>ERZ773276.2506-NODE-2506-length-11186-cov-11.451801_pt1 | contig 11186 bp, 10 predicted proteins | sample MGYA00511386_ERZ773276 | MGnify/ENA primary metagenome ERZ773276 (study PRJEB29015, sample SAMEA2737778) | human gut metagenome | biome: human gut; feature: human-associated habitat; material: faeces | place: China | collected 2012 ...
CCCTTGGTGCGCTTATTGTTTTTTCTCCTTTATTTTTGATTTGTTATATTGCCGTAAAACGTGAAGACGGTGGCCCTGCCATTTTTAAACAGGAGCGTATTGGTAGGTTTGGCCGCCCTTTCTATATCTATAAGTTCCGTAGCATGAAGCTGGACGCAGAGAAATATGGTCCTGCTCTCTATGCCGGTGCAAAAGACCCCCGTATGACGAAAGTCGGCAGGTTTCTTCGTGACCACCATTTGGACGAGCTGCCCCAGCTTTGGAATGTATTCTGCGGTGATATGGCCTTTATAGGCCCCCGCCCCGAGCGTAAGTTCTTTATCGACCAAATCATGGAGGTAGACCCCCGTTATCGTTATTTATTCCAGATTCGCCCGGGAGTCACTTCGTATGCTACGCTCTACAATGGCTATACTGATACTTTGGAGAAGATGCTCCGTCGTTTACGTTATGATTTGTTTTATTTGGAGCATCGCTCTTGGGGTTTTGATACCAAGATACTTTTTATGACGTTTATGAATATTGCGTTCGGAAAAAAGTTCTGATAAGTGAAATTGGATGTTTTATGGATGGAATCTCTCGTAGTACTACGGTCAAGAAGAATATCATTGTCTCGTTTCTTTTAAAAGGTATTAGTATATTAATATCGTTACAGGTTGTCCCTTTGACGATTAATTATATAAATCCTACCCAATATGGTATTTGGCTGACGCTAAGTTCTATTATCGCTTGGCTAGCTTATTTCGATTTTGGGTTTGCCAATGGTTTTCGCAATCGGTTTTCCGAGGCGCGAAGCCGTGGAGAAACTTTATTGGCAAGAGAATATGTCAGTACTACTTATGCTGTACTTCTTATTCTTTTTTTCGGTATATTTCTAATTACGGTAGTCACTAGCTTCTTTCTTGATTGGAGTAGTATTTTGAATGTGGACACCGTTTATAACTCTGAATTACGTACCGTCTTCGTAATATTGTCCCTTTTTTTTTGTCTGAATATTGTGGGTAGTGTATTTACTACTATGTTGGCTGCCGACCAAAAACCAGCTTTGGCTTCTTTGATACAGACAGGTGGACAGGTATTGGCTTTCATTGTTATTTATGTTTTCACTAAAACAGTTCCGGGTAGTCTCACAGTTTTAGCTTTCGCCTTTATGGGTATACCTTGTATATTGTTGATTATAGTATCTGTTTTCATGTTCAGATGTGGGGAGTATAAAATTGTATCTCCTACCATTTGTTTGGTACGCTTACCATTAATAAAAAATATTTTGGGACTTGGAGGACAATTTTTCATTATTATGCTTTCCCTATTGTTTATCTTTCAGTTTACCAATATTATTATTTCCCGTATTGAAGGTCCACAAGCAGTGACGCAATATAATATAGCATATCGGTATTTTAATGTTCTCAATATGCTTGTAGTCATTATATTAACTCCTTTCTGGTCTGCATTTACAGATGCATATATAAAGAAAGATTTCAGTTGGATGAAAAAAATGGTTAAAAAGTTGGAGCATATGTGGCTGTTGTGTATCCCTATTCTGGTTGTAATGATTTTGTGTTCAGATTTTTTTTATAAATATTGGATTGGAGATTCTGTATCTATTCCATTATCTTTATCAATATCAATGGCTTTATATGTTCTGTTTCAAACGATGGGAAATGTCTATATGTATCTTATCAATGGAACAAGCAGGGTGCGTTTACAGTTGATTGTATATCTGTTGATTGCTATTATTGCAGTACCGCTTATGACATTATTCTGCCGTTTATATGGTGTGGAAGGGATTCTGATTGTTCCTGCAATAACACTCGCTCTACAAGCTTTGGTAGGCAAAATACAGATAACGAAAATTTTAAAAAATACAGCTAAAGGTATTTGGCTAAAATAAATATTCAATGAAACAAATAGCACTTATTACCGGCATCACCGGTCAAGACGGCTCTTTCCTTGCCGAGTTTCTTCTTGAAAAAGGATATGAAGTACATGGTACTATCCGTCGTTCGTCAGTAGATTATCGCGATCGTATCGCTCACTTGGAGGGTACGCCCCATTTTCACTTACATTATGCCGACTTGGGTGATTCTATGAGCATTATGCAGATTGTACAGAAAATCCGTCCGACAGAAATTTATAATTTGGCAGCACAAAGCCATGTACAAGTAAGTTTTGATGCACCGGAATTTACGGCAGATGTGGATGCTACGGGGGTGCTGCGTGTACTGGAGGCAGTACGGCAATGTGGACTTACAGGAAGTTGTAAGATATATCAGGCTTCTACCTCCGAACTTTACGGAAAAGTAGAGGAAGTACCGCAAAGTGAAACAACCCCCTTTCATCCTTATAGCCCTTATGCCGTGGCAAAACTCTATGCTCATTGGATTGTGAAAGAGTATCGAGAAGCTTATGGTATGTTCTGTTGTTCGGGTATCCTCTTTAATCATGAGAGCGAGCGTCGAGGGGAAACATTTGTTACTCGGAAGATAACTTTGGCTGCCGCCCGTATTGCGCAAGGTAAACAAGAGAAACTTTATTTGGGAAATCTATCATCTTTACGCGACTGGGGATATGCTCGTGACTATGTAGAGTGTATGTGGCTTATCTTACAAAATAAGCAGCCGGAGGATTTTGTGATAGCCACTGGTGAACAACATTCTGTTCGCGATTTTTGTTATTTAGCTTTCAAGTATGCAGGTATCGAACTGGATTTTCAAGGCGTGGGAATGGATGAAAAAGGGGTTGATAAGGCTACTGGACGTGTTCTAATTGAAGTTTCTGAGGATTTCTACCGCCCTACAGATGTCGTAAATCTATGGGGAAATCCTGCCAAAGCCCATAAAGAGTTGGGATGGAATCCACAGAAGACTTCTTTTGAAGAATTGGTACGTATCATGGTGACACACGATATGGAAAAAGTTGCTTTAGAATGTGTTGCTGGTCATATCAAGACTAATCTTGTCGAGTATTTGGAGAAAGGTATTGTGAAATAACTTTTATAGGTCGTGTATATATCTGAAATAATATAGGGGGTGCCCCTCTTGTATTCTCTTATTGCATCAAAACAAAGGGACGATTTCATCGGATTCAAGTTATGATATCTTACAATCAACATTTTGGAAAAATTGTTTCAACGTCTTTAATAGTGTTACTTGTGACACTTTTTGCAGTAACGTGTGTGTCTGAGGTAGTAAGCCCGCCTGCGTAGCAGATGTCTATGGAGTGCCGATTTACACTTTGATTTTCTTTGTCAGTCGTCTAAGTAAATTTCTCCGTAACTCGTCACATAGAAGCGATAGTCTATGTTATTCTAGCCACGGTGGTTAATGATGATAAAATCTGTGATGCCAATGGAGTAATTATACTTTAGGTGAACTTATACAGAAGTTTCCAAGGAAATTTGTGGATAAGGCTCTCTTATTACCTTATTTTATTAATAAAAAAGTTAAATCCCAACATTCGTTATTTTTAGCATTTCTGTAATATTTCAAAAAATGAGATAGTTATAGTGATATGTAAAAAAAATAGATGGTTACTTTTAAACAATATAAAAATGGAAGAGGTTAAAATATCAGTTATCACCGTCTGCTATAATGCAGTAGACACGCTTGAGAAGACCATACAATCAGTGCTTGAACAAACTTATCATAACATAGAGTATATCATTATTGATGGAGGGAGCACTGATGGTACGGTGGAAATCATCCATCGCTATGTTGACTACCTTGCTTACTGGGTGAGCGAACCAGATAGAGGGATTTATGATGCGATGAATAAGGGGATTGAAAGGGCTACGGGGGAGTGGGTGAACTTTATGAATGCGGGAGACTACTTCTATAATTATGATGTAATTTCTAATGTTTTTAAAGTACTACAGAAAGCAGATGTAATGACCGGCATTTCCTTTATGGATTATCCTAAAAAGAAACGTTTATGGTTTCCACCTCAAGAATTGTCTTTCCTGAACTTATACAACGGGACTTTAAGCCATCAAGCTTCTTTTATACGGAGTTCTCTTTTAAAGAAGATTGGTTATGATGAAAAATATAAGATTGTTTCTGATTGGAAATTCTATTTACAAGTATTGATATTATCAGATGCGAGTTATATTCCGCTGAATTTGATAGTGAGCAGGCATGATAATGCGGGTGTCAGTAGTAATATAGAAGAGAGAGAGAAAGAAAGAGAGAATATCCTGAATAACTTGTTTCCAGCACGGATTTTAAACGATTATAAATCTTTTAGCAAACAGGGTTTAATAAAAAAGACGATAATTTATCTGTTCAATCACTGCAACTGGCTAAAAAGGTGTGCGATGGTTGTATTGTTTGCTCAAGATAAGCGAAAGCTTTCAAGATTAGCCAAATAGAGTATGAATATTCTTTTTTATGTAACATGTACTCCTTCTCCGGAAAATGGAGGGGTAGAAAGAGTGACCTATACGCTTTCTAAAGAATTGAAAAAGAGAGGGTATGGTTGTTCTTGTGCATATTTGTATGAGGTTAGTAACAGGAGTGGAGTTGAACTTTATGACAGTGTTTTTCAATTCGACTATACTCAGGAACGTGCAGAGGAAAAAATGATAGACTATTTATTAGACAATCATATTGATATTATAGTCAATCAATTTGCTACCATAGATACTTTATCTGATTTCTTTTATGGAATAAGACAGAAAATGAATATTCGTCTGATAACGTGCTATCATTTCGATCCTATGGCGGGATATTGCAAGGACACTTTTTTCGTAAGAACACCTTTCTTTTCGAAGCAACATTTAGTATTTTTATTTAAGAGATATCTTTATTTCATATACAAATATCTTTTTTGTTACATACGTAAAAAACGTTTTCTTCGTGCTATTAAAGGTAATGACAAATTAGTTTTTCTATCACAAAGCCACATTGATTCAATAGTCAAGTATTATCATGTAAAAGAGGTGGATACAATAGACTATATTCCCAATCCTCTTTCGTTTAACCTGAACCTTGATATTGATTTAAAAGAGAAAAAAAAGAGCGTTTTGATTGTTTCAAGACTAAAGGAGGAGCAGAAAAAAGTAGGGACATCATTGGAAATCTGGAAGAAGTTAGAAGAATATGGATATGAAGGATGGAGCTTGGATATAGTGGGCTACGGTGATGACTTGGATTTCTATTTGGACATGGTACGTAGAGAAGATATCAAAAATGTGCATTTTTACGGCCATCAAAATCCTGTTGATTTTTATAGGAATTCTTCTATTTTGATAATGACTTCCCCTTCCGAAGGTCTTAGTATGACCTTGATAGAGGCAAAGCAAATGGGATGTGTACCTATGGCTATGTCATCCATAGCATTTACTTCCGTACAAGATATAATTAATGATGGAAAGGATGGTTATATTATTGCATCCAATGATATAAATCAATATGTGAAGAAGCTACGGCAACTGATAGGTGATAACTCGCTTAGGTTGGCGATGGCTCAAAGAGGAATAGAGGATAGTCAACGCTTTTTGCCCGAAGCTATTATTAAAAAGTGGACAAAAGTTTTTGAGAAATGAAGTCGTTTTCTTTTGATATATTTGATACTTGCCTGGTAAGGTCTTGTGGGCAACCGGCTATCGTATTTGACTTGTTGGCATATCGTGTTTTGGGAAATAATGATACCGTTAGTCATTACATAGAGTTTGCCAGAATAAGGAGAGAAGCAGAGACAAAGGCAAGGATGAGTTCAGCGAGAGAAGAAGTCACATTGGACGAGATTTATTCTTTTTGTGACTTCAACGGATTGACTTTAACGGAAAATGAGGCTATTGCCGTTGAAGAAATGAAATTGGAAAAGGAACTGCTTTATCCTGTGAAGAAAATGCTGGATAAGATTACCGGCTTACACAATCAGGGTATCTCCGTAGCCTTTATTTCTGATATGTATCTTCCGGAGAGCTTTATCTTGGAACTGTTATGTTTGCATGGTTTCTGGAAGGAGGGAGATACTTTGTACTTATCATCCTCATGGGGAAAGACCAAACATAGTGGGACTTTGTATAATTGTGTAGTCCATCCTGCAAAAAGAACAAGGCAATGGCATCATTATGGAGATAATATTTATAGTGATTTTGGAGTTGCGTTGAGAAAGGGGATAATTCCTCATAGGGTGAGATATTCGTTTATAAAGTCAGAAGTTTCCTTGATAAAAACAGAGTTTAGCCCTTTCTTCTGTGTGAACCAGATTATGGCCGGCATGTCAAGGGCTATACGTTTAGGAGAAGGGTACAATAATGCTCAAACTGAGTTTGCAATTGAGTATATAGCTCCTCTTTATACGTCATTTGTCTGGAAAATATTGGAAGATGCACAGAAGAGGAATATCACCCAACTGTTCTTTCTTGCAAGAGACGGCTATCTATTATATAAAATAGCAGAAAAATATATAGACCATTTCCCAGATATAAAAATTGAATATATCTATGTCTCAAGAAAAGTTTTGTACTTCCCCGGATTAGGAAAGCTTGATTGTGATTCGTTCCTTGCCTTCTTACAGTTGCGGGGGGAGGAATCCTTAAGGGAGATTTTTGAAAAGGCCGGTATTGAGATAGAACAAATTCCTGATATAGATATTCTTAAGGAAATTAACCCTGAGCGTTCGTTATCACTGGTAGAATCTGAGCGCATATTGCGAAAGGCTTTTGAATGTATAGACTTTGTAAAGTATATGCAGAATATAAAAGAAGAACAACGCAGGAGGTTGATTGCATATTGGCAACAAGTCGGGTTAGCTACGTGTACATCTACATCGGGCATTGTAGATTTGAGAGGAACAAGAAAATCGCATGTAATCATAAACCGTATATTGAGTGATTCACATCACAACTCTGTTTTTGGCTATTATCTGGAAGTCATGAAGAACAGAGTTGACTGGAAGCCTGCGGATGATTATTTTGCCTTATTATTTGAAGAACGTTATTCTATCAATATCCATTTAGGCTCTATTGCTGAAATTAGTGGAATATTAGAGCAGTATTTTTCTATCACTACACAAGGGAGGACGGAGGCTTATCAATGGGATGCAAATAAAAAAGTCATACCGATTTTTGGAATGAAAGAGAATGAACGATTGGCTAAAGGAATTTCATATTTGCATGAACATCTTGTAGGTTTATATACCGATATGTATATAAAGAACAGACTTTATTTATATAATGACAAGGTAATAGATGTTGCAATAAAGAAGCTGGCTGCTTTCGCCCATTCTCCCCGATATTCCTATTTGAAATTTCTTAGGACGATATATTTTAGTAATGGAAATTACACCTATCGACCGATTGTTACTCGTTTGACATTCAAAGATATGTTCTACCTTATCTTTAATCGGAAGAAACTTATACAAAGATTTGAATGGATTAGAGGGACACTGATATTGTCTTTCCCTTTCCTGCGTAGACCTATTATCGCTATGCTTGATATGAACTTGGTCAAGAAACTGATAAATCGTCTGAAGGCATAACGACTCTGTACATGCTCATTATTCTACTTTTTCTCGTCAGCGTTTTTTATTCAATAAAGCATAAGTCCATTGGATATTTATCGGCTTTTCATTTTGTCTGCTTCCTTGCGATAGCCCTGTTTATATGTAACGGCATTGATGTGCAGTATAAAGCAAATATATCGCTTCCTTCGGATACGGATTTATACTATTCGGCTTTTAAGGCTACCGATGATATTAGGAATTATACTTTCTATCAATATCCTCTTGCTCTGCGCATTATATCTTTTCCTGTTTATAATTCTTTATTTGCGGTATGGGGGCAATGTGTGATTATTTTTTTTCTGCTAGATATCATTGTGAAGAAAAAAGAGAATCTTATTTTCTTCGTACTGTTTCACGCTTTAATATATACTACTACCAACTTATTCAAGGATAACTTAATACTAATATTCAGTTTGGTGGGCTATATACTACTGGATAAGAGCAGGAGGGCATGGATACAGTGTATCATTATATTTGTAGCAATAAGCACCATCGCTTGGGTGCGTCCATTTATCGGTATGGCACTTCCCATAACATTTATTCCATTCTGGTTTAAACTTAAATCTGCCACCTTGAAACAAGTCTTATTGTATGGAAGTATCGTTGCGGCTGCCTTGGTATTATATGAGAAAAGGGAGTTTATACAAGGGGTAATGGATGCTTTTGCCGATGATTCATCCGTGCAAGAGGGACGGGCAAGTGCACCGGTAGCTATTGTTAAGGTCTTAGCGGGTCCTACCCCTATGCATTATTTCTTTGCCGATAGATTCTTTGCCCAGCCATTCTTGAAAGAGCAAGGAGTGTTTTATGCTATTTTACATTGCTGCTATTATGCGGCTTTTGCTTACTGGATGTCTTATTTACTTTTGAACTTTAAGGAATGTATCCGGTCTCTTAAAAAGTCTGTGGCAAAGTGTTTTCTGTTATTGTTGGCTTGCAGCCAATTATTATGCTATGTAATAATATATGGCTCTGCCGACATCCGGCAACGAGCGATTATCATCACCTCTCTATTCTTAAGCACACTCATAGGGAAAGAACTATTCATCAGAAAGATGAATAGGAAGCAATTCCGGATATGGCTGTTTACAATATCGCTGCTGTTTATCTTAACTATTATAAGCTCATGAAACAAGCTATTCATCTTCTTGAAACTTTAAAACATGGAGGGGCCGAGAACGTGGCCTACAATTATGCGAAAGTCCTCAGCAATTTGGGGGTCAGCTCTACTTTTGTTGCTATGGATTCCTCGGCGGAATATAAGCGGATGTTACAGGAACAAGGTATTTGTATTGAGAAACAAATAACAGGAAGTCTATTGGACTCTACTGACTATGTATTTATCCATAGTAGTAAAAATTTGTTTCGCTTATTACCGTACATTAGGAAGTTGAAACGCCGGAAAACAAGGGTAGTCTATATACAACATTTGTTTTATTCTGAAGTAAAGTTCCGTATTCTTTCAATCCTGATAAACTGGTTATGTACGGATTTTATACGAATTACACCGATAACAGAAAAAATAGTTGGTAAATACATTAAGATACCGGTTTCTTTTATTGTCAATTTCTACATGGCTAAATATAGTCGCGATGCATATGCCGATATACGTAAGCAGGTACGCGATGAACTTAATCTGCCGCAGCAACAGACTGTGGTTATGTTTTCTGCCGTATTTAGAAAAGGAAAGGGTTTGGAAGATTGTCTGGAACTTGCAGGTATGTTGAGTGATAATAATAATATAATTTTCCTTGTTGTAGGTGATGGACCTGAATCCTACCTTTTGGATGAATACAAAGGTTCAAATATTATTAGGATCGGGTTTATAAATGATGTTGAACGGTACTTAATTGCGTCTGATATCTATTTCTTTCCTTCAAAGTATAAGAAAGAAATGTTGCCGATGGCATTGGTGGAAGCAGTGGATACGGATACGGCTATACTTGCCGTAAAGAATACGATAACCGATTTCGTATTGGACGGACTTACGTATTCCGAATTGGAAGATGCATACAAAAGTTTGGTAGAGAAATGCTGTCCGTCAGGTTTCACTCATTACGATGAAGCGTATGCAAAGAGCATGTTGGAGAAACTGCTATAATTTATTTTGAAGAGATACTTGTCTATATTTAATACTGTAAACTTGTGAAGAAAAAGATATTGCATATACTGGTCTTGCCAAAACTGGCAGGATCACAGATGGTAGCGTTGGAAATATTAAAATCTTTGCCCGATGAATGTTATGAAAAATGGGTACTATTCAGTAATGTAAAAGATTGTGGGGATAAGACCGAATGTGTACGCAGGTTTGAACAGGTCGGAGTAAAGGTTGTTTTCTCTGATAAATTGAAACGTAATATTGGCCTGAAAGATTTCTCGGCTACCGTTGAATTATACCGATTATGCAAGAAAGAAAAGTTCGATATCGTTCACACTCATTCTACCAAACCTGGGATTATAGGGCGGATTGCAGCGACTTTGGCTAGTGTTCCATTGGTTGTTCATACCGTGCACGGTTTGGCCTTCCATAATTATGTAAAGTTTCCACGATGGCAATTCTACTGGGTTTGCGAAATGTTCGCTTCTTTGTTTTGTGACAAGATTGTACTTGTGAATCAGTATTATAAGAAATATTTTAGCTGGTTTGGAAGGAAAGTGATTACTATCTATAATGGGATAGACTTCTCTGCTTTACCTGCTTTGAAAGACAAAAGAGAGAAAGAAAATATCAGTATTCTTTTTGTTGGTAGATTGGACATACCAAAAGATCCTTTGACTTTACTGCGAGCTGCTAAAATAGTTATAGGGAAATATCCCAAGACCCATTTTACATTAGTAGGTGATGGGGAAAAATATGATGAGTGTGAGGAGTTTATCAAACAAGTGAATCTTAGGAATAATGTAACATTGGCAGGGTGGCAAAATAATGTATCTGATTTTTATCAAACTCATGACATTTTTGCCCTTTCTTCTATTTATGAGTCTTTTGGACTCATTTTTCTGGAAGCTGGGTATTATAATCTACCTTCAGTTACTACAAATGTAGAAGGAATCCCCGAGGTTATTGTTGATAACATGACTGGATTATTATGTAATCCGAGAGATCCAGAGACTTTTGCTGCAAATTTGATTTATCTAATAGAACATCCAGAATGGAGAACAGAATTAGGGAAAAATGCACATAAGCGGGTCGTGTCACTATATTCATCAGAAAAAATGGTACAAGCTTATCGCAAATTATATCAGAAAGAATATGAATTGAATTATAAAATTATTGATAATTAAAAATAGTAGATTATCTCATCTCTTTAATGGATACTATTTCAGTGGATGATATCATTCAGAACTCCAACGCTGACAAATTACATATATACCTTGCCTTGTTCGAACTGAAGCAGAGTGGTTTTCTTAAGGTGGTAGAGTGTGAAGAACTGGGAGCTCCATTGATAGTTCGTAAAAAGAAAGTTGAATAAATGATAGGTAACAGTGGTTACTTAGTTTTAGACACAGCTGGAATTACTTTTTCTAAGTGATTTCGGCTGTTTTTACTGATTATATCAGAACTTGTAAATGAAAACTGTATATTTACGTAGGGATATTTATCGAATATTCCTTTATAGCTTGGTTGATTTTCAGCGTCTGAATATTTTTCTGACTTTTTTCATCAGTTTTATTCC
>ERZ773276.2511-NODE-2511-length-11157-cov-38.794001_pt1 | contig 11157 bp, 7 predicted proteins | sample MGYA00511386_ERZ773276 | MGnify/ENA primary metagenome ERZ773276 (study PRJEB29015, sample SAMEA2737778) | human gut metagenome | biome: human gut; feature: human-associated habitat; material: faeces | place: China | collected 2012 ...
TGAGTGGCACCGTCTGCCGTCGTCGCCTGGAACTGCCAGTCTACGGCCTTTTGTCCGCCGTTCTTTTTCTCCTTCTTTGCATCAATTACGAAGCATAGCAAAACATACGACAGCAGACAGAGCGTTGCTGAACACACAGTATGTAATATGTACTAGGGGGAAGTAGTCGGTAAGAGAATCGAACTCTTATGCCAAGATTGAGAATCTTGTATCCTAACCGTTAGATGAACCGACCGTTAAGCGATAAAAAATCCTCTCTGTACGAGGCGGAGAGGCTTATAAAGTAGTCGGTAAGAGAATCGAACTCTTATGCCAAGATTGAGAATCTTGTATCCTAACCGTTAGATGAACCGACCGGTTGAAAGGTCTTAAACCTTTGCGGAAGCTGGGGGATTCGAACCCCCGGTACGCGAAAAAGCGCACGGCAGTTTAGCAAACTGCTGGTTTCAGCCACTCACCCAAACTTCCAAAGTTGGCAAACAACTTACAGCATTTTCCAAATGCGGTGCAAAGGTACTACTTTTATTTTGTTCCACCAAACTTTTGCCTAACTTTTTCTTTTCTAAACAACATTTTAAGCATAAGCTCAACCAGGAATTACCACAGTCAGCCATACCTTAATTCACTTATGCAGAGAGACTATTTCACGAATCACACAGATAAGCCTTCCCATTTGCATCCGTTACTGCATATAAGAATATGCATCCGTGAAATCCGTGAGTCTACCACGGCAACGTGTTCTTGAAAAGCACATCCTTGATATCCTTCTCGTGGTCGTAGAAGAAGCGGGCCACGATCGAAGACAAGATCGCAGAGGTCGGCAACTTCTCGTCACCGGCATACTTCAGACGGTCCAAGACATTTTTCAGCGTCTCGTCGATATAGATGGTAGCCAGCTTGCCACCACCCACCTTATAGTCGTGCGCCAGGTCGAGGAAGAGTTGCCACGAATCCTTGCTGTCGTCGCGCGTCACATGATACTCGCGCTCAGCGTCAGGGGCGGCTTTGGGTCGGCGTCCACGGCGCACCTGCATATCATCCCTATTTGTCGCACCTTGCAGATAACCATTCGGCACCGGCCGTGATGCCTGAGACTCATTGCGTGCGTTCGCCGGACGTATCACCCCATTGCGCGGTGACGGCTGTTCAGCTGCACGATCCTGGTAGAGTTGACTGTCATGCACACCAACAGGCTGGTCTCCACGGCCTTCACTTCCGTCCATTGTCTGATAAGTTTTAGGCTCGTCCGTCATGTCTGGGGTAGGGGAGACCTGCCGACCTTCTTCCGCACCCTGCTCGTGGTTCTCCTGCAGGACTCCGTTCTCGCTATGCTCACCATCTGAGTGTAACTTCTCGTCGCTTTGTCGCAACTCCTCCTCATGCTTCTCCTGTTCCTCACGCTCCTCTTCTTTCTTTTCCTCACTACCGTGATTGTTTGTATCATTGTTCGGCTGAGTTCCACTCTGAAGACCTTTCACGAGATCCGAGATGCTACCCGGAAGCAATACTGATGTTTTCTTCTTAGCCATATTTTATTTTTTATATTTTTATATATTTAATTATTTATACCTATAGCTTAATATATTATATATTCACAGAAGCATACATATATACTATCACACACAAATAACACATTCAGAACAAGTCATTTAGCCTTTTAACACCACACACATATACATATACATATACATATATATATAAATATAGTATAGAAAAGTATTCATATACATATATAATAATATGTGCATTGTCGTATCTAAATATGTATTTTCTGCTCTCGATGTGTTATTCTTTGATTCGACGTATAATAAACTCGAAGGCGGGTCTCACCGCGTCGCGTTGTGAGGGCGAGATCTCAAAGGTATTGATTCGCTTTAGTGCCGCACGTGCTGTGATACGCGGCGTCACAGCGCCGAGCTGTTTGAATATGGCATCGGTCTGCTTCCACATTTTGAGCTCATCATTTGTTCCGATACGCACATCGATACGGTTGGGCACGAAGAAGAGTTTAGCCTGCATCTCGGGTGTTAGTTTCCGCAGAGCATTGATCACCTGTACGAACATACCGGTGGAGTCGAGGGTTTTCTCCTCATATTCGTAAGGACAGATGATATAGTCAGCATTGGTAAACATAGGTACGAGTCCGTCTTCGGAAACATTACCAGGCGAGTCAAACAGCACATAGCCGTCGGTCTGTGACGCTGAGTCCATGAGTTGCTGCATAGTATCAGGATCCGCCACGTCGAAATCCTGCACATTGTATGGTTCCTCAGTATCGGGGTAGAGTTCACGATCTTTTTTTCTCTGCATCATGATGGTTTTCTGCAAGTCTGTGTCTATGATGCACACATCCTGCTTTTTCCACGCCAGATAGTTAGCAAAGAGGATACAGAGCGTAGACTTTCCGACACCGCCTTTTTGGTTGGCGAAAACTATTTTTTTATTCTTCATATCTATTTACGCTTTTGTATTTTCAAACATATATATAAATAACAGAATAGGGAAATACATAGAAAAATGAGTCCATATATACTTATATATTTAGATACATAAATCTACATCTACCCTTTCAACGATTTACAGATGCAAATATAGACATAAAAAATGATATAAGCAAATATATACGGAAGTTTTAATACTTTTAAATATAGAAATAAAAATATTCAGACACAGATATACATTTATTTATATAGATATTTAAATTAAAGCATATTAAAACATTTATTTATATAAACAAGATGTACGCATATAGAAATATAAATATTCATGTATACAAGTATTAAAAAAAACAAATATACAAGCATATAGACATATAATAATATAATCATGCAAGCACGTAATTATATAAAGAGCTACAAGTATAAAAGTAGCAAGAAAACAATAAGCGAGGAAAGACGTGTCGGTCAAGCCAGAGTACGAACGATGAAATGGGGTAAAAAGAAGTCAAAGTATTTATAGGTGTTTATATATATATATATATACAAAGATATTTATATACATTATAAGAAGCTGACTTCTAACTAAAAAGCATAACCAGCCAATTATGAAGAACCCAAAACGAAACACATAGATACAAAAAAAAACGATGAAATCAATAGAAAAGAGTAGGGCGGGGGGCAAACCTCTCCGCAGTCAACGAACCCACTAAAAAGTATATAAAGACAGATGTATAAAGAAGAATATGCTCGTGTATATAAGATTATGTACATATATACATATACTTATGTATTTAATTATATATGTAGTTATATATAGTTCTACACACAAGTAGATACAGACCTATTAATAGAAACAGGGGTAGGCTTAGTAATATTTTGCTTATTTAAGTATTTAGATATATAACTATTTAAGTCTAAATACATATTAATATTCGTATATAAATAAATAAGATATATAGCGATAAATATGTATAGAAATAGATATTCAAATAGATAAAACAATATAGATATGAAGCATCAAATATATATGTAATTATGTATACATATATACAGATCTAAATATACTTATGTTAGAAGATAGATAGATAGATAGATAGATAAGTGTGTATATAAACCTTTAAATAAGTAATAATATAGTGATATACTTGAGTATTTATGGGGGGATTATCAAAGAAGGAAAAATATTTTTCTCTTGTCAGGAAGTTAGATTATCTTTAGAGATCTTTTAGTATCATTGATTAGTAGGAAGCGACATACCAGCTAATTATCAACGAGTTACAGGATTGTTCGGCGACATATTAGTAAGGTGGTGCGACATATTAGTAGGTTTACTGCGACATATTAGTAGGTTTGCTGCGACATATTAGTAACATGTTTGAGGCCTTTGCGACATATAGGGAAAGTGTTGGCGACAAATAGGGAACGTCTTGTTATTGTTATGATCTTTGTTTTACGATAACCCTTCTTTATTACTTGCTATTAGCGTTTACTCATTATCATACCTTCTTTTCATCGTATTTTATGTAATATTATAGTCTATTGATATATATATACTTATGTCTTGTCTGCGACAAATTAGTAGGTTGTTGATGATATGTCAACAGTCGTTTGTGCGACAAATTAGTAGGTTGCTGATTATCTTTTACATATTTGTGTTTTCTCATTTTGCGCGAAATTGCGGTCAGATGGTTGGGTGCTTCATTTTTTTCGATTCTCAGCGCGTTTTTTTCGGCGTGTTTGCCTTTATTTATTGGCCTTGGCGTGCATTTTTTCTGCTCTTTCTTTTTGTTGTTTTAGGTGATATTTGTGGTATCAGTGCGTCTGTTTCTCTCATATAGGGCCGATGAGTCTTGGAGAACATCCCCCTCTGACGCATTGTTTTCGAGTCTCCTAGTCTCGTATCTTTTCGTGAAAGATATGTTTCTGTTTGCGTGAAAGACCTGTTTCTGTTTGCGTGAAAGATATGTTTTTGTTTGCGATGTGTGAAGTGTCGGTCCGTAATAAATCTTCTTGGCTACTTTGTTATTCCATCTTTTTTTGTAACTTTGTACCGCAATTGGTTCATGCGCCAAGCATGATGAAAAGGGAACCGGGTGAGAATCCCGGACAGACCCGCTGCTGTGTGCAGTCCTTTGAGGAGCGAACACACGTGTCACTGACAGCTTTGTCGGGAAGACCGTTCGCCATCCGACTGCGAGCCAGAAGACCTGCCATTGCACCCAAGGAGCATAGTCCGCGTGGATTCGGCTATTCTCTGACATGTTATAATCAAAGCGATGCAGATGCGAAAGAAACGTCATTTCACCATCCGTGCGATCGGACGGCAGTTGAGACAAGGACTGCTGCTGACCGGCTTATGTCTATGCACGGTGACACTACAGGCTCAGAAGCGGACTTCACGCGCCTCGATAACCGACAGCATATTCCAGTTGAAGGAAGTCGTGGCCAGGGGCACGCAAGCCGTGTCGCCCCATCAGACGATTTCATACCAGCAGCTCTCTGCCCTGGCCTCGAACAATGTCGCCGACGCGCTGAAGTATCTCGCCGGCGTGCAGATCAAGGACTATGGCGGCCTCGGCGGGCAGAAGACGGTCAACGTCAGGTCGCTTGGATCGCAGCACGTGGGCGTTTACCTCGACGGCGTGCGCATCACCAACGCGCAAAACGGCACTGTGGACCTCGGCAAATACTCGCTGACCACTCTGGAGTCGGTGTCGCTCTTCAACGCCAACAAGACCGAACCGCTGATGACAGCCAGCGAATATGCCTCGGCATCGACGATCTATCTCCGCACGCGACGCCCCGACAGCACCTCGCTCACAGCCAACTACGGCTATGGATCGTTCAACACCCATAAGGCCAACGTCACCTATTCTTATAAGCGGCTGGCCCTCGTCGACGCGCAGTACACCCACACCGACGGCAACTATCCCTTCCGCTATCATACCGAATACGAGGACACGACAGGCCGCCGCCGCAACTCCGACCTCGACCAGATGCGCATCGAGGGCGTGCTCTTCCACGGGCCGCTGCAGTGGCACACCTATTATTATCTCTCCTACCGCGGACTGCCGGGCGGCATCGTGCGGCGACTCTCCGACCAGTACACCGACGTAGGCCGCGAGTGGGACCAGAACTTCTTCACCCAGCTCTCCTGGCAGGACCATTTCGGCCCCGTAGGACTGCGCGCCATCGCCAAGTATGCCAACGACCGGCTGCACTACCGGTCGGACTACGACAACAATATCAGCGTGCACAGCAATGTCACCTATCACCAGCAGGACGCCTACGCGGCACTGGCCGCCTCCTATACTTATAAGGACTTCGGCATCTCGCTGTCGCCCGACCTGCGGTGGAGCGACCTCACCGCCGACATGAAGCACTTCAGCTATGTCTATCGCTTAGACAGCAAGAACGCGCTGACCGCCTTCTACCGTCACGGGGGACTGTCAATCAACGCCACGGCACTCTACACCTATTGCCGCGACCACACCCGCCGCAAAGCCGGACCCCTGCACCGCTGGACATGGGATGCCTTGGCTTCTTATTGTCTTGGCGACTGGACGCTGCGCGCCTTCTACAAGAGCGTGTTCCGCATTCCCACGCTCAACGACCTCTACTACACGCTCACGGGCAACCGTTTTCTCAAACCCGAATATACCCAGCAGTGGGACGCGGGCTTCACCTATGAGCACCGGTGGCTGCGCCTGCAGGTCGACGGATACTTCAACCATGTCAAAGACCGCATCGTATGCCTGCCGCTGAAAGGGTCGTTTCAGTGGTCCATGCTCAACTACGGCTATACACGCTGCATCGGTACGGACATCTCGGTCAACGCCACCTTCAAGCATCATATCGTCATGCTTTCCGCTACCTTTCAGGACGACCGCAACCGCACCAATCCCGGCGGCAAGGACTACAACGACTTTGTGGCCTATGCACCGCGCTGGTCGTTCTCGGCCATCTATACGTTTCTCTGGCACGGGCTCTCCCTTTCGGTCTCGGATATGTTTGTCGACAAGCGCTACTGGACGGCGCAGAACAGTGTCGACGATCCCCTCGACCGCTACAACTGCATGGACGTGAAGGCAGGCTACCGTCTGCGTTGGTTCACGATAGAGGCTGAGTGCCAGAATGTCTTCGACAAGCCCTACGAGATGATCCAGCGATGGCCTATGCCGGGACGGCGATATGCCGTCACAGTGAAATGGAGCTTATGATGGATGCGTGATGAGCATGGAATACAGAAAACATCCAACCAACAGATAAACGACAATACGACTATGGTAAAGAAATTGTTATTTGCACTGGCCTTGCTCTTCTCCCCACTCTTGGGGGAAATGGGAACGCCCTGGCAGGGAGGATTTTACTCTGCAGCCTTCGCCCAGACAGGTGAGGATCTGATCATCTGCAACGAGGGCAACTGGCAAAGCGACAACGGACAGCTGTCGTACTACGACGGCAAGACGGGCACGCTGACCAATCAGTGGTTCCGTCAGATCAACAAAGCGAAGCTCGGCGACACGCCCAACGACATCATTCAGGTCAACGACACGCTGATCGCCATCGCCGTCAACTGGTCCAACATCATCCAGTTTATCCATCCCGACGGCACGGCATGCGGGGCCACAGAGGGCGTACCCAACAACCGCCGTCTGTGCTCCGACGGCAAGTATCTCTACGTCACCTCGTATGCCCACAAATGCGGCACCACCACGTTCACCAAAGGCTATGTGGCCAAGATCGACGTGAAGACGAAAGCCGTCGTCGCCACCTGCGAGGTGGGCTGGGAGCCGGAGGGCGTGCGGCTCTACAAGGGCATGCTCTATGTGGCCAACACCGGCGGCTATGCCTTCCAAGAGGGACATGACTACGAGACGACGATTTCCGTGGTTGATGCCACGACGATGACGCTTGTCAAAAACATAGATACGGGATGTATCAATCTCTACAGCGAGATGTCGCAAGCCGGACAGTACCTCTGTGTCAACTCAGCCGGTGACTACTACGACAATCCTCCCAAGACGATCGTGCTGGACTGTGAGACCGACAAGGTCACCATCTTCGGTTTCCCCTGTACCTACAACACCACCGACGGCAAGAAGTTCTACACCATCGGCTCGCAATTCTCCTTCGACACGGGAGACTATACATGGTTTGTCAACACCATTGATCCGCAGACGATGACGGTCACCGAGGGTATCTTCAACGATGCCATCACCCAAAAGATCAAGTCGCTCACCGCGCCCTACGAGATCTATGTGTCGCCCTACACGGGCAACCTCTACTTCACCGACGCCCAGAGCTATGCTTCCGCCGGGGATCTCTACGGCTACACCACCGACGGCAAGGCGCTCTTCGGACCGCTCGAAGCCTATATCAATCCCGCACATATCTTGGCGCTCAAGCCTCAGACAGCCACGGGCATCAATGCCGTCACGGAAAAGACCCGCGAGGCTGCGCCATCCTACAATCTCGCTGGACAGCGCGTCGACAGCCACTACAGAGGTGTGGTCATAAGAAACGGAAAGAAACAGATTCAGAGATAACAGACTATAAGAAGTATGAAAAAGAAAATTCTACTCTTCATCTCTATGTTAGCTTGTACGGCATTGCAAGCGCAGAACGCTTATATTAATAAGGTATACGATTTCTGTCCTGCACCTGGTCAGAACGTCAATACGATGCCACAATATAATGCGGGTGATACCAAGGAGAGCATATTGGAGAGAGTGAATGACACGCTCTGCAAGGAATCGGCGGGAATGATCAGTTTGGGAGGCTACGGCGGATATGTTGTGTTTGGCTTTGACCACAGGGTGGAAAACCAAACTGGCAAGATGGACTTTGAAGTTCTGGGCAACGCATTTTTTTCCACGGCAAGTGCCAGTACTAACAGGCGTGGAGGCAGTAGTGAGCCGGGAATCATCCTTGTCAGCCAAGACACGAATGGCAACGGGCTGCCAGATGATGAATGGTATGAGATAGCAGGAAGCGAATACAATAAGCCGGAGACTATCCACGACTACGAAATTACCTACTATCGTCCCGACGAAAACAAAACGAAGACACCTGACGGGAACTTCCTTTCAGACACTACGTATGTCCGTTGGACAGACAATCACGGTGGCAAAGGCTACGTCTACAAAAACACATTCCATAGCCAAAGCTATTGGCCACAATGGCTCAGCGACTCTACGCTCACCTTCCGCGGCACAAGGCTGGCCGACAACTACGTTGACCAAAGCGGCAATGGCAGCTATTACGTGCTGTATTGCTATGACTATGGCTACGCCGACAATGTCCCCAATGACGACTCGCTGGCTTATATCAACATTGATTGGGCCGTGGACAGCAATGGTCATCCTGCTCATCTTGACGGAATAGACTTTGTGAAGGTCTATACTGCCGTCAACCAATATTGTGGCTGGATCGGCGAAACAAGTACGGAAGTGGCTGGTGCGGTGGACCTCCATCTGAAAGGACAATCCATCGACGACCCCACAACGCGCATCTATCTGCCTTCCATCTCTTCCGTGCATGATAGTATTACCGGACTCTTCGATCTCACCGGACGAAAAGTCGCCTTGCCTGTAGCAGGTCGCCTATACCTTGTCAAGTCAAACGGAAAAACAAGAAAAGTCATTTGGAAATAATCAATTCACATATTCAATTATTATGAAGAAAAACTTTACTCTTTTAGTAACACTCCTTCTGTTTGTTGTGATGCGTGCCGCAGCCATTACGAGTGGCATAGACACGGTCAACATCAAACGTTGGGTAGGCAAGGGCTCCAACTATGCGGCCCTGGCAGTCAAATGGTATAACGAGAAGGGAGATGCCAAGACTCTGGTTTGGGGATACCGCTGGGCCGAAGGCGAGACCAAGACAGGCCTCGACATGCTGCTGGACGTGGCAAAGTCCGACCATCGCTTCTATGTGCTGACCCGTCTGAAAACGATGTATGGAGCGACTATCGGCGGCTTAGGCTATGACGAAGATGACAACGGACAGTTCGGACTGACCGATGGTACCGACACCGTCTATCCTCGCAATGGCATCGTCGACGTGAACAGCTACGCCTTTGACAGCTGGAAGGCCGTCGATGACGCTGACCTTTGGAACTCAGGATGGTACTCAGGCTTTTGGAACTACAACATAGCATCCTCAACAGATGGAGAACTGAAGTCGTCAATGGTGGGCGCATCGTCGCGCGCACTGACCAGTGGCTGTGTCGACGCATACGTGTTCAAGCCTTCTACTGCAAGTAATACTTATGATGGCAACCTAACCTATCTGCCAGCACAATCAGACTATAGCAATGGGGCTTTCGTGGTGAATGAAGACTGGTTTGGACATCGCAACTCCTCCGTCAACTTTCTCTCGTCGGATGGCATGTGGGAGTATGAGACCATTGCCAATGTTGGCGTGACTGCATGTTTTGGAGCGTTCTATGGAAATCACTTCTATGTCATGTCAAAACAAGCCGGCACTAACATCGGTGGCCGCGTATGTATCTATGACGCGCGTTCCATGAAGCTCCAAAAGGAGATTGCTGTCATCGACGCTTCTAAGTCAAATTGTGATGGGCGCAGCTTTGTAGGTGTGGATGCGCACAAGGGCTATGTAAGTACCTCTGGCGGTATCTATGTCCTCGATCTGGACAAGCAGACCATCTCAGGAGAGGTGAAAGATGCGGACGGCAATGCCTTCGAAGGAGAATGTGGCAACATGATCAGACTGAACGATTATGTCTACTGTGTTACCGCAAAGAAGGGTATCGCCGTCATCGACCCAAGCACCGACAAAGCCGTGAAGTATTTCAGCGGCTCCTTTGCTTCTATTACGCTTTCAAAAGACGGCACTCTGTGGGCCAGCCTCTCTGACGGCGGACTGGCTAAGTTGAACCTTACAACAGGCGAGGCAGAGACGATCACACTTCCTGATGGTATTGGTGCTCCAGCAACTTCTTCATGGGCTTGGACACCCGATGGTCTCTGCGCAAGCAAGCAACACAATGTCATCTACTGGACCTCTATGACGGGATGGTCTGTCTACAAGGTCTTTAAGTATGACATTGACAGCAAGACTTTCTCCACATACATCGACCTGACCAAAGATGCCGATCGCGTGAACATTTATGGTTGCAGTTTCCGTGTCGACCCTGTCAGTGACTGCGGATATGCTTCCGTCACGAAAGGGTATACCAATTTCTATCAAGTGCGCAAATATGACGCACAAGGCAACCAGCTCGCTATCTATCCTATGAACGACGAGCAGAAGAACTACTGGTTTCCGGGAATGTTTGTCTTCCCAGATACCAAAGATCCTGTCTTCTCCGCGCAATATGTGACAGTGGCTGTGAACCAGTCCGATACTATCGACCTCGCTTCTATGGCTTCTGATGCCGACAATATGGATGCTGCCATCGTGAAGACGCTGACGAGCGTGGATAATGAAGATGTCGTGTCGGCTGAGATCGTCGACGGAAAGCTCATTGTCAAAGGCCTTCAGACAGGCTCTACAACCATCAACCTCTCCTTGAACTCAAACGGCATTGTCGTGCCTGCGAGCTTGGATGTAACGGTTTCCGAGAGCACTGCCATTACCGCTGTCAAGACCGACAACCAGCGTGACGATGCCATCTACAACCTCGCCGGACAGCGTGTCGGCAAGGACTATAAGGGTGTGGTGATCATCAACGGAAAGAAAGTGGTGA
>ERZ773276.2513-NODE-2513-length-11155-cov-3.016396_pt1 | contig 11155 bp, 10 predicted proteins | sample MGYA00511386_ERZ773276 | MGnify/ENA primary metagenome ERZ773276 (study PRJEB29015, sample SAMEA2737778) | human gut metagenome | biome: human gut; feature: human-associated habitat; material: faeces | place: China | collected 2012 ...
CGGGAAGCCAAGGACCACGGCCTGCCTCTGGAATTCAATTTCCTGGGCTTCCGGGAGGGCCGAAACTACCCCGACCGGAGATTCCTGGAGCTGGTTGCTCAGGCAGGCCTGCCTATGGTGCTGGGCTGCGATGCCCACCAGCCGGAGGCACTGCAGGTGCCAAAGGTTGAGACCCAGGTCCGGGAAAAGCTCGGAAAGCTGGGCATTCCCATTCTGGAAACAGTTCCCTTAAAAAAGCTTGGGTAAAGAAAAACCACATCGGTATGGAGCCGATGTGGTTTTTCTTTGCTTACTTGCCCTTCTCGGCCTTCTTGGCTGCCTTGGCCTTTGCCTTGGCCTCCTGAGCCTTCTTGGCCTCGGCCTTGGCGGTCTCGGCGGCGGTCTCGTTGGTGGACATCGCCCACTTGGCAATTTCGATCCGGACCTGATCGGCGCCGGTCTCGATGACCAGGTTGTTTTCCTTCACGTTGACAACGGTGCCAACAATGCCGCCGATGGTGGTGATCTTGTCGCCGGTCTTCACGGCAGAACGCATCTGCTCTGCTTCCTTCTTCCGCTTGTTTTCGGGGCGGATGAGCATGAAGTAGAACACGGCCAGCATGAGCACCAGTCGCTGCTCTATCCGGACCGGCAGATCGCGATTCTTGACGCGTTTGCGGGAACCGAGGCGGCCACGGCAAAAGGAGAGGTCCGGGCGCTGTACCAGGAGTGGAAGAATGTCCGAAAGGAGCTCTCGGCGTACGAACTCGACGAGGAGGCAAGAAAGCGGGAGGCAGCATTTCTTACGTTTGAAATCAACGAGATTGATCAGGCAGAGCTAAAAGAGGGCGAGGACGAAGCGTTGGAAACTGCGTACCGGAAAATGGGCCATGCGAAAAAGATCGCGGAATCTCTGCAGACGGTATATGCGATCACCGGCTACGGTGCAGAGAACAGCGCCGGGGAGCAGGTCGGCCGCGCAATCCGGGAGCTGCAGCAGGCCGCGGTGTACGACGATGCACTTTCCGGTCCGTCGCAGACCCTTTCCGATATTGACGGACTGCTGAATGATTTCAACCGCGAAATTTCCGCATATCTTTCCGAACTGACCTTTTCTGAAGAAGAGTATTACGAGACGGAAAAGCGGCTCGATGAGATCAACCGCCTGAAAGCAAAGTATGGAAAGACGATGGAAGAGATCACCGCATACCGCGAAGAACAGCAGAAAAAACTGGAAAAACTGGAAAATTTTGAGAGCTGCCGTGCCGCACTGCAGGAGCAGTTACAGAAAACGGAGCAGAAACTGGATGCGGCCGCACATAATCTGTCCAAAATCCGCAGAAACTATGCAAAACGGCTCGAAACACAGATTATCGAAGGTCTGCGCGACCTGAATTTCCTGCATGTCGCATTTGAAATTTCATTTGAAAAGACAAAAAGCTACACCGAAAACGGAACCGATGCTGTGGAGTTCTTAATCTCCACAAACCCGGGCGAAGCGATCCGTCCGCTGGCGAAAGTTGTTTCCGGCGGTGAACTGTCGCGAATCATGCTTGCAATCAAGACGATTCTTGCCGACCGCGACGAGACAGAAACCTTGATTTTCGATGAAATCGACACCGGAATCAGCGGAAGGACGGCGCAGAAGGTTTCCGAAAAAATGGCACAGATCGGGCAGCGCCATCAGGTCATCTGCATCACCCATCTGCCGCAGATCGCGGCGATGGCAGATTCTCATTTTGAAATCGAAAAAAACGTCGAAGAAAACGAGACCGTCACATCGATCCATCCATTATCCGAGGAAGATTCTGTCAGAGAACTGGCAAGAATGCTCGGCGGCGCGAAAATTACGGATTCTGTTCTGGCAAATGCCAGCGAGATGAAGGAATTGGCACAGGTACAAAAATCTGCAAGACTCAAATAAAGAGAAGTCCGCATACTAAGAGGGAAATCACGAAACAAAGCGTGGTTTCCCTCTTTTTCGCGGGCGGCGAGTCAAAGTCCGTGCCTGCACGAGAACTTGACGACCGCCGCGAAAACAAAAGAAATGCCGCAGTTCTGCCCTGCGGCGGAAAGGATGGGAATGCAAATGACGAGAAAACAAAAATACCGAAGAGTCCTGCTTGCGCTGGCGGCGCTGTTTCTGATCCTCGCTGTTCTTCTTGGCTACGATGCCATGCGCGAATCCCTGCCGGATACGATGTATGTGGATGAGAACAGCGAAAGCCCGTTTCAGCCGCTCACGAAACATCCGCTTCTGACGATTTCGGAAGATACGAAGGAAGCAGAAAAAAACGAATTCGGAGAAACGGGTGAAACGGTTGTAGAATGTTCCGCCGCCGGGATCCCGCTGAAAAAGATCCGTGTGATCCAGGAAGAACGGCCGAAAGTTGCCGTCTGCGGAGCGCCGGTCGGTATCTATATGGAGACCGACGGTGTGATGGTGATCCGTACAGCCGAAATCCGTTCGTCCGACGGAACCGTCAGCCGTCCGTCAGAAAATATTCTGCGGGAAGGCGACTATATCACAAAAGTAAACGGACAGAGCATCCGCAGCAAGCAGGATCTGATTGATGCAGTAAAAGTATCAAACGGTTCCCCGGTGTATCTTTCCCTGCTTCGGGACGGGGAAACGATCGAAGTGCAGGTGACACCGCAGAAAAGCCAGGACGGCACCTGCCGCCTCGGGGCCTGGGTCCGCGACAATATGCAGGGAATCGGAACACTGACTTTCGTGGAACCGGACGGAACCTTTGCAGCGCTCGGCCATGGAATCAGTGATATCGATACCGGAAAAATGCTCCAATTGAACGGCGGAGAACTGTATCTGACACAGATTCTGTCTGTGATCCCGGGAAAAGCGGGTGTACCGGGTGAACTGCAGGGCGTGATCCATTACGAAGAAAAGAACCGTATCGGGTCAGTGGCGGAGAATACCATCTACGGTATCCACGGCGTTCTGGACAGGGAAAAAAGCAGTGCACTGCCGCTTACCGTGACGGAAATTGCCTATCGGCAGGAGATCGAGACGGGCCCGGCCACCGTGCGGATGTGCGTGGACAATACAGTAGAAGAGTATGAGGCGGAGATTACAGAAATCGATCTTGGAAGCGAGAATACGAACAAAAATTTTGTGCTCGAAATTACCGATCAACGGCTGCTACAGAAAACCGGCGGCATCGTACAGGGAAATTCCGGCTCGCCGGTGCTCCAGAACGGAAGGCTGATCGGCGCCATTACCCATGTTTTCGTAAACCATCCAGAAAAAGGCTACGGTGTCTTTGCGGAAAATATGCTTGCACGGAACTGAAAAATATGCGTTAATTTGGTTGAAATTGTTACAAACTTCCGAATTTTTACGGAAAATGTCGATCGAATTTTCAAAAATTTACGGGAAATATATTGAAAATGCGAAAAAATAAAATTATAATGTCTGTGTGATTGGAAAAAGTTCAGAAGAAAACGGATGCAGTGAAATTCCGGAAAGACTATGAGTTTTTGCAAAGGAGAGCTTTATGGAAAAGATCAACATTGCCATCGCGGATGATAACGAACGCATGCAGGAAATGCTTGGGAACGTCATAAAACAGGATGACACGCTTGAACTGATCGGGCAGACCGGAAACGGAAATGATATCTACAGTATCATCCGCGACAAAGAACCGGACGTCGTACTGCTTGACATTTTCATGCCGAAGATGGATGGTCTGACTGTAATGGAGAAAGTCAATGAGGATAAAAATCTGAAAAAAAGACCTGCCTTTATCGTTGTCTCCGCCGTAGGAGAGGAGAGGATCACCGAAGATGCGTTCCGGCTCGGCGCTTACTATTACGTCTTAAAACCGTTCGACAACGAAACTCTTCTGAACCGGATCAAAGCAACAAAAGGAATGACATCAGTAAGAAGATACCATCCAAGAAATTTTACAAACCCCGGAAAAGAGCCGATCTGTCCGCCGGAAAACAGTCTGGAAATTGATGTGACAAATATGATCCACGAGATCGGCGTTCCTGCCCATATCAAAGGATACCAGTACCTGCGCGATGCGATTCTGCTTTCCGTAGAGGACACGGAAATGCTCAATTCCATTACCAAGATTCTCTATCCGACCATCGCGAAACGCCACCAGACAACGTCAAGTCGTGTCGAGCGTGCCATCCGCCATGCGATTGAAGTGGCCTGGAGCCGCGGCAAAATGGACACAATCGACGAGCTGTTCGGCTATACCGTGAACAACCGCAAGGGTAAACCGACAAATTCTGAATTTATTGCATTAATTGCAGATAAAATACGTCTTGAACTGAAAAATCAGTAAAAAGTAACAAAAAAATCCGAACAAACGGAGAAATTACAGAAGTTTAGACTTTTTTTTCTGGACAAAGTACGGTATAATACAGACAGGACGTTGATTATCCTTTCGCGTTTCATAGGATCGTGACAAAAAGGAAGGAATTACAGAAAAACAAAGATGCGATAATCAGCATGAAATTACAGGAGGATTCTTTTCATGAAAAATATTTTGTTCGTGGCTTCAGAGTGTGTACCGTTCATCAAAACAGGCGGTCTGGCGGATGTAGTAGGTTCTCTGCCGAAGTACTTCCCGAAAGAGTATTTTGATGTGCGCGTGGTGATTCCAAAATACGCAGGAATCAAAGAACAGTTTAAAAATCAGATGCGGTATGTGACAAACTTCTACATGGATCTGAACTGGAGACAGCAGTATGTCGGCATTTTCGAGATGGAATATGAAGGCATCAAATTCTACTTTATCGACAACGAGGAGCATTTCGGAGGAAGCACTCCATATGCGGGCATGCCGTGGGATCTGGAAAAATTTGCTTACTTCAGCAAAGCAGCGCTTTCCATTTTACCGACCATCGGCTTCCGCCCGGACCTCATCCACTGCCACGACTGGCAGACCGGTCTCGTTCCGGTTTACCTGCACGAGCGTTTCCAGGCAGATGAATTCTATCGGGGAATCAAAACCGTCATGACGATCCACAACCTGAAATTCCAGGGCATCTGGGACCGCAAGACGATTCAGAGCATTACCGGCCTTTCCGACTACTACTTCACACCGGATAAGCTGGAGTTCAAACACGATGCCAGCTACTTGAAGGGCGGTCTGGTTTACGCAGATGCGATCACCACCGTCAGCAATACATACGCGCAGGAGATTCAGACCCCGTTCTATGGCGAAGGACTCGACGGTCTGATGTGTGCAAGAGCAAACGATCTGCGCGGTATTGTAAACGGACTCGACTACAATGAGTGGAACCCGGAGACAGACGCTCAGATTGCAAAGAATTTCAATGTAAAGAACTTCCGTAAAGAGAAAGTGAAAAATAAACTGGCACTGCAGGAGGAGTTAGGACTCGAGGTCAATCCGAAGACGATGATGATCGGTATCGTATCCCGGCTGACCGATCAGAAGGGCTTCGACCTCATCAGCTATATGATGGATGAGATGTGCCAGGATGCCGTACAGTTTGTGATCCTTGGAACCGGCGAGGAGCGCTACGAGAATATGTTCCGCCATTTCGCATGGAAATATGACAAGAAGGTTTCGGCAAACATCTACTATTCTGATGCAATGTCACACAAGATCTATGCATCCTGCGATGCCTTCCTGATGCCGTCCCTGTTTGAGCCATGCGGACTCTCCCAGCTCATGAGCCTCCGCTACGGAACCCTTCCGATCGTCCGCGAGACCGGCGGCCTCAAAGACACCGTAGAGCCGTACAATGAGTACGAGGGAACAGGAACTGGATTCAGCTTCACAAACTACAATGCGCATGAGATGATGGGTACCGTGCGGTACGCAGAGCGCATCTATTACGACAAAAAACGCGAGTGGAACAAGATGATCGACCGCGCAATGGCACAGGATTTCTCCTGGGCGAATTCCGCAAAACAGTACGAGGAAATGTACAACTGGCTGATCGGATAAGCTGGTCTGCATTCTGAAAAATAAGAAAAAAATCCCGAAATGGCAGAAGAGGAAAGAAAAGCCGTTTCGGGATTTTTTTGCAGTATTTTTGGGTTGCGGCAGGAGAGTGGAATATGCTACACTTGTGCATAAGGATATATTCGAAGCAACTCCGGTGCAGAGGATTTGGGGGCTGAAAAAAGACACAAGAAAAACAGTTGACAACAAAGCAGATTTGTAATAGTATGTATACAGAAGCGAACGAACGTTCGCATGGTAAGGAGAATATTCAGTATGGGAAATAATAACGAAGATAAACTGCGTGCACTCGATGCCGCACTTGGACAGATTGAAAAACAGTACGGAAAAGGAGCTGTCATGAAGCTCGGAGATTCCGCAGCAAACATGAACGTGGAAACCATCCCGACCGGCTCTTTAAGCCTGGATATCGCACTCGGCCTTGGCGGTGTGCCGAAGGGAAGAATCATCGAGGTATATGGACCGGAGTCTTCCGGTAAAACAACATTGGCTATCCACGCCATTGCTGAAGCACAAAAGGCTGGCGGTATTGCTGCTTTCATTGATGCCGAGCATGCTTTCGACCGTTTCTACGCATCTAAACTGGGCGTAAATATCGATGATCTTTATATCTCTCAACCGGATAACGGCGAGCAAGCGTTGGAGATTGCGGAACAACTGATTCGTTCTTCTGCTATCGACATCATCGTTATTGACTCTGTAGCCGCACTGACTCCTAAAGCGGAAATCGAAGGCGACATGGGTGACAACAAAGTAGGCCTTCAGGCACGTTTGATGTCGCAGGCACTTCGTAAGTTGACAGCTGCTGTGAGCAAGACACGTACTACTTGTATTTTCATCAACCAGTTGCGTGAGAAGATCGGTGTTATGTTCGGTAACCCGGAAACAACAACCGGTGGTAACGCTTTGAAGTTCTACGCTTCTGTACGTTTGGATATCCGTGGTAGCCAACCGATCAAAGATGGCGAAGAGATTCTCGGTAAACTGACTAAGGTGAAAGTGGTGAAGAATAAAGTAGCACCTCCTTTCCGCAAAGCAGAATTTGATATCATGTTTGGTGAAGGTATTTCTCACTCCGGAGAAATCATCGATTTGGGCGCAGAACTGGGAATCATCAAAAAGAGCGGTTCATGGTATAGCTACAATGACACTAAACTGGGTCAAGGACGTGATGCAGCCAAGGTATGTATCAAAGATAATCCCGAACTTGCTGAAGAATTAGAAGGATTGATCTTCGAAGCCTTGAATAAAAAATAAGTTGTCTCAACCGATTCAACTATAAATAATATAAGCTGTCTCATTCGATGTTTTGAGACAGCTTATTTTTAGCTTAAACATAAGAAATGTCCCCCATCTGAATCCTCGCAGTACAATTCAGATGGGGGACATTTCTTTCACTTTTTACACGAAATAGATATAGGCTAATGTACTTAAACTTATGACCACCCATAACAAAACGCCTTGGATCAAAGGTTTGACACCGACAGATCTTAGAACATCCAAAGAAAGGGAAGCACCTATAAAAAACATGGTAATAGTCAATGTCTTGCGTGCAATTCCATTGATGGCGGCACCTAACTGCGGCACGCCATTCAGCAAATATGTATTCGCAATCATAGCTAGAATAAAGAAGAAAATAAACCAGGGAATACTTATCTTCTGACCTTTACTTTTAAATATAAAAGAAGTGGCGAATGCCATTGGTATGATCCAAAGAGCACGAGTCAACTTGATAGTTGTAGCAACCTTCAGTGCTTCTTCACCATAAGCAGCACCTGCTCCCACCACAGAACTGGTATCATGAATAGCAATGGCAGCCCATGTGCCAAACTGATGTTCGGTCATATCCAAAGCATGTCCGATAGCCGGAAAGATAAAAAGCGCAATAGCATTCAGAATAAAGATCGTTCCCAATGCCACAGACATTTCACTGTCTTTAGCTCTCAGCACCGGCCCTATTGCCGCAATAGCACTACCACCACAGATAGCAGTTCCCGAACTAATCAGATAGGAAGTATTTCTGTCTATCTTGAAGATTTTACGACCAATAAACCAGCCGATGAGCAACGTGCCTACCACAGAAATAACAGTAAACTCCATCCCTTCTTTACCGGATGCCAAAGCCGACTGAAGATTCATACCGAATCCCAATCCTACTACAGAATATTGCAGCAAATATTTAGATGTCTTTTTATTAAATTTGGGATGTGCCTGTCCGCAGGTTAATGCGAAAATAAGTCCGAGAAACAAAGCTACCGGAGGAGTCACCCATGCGGACCATGCTTGTAAACCAGGAATATAATCTAAAAATAAGAAAAAAGTTAAAGTAGAAAGTATTGCAACGTAAATTGTCTTGTTGTTGGTTTGCAACGTTTTTGTAGCGCTTGAAATCATTTTTTTATCTTTTTATAATTTTGCGGGTGCAAAGGTACGGCAAACAATCAAGACAACCCAATTGTTTCTAATTATGTATTATAACTTTTTGTTATAGCCACTTCTCTTATTGTTACATTATGCTCCTACGATGTCCTTTCCAAATGGTGATAATGCTAACGCAGCCAACTTAAAGTGCTGCAAACCAAAGGGTATCCCAATGATGGTGATACATAGGACAGCTCCAAAAACCAGATGTGACAAACAAATCCAAATACCACCCAAAAATATCCATAAAACATTCATCAGTATATAAAGGCATCCGCTTGAACGCCCACCACTCCTTACTTCTTTTCCAAAAGGCCACAAAGCAAGTCCTGCCAACTTCAATGTTTGCATACCGAAAGGTATACCTACAATTGTAAGCATCATCAATATACTTGAGATTAAATACTCCACTGCCGTAAAAATACCGCCAAGCAATAACCATAACAAATTCATTAAACAGCCCATAAGTATCAGTTCTAATATTTATTTAGTATTTTCTTTGTTGTCTCATCCAGCCTGCCTTGAAAATACAGATCAATTACCTTTTGAAATAAATCATCAGAAGCAACTTCATTAAAAAGTGTCATACACGACAGCACTTTCATTGCGTCCAATCCTCCGAATACATCTACCGCAGTCTTACCTTTCAGTTGCAAAAATACTGTTGTTATTTCACGGAGTCTCACTCCCAAAATGGGATGAGCAAGATATGCTTCGGCCTCCTCTTTACCACAAATTCCATAATACTGAGAATTATAGCTCATTCCCAGTCCTTTTAACTGAGGAAATATGTACCAAATCCAATGAGAATATTTTTTCCCATTTTTCACTTCTGCAAGTGCTTGGTTATAAACACCTTGCTGGGCATCTAGAAAACGCTGTAATTTATAATCTACCATATATATCTTCTCATACCACATTCTTGATGTATACAAAGATATGTGTATTTTGCATATAATTGATAGATTATTCTAAAAAAGAACACGAATCAATCCTTTAGCAATCTAAAGATATCTTTGGATTACTAAAGGATTAATGGAAGAAATGTAATTCTGAAATAAAAATTACTCTTTAACAGGTCTAATTGCCATTTTAATCATACTTGCATTCCAACTAGCATTATAATAATAACTTGTAGAATTATAATAGAAAACATAGCCAAAACGTCCATAAGTATCACCGTAAGATTCTCCAACCCAATAATAACCACTATTCTCGTCCACTAGCTGTGTAGCTCCTGCCGGTCCACTTGCCGGAAGCATATAACCCGTAGAGGGTAAAAAGATGCTATTTCCGTTACTACCTGTTACTTTCATACCACTGACTCCGTTTATTGTTGCTCTTGTCCATGTACATTTCTTAATCAAATCTATTTGCTCAGCCTTATTGGGCAATCTCCATGAGCCTCCCCACATTGCACGTGCTATGTCATATTTGCTTCCACAGATATTATCAATATTAGGAGCCTGATAATCAGGCATAACTCCTACATTATCAACATCTCCCCATAGAAAATAGCCACCTTTCTCCGAAGATGTTATTGCTCCCAAATTAAATGAAGCCCACCTCACACTAAGTCCTAAATTTACAGCTTTATAAAGTGATTGTTCTCCCAAAGGAATAACTATTTCTGTTCCATCTTTGAGTATTAATCTGAGTTCATCTTCCGTTGCCTCTACAGATTCAAAAAATGAATCACCATCCATTCCAGAAGCTTTAACTGCCTTCCCGTATTCGTCAAGCAATTTGGAATAAGTATAACCTTTATCATAGCTTATGATCCAATATCCATCAGAGTCTACTTTCAATAGTGGCGTGATAGCATCCGTTCCTGATGCAGGAATCTTGTTTCCATCACTATCATTAAGCCATGTTGTTTCACCATTAATAGTTTGTACCCAATAGTATCTACCGTTATAATAACGGACATTGATTACGGGAGCATCTTTTCCATTAATCCCATCTTTTCCATCTGAAACCGTGATATGCGAACCATCTGAAAATGTGAGTGTATAGCCATCTCCCAATGTAGTAACATTGGTTAGATATAACCTATTTTGAAGTGCCCCTACTAAAGCACTAATCGATGTGATATCATTATTCAATGCTTTCAATTGGTTCTCAATAGAGGTCACTCTGTCATCTAAAGAATTAACTCTATCCCATAATTCGCTGTCATCGTATTCGTTACACGCAGTTGTGCACATTAATAACAGCACAAACTGATAAATAAATCTAAATGTTTTCATTTTTTTATTTTTAATCCAAACTTAGAATCGAAGATTTCGACTATCTGATTTTTATGAGTATATTTTATCTATTATCCAAATACTTATTTGCCGTTTTAGTCTATTGTGCAGCAATACTTACCTTAAAATATCCATCAGGGAAATTCTGTATGTAATCCCCACTAAAGTAGAACTGCACATATGCTACATCTCCTGAGCCAACATATCTCAACATAGGATCATAAATTTGACCAGTTCCTGTAAGTGATAATGTTCCACTACCGGTAAGCTTATAATTTGAATCATACACCTCATAACGCAATCGCTTGCTATAGTTTACATCATTAAAACTACCAAGATACTCTAAATTTATATGCATATAGGTGGATTTCCTATTGAACTTGAACACATCCACATCTCTAGTAGAAGACAATGAGAATTTCATTGACTGCCCATCCTTGATGGTGTTTGCGTTAGAGAAATTATTGTTATACTCACTCTCTGTAAGCCCCCGATAAAGTACCCGTATAAAAAAGAATCGCTATAGCAAATCGAACA
>ERZ773276.2524-NODE-2524-length-11110-cov-5.138670_pt1 | contig 11110 bp, 10 predicted proteins | sample MGYA00511386_ERZ773276 | MGnify/ENA primary metagenome ERZ773276 (study PRJEB29015, sample SAMEA2737778) | human gut metagenome | biome: human gut; feature: human-associated habitat; material: faeces | place: China | collected 2012 ...
GTTGCCGGTGTCCACCACGATCTGCTGACCCGGCTGGAGGTCGTACTCCACCAGCGTGCCGTCGATCTCGGCAAAGGCCATGCCGCTGCCGCTGAGGCGCTGCATGATGAAGCCCTCGCCGCCGAAGAGGCCCGCGCCCAGCCGCTGGTTGAAGTGGATGGACAGCTCTACTCCCGGCACGGCGGCCAGAAAGGCACTCTTCTGGAGGATCATATCGTGGCCGGGAGTGATGGCGATCTCCTTGATCTGGCCGGGGAAGCTGGAGCCGAAGGCGATCATCCCGGCGCCGTGAGCGGTGTAGATGTTCTGGAACATACTCTCGCCGGAGAACATTTTAGAGAACATCCGCCCCAGTCCACCGCCATGGGTCTGCATCTCCATATTAGGGCTCATCCAGACCATGGATCCACGCTCTGTGACCATCTGCTCGCCGTTTTCCAGCTGACAGATCACCACGGGGAAGGGAGTGCCTTTGATTTCATAACGCATGGTGGTATCCTCCTTACGATTTTCCGGCAGAGAAGGGAAGAACCTCCGCCGTGTGTTTCTTGGTATGGCTCCAGTATAGCAGAGAAACGGAACGAAAGGAAGAAGAAAATATACCCGAAGCCTTGCACTTTGCAAGAAGCGGCTCAGGACTCCGTCGTCTCCGGCTCCTTGCGGAGGGTCTTGACGAAGCAGAGAAAGTACACCAGATGCGCCGCCTGCCGCGCCGACAGCGTGCTCCATTTTGCGGGCATCCTTGGCAGCGGTGCAATAAAATTCTCTCTGGTCAGATGAGAATGGTGGATGCGGCCAAGGTGGTGACGGAGCTGGAGCGCATCGAGTATGTGGAGGATCCGCATCTGGGCAAGGACTCCTACTGCGTGGTGGAGATGCACCCGGACGGCGGGGCGTGCAGTGTGCCGGACTACGCCGTCATCAAGCTCTTCCGCCACATCGTGCAGGGAGAGGGGCCGGACACCATCGGCCGGGAGAACGACGAGGCCATCCAGGCGCTGCCGGAGGGGTATGACACGGTGTGTACGGACGGGATATTCTCTCAGGGGGAGTGGCAGCTGCTGTCCATTGCACGGGCCGCAGCGGCAGACCCCGCTGTGCTGCTGCTGGATGAGATCACCGCCAGTCTGGATGCCGAGACGGAGGCCCGTGTACGGGAGGCCCTGCGTCAGGCCTCCCGTGGGCGCACCGTCCTCTCCGTTTCCCACCGCATCTATGAGAGTCTTGGCGGCAGGACTGTGGAGATCCGGCCCCAGGGACAGTAAATATTGGGAGCGCAGCCCCGGAGGTCGTAAGACCTCCGGGGCTGCAAAATGCTGGGGAAAGAAACGGTTGACAGCGTCGATGGGTTCTGTTATGATGAACCGTGGTCGGAGAGACCTATTTCAACCATCAACGGAGGTGAATGTTCATGGATAGCTGCGGAAGTACAGGACGAAGCCGGGTATGCGGCCCGCAGAGACACAGGGTGTGGTCATCCATGGACAGGAGCTGACCACATTCTACTTTGTCGTGTCCTCCTGCACCGCACCGGAGACGTCTTGCTGTGGCAACTATCTCTGAGGCGGTGTATTTTTGCGCCCATTTTGCCCAAAGTAGCGTCAAAGGAGGACAAGAATATGAGAAACAGGATGGTAAACAAGGAGTTCGCACAGGAGATCGCAGCGGTCATCCGCACGGCCCAAAACGGGGACCGTCTGCCGGAGCTGCTGAAGCACTATCACCAGCGGGATGTTGCCAAGGCCGTCACCCTGCTGACGGATGCGGAGCGGGAGCGGTTGTTCCGGCAGATGGACGCCCAGACGCTGGCGGAGATATTCCCCTATCTGGACGATGCCTCCCGCTATCTGGCGGAGCTTCCGGCGGCGCTGGCGGCAGAAATGATAGCCGACATGGACACGGCGGATGCGCTGGATATGCTGCGGGAGCTTCCGGAGGAGAAGAAGCAGACCCTGGCCGCACATCTGGACGACGATACCCGGAAGGATGTCCGGCGGCTGCTGGCCTTTCATCAGGAGGAGATCGGCAGCCGCATGAGCGGCAATTTCGTCTGCATCCCGGACACACTGACCGTCTGCGGCGCCATGAACGAGCTGGTGCGGCAGGCCGGTGAGCACGACAATATCTCCACGCTGTATGTGGTGGACGGCAGCGGCGTCTTTGCCGGGGCCATCGACCTGAAGGATCTGATCATCGCCCGTGAAAACGATCCGCTGAGCAGGATCATCCGCCGCAGCTATCCCTATGTGCTGGCCCACGAGCGGGTGGAGGACTGCATCGACCGGATCGCAGAGTATGAGGAGGATTCCCTGCCGGTGCTGACGGAGGACGGGAGGATCGCCGGTATCCTCACCGCTCAGGATCTGGTGGAGCTGGTGGACGACGCCATGGGCGACGACTACGCCAAGCTGGGCGGCCTGACCTCGGAGGAGGACCTTCGGGAGCCTGCCACCGTCAGTATGAAAAAGCGTCTGCCGTGGCTCATCGTGCTGCTGTTTCTGGGCATGGGCGTCTCGTCGGTGGTGGGCATCTTCGAGTCCGTGGTGGCGGTGCTGCCCATCGTCATCTGCTTCCAGTCGCTGGTGCTGGATATGGCGGGCAATGTCGGCACCCAGTCGCTGGCCGTCACCATTCGTGTCCTCATGGACGAGAACCTTACCCTGAAGGAGGAGCTGGCCCTGCTGGGCAAGGAGATGCGGGTGGGTCTTCTCAACGGCGGGTGCCTGGGACTCATGGCGCTGGCGGTTTTAGGGGTCTACATCCATGTGTGCAAGGGCTATGCGTGGGGGCCGGCTTTTCTGATCTCCGGCTGCGTTGGGGTGTCGCTGGTGGTGGCCATGGTGATCTCCAGCCTTGTGGGGACAATGGTTCCCATGCTGTTTCATAAGATCCACATCGATCCGGCGGTGGCCTCCGGACCGCTGATCACAACGGTCAACGATCTGGTGGCCGTGGTGACCTACTATGGACTGGCCCTGCTGTTTCTGGTGAATGTGTTCCATCTGTGAAAAAAGAAGTACACCTGTAACCTGACGGTTACAGGGGTACTTGTCATAACGCAACACGATCCGCATGGAGGTATACGCTTTTTTTCGCAACTGCCTGCAGGGACAGATACTGCCAGTCGTTCTGACTGTTGCAATCCGGATTGACGTTGGCGATCTCCTCGTCCTCCGTACCATCCGAATACTAAAAACGCAGCACGATCCCGAATCTGCGGCTTGTGCCGGAGGTCAGCGGCACGGAATCACCTTTGGCCCAGCATCCTGATGCATGGACATCTCCAGCACTGCCGGAAATAAGAATGTTTTGATAAGCCTGTTTGATAGAACTACTCCCAGTGCTCTCCGTTTTTTCCGGATTCTACCCGATCCTGCATTCTGAACATGATGCCCTTGTTTTTATTGGCCTCATACCATGTCTGGACAATATGGGGGATATATCGTTTTCCACCCTGATTCACAGCCTGATGAACTTCTACATCGGCACCACACAGGCTGGGGACAACAAATTTGTCTCCCTGATGCTGGCCTGTGCCCGCCACATGGCGAAGGCAGGCACCCAGTGGGGCTGCAAGAGATACATGAACATGAAACATTTGGAGCTGGCTCTGGATGACGTCTCTATTGCCGGCTGACTTCACTCAGCCGGAGCCTGCAAACAATTTTGCGCATAAATCTTGACGGGACCTTTCCGAAGCCTTGTAATAAACTTATTTTATTTCTAATTTATGCGTTGTACTTATTTGTATCTTTCCGGGTGCCTATAAATCAACAATATTTTATTTCTATTTTTTTTTATATATTGTAGACCCAATCGGCTTACATTTGTTCTCGCTAGTACTTTTTGAAGATGATTTGGTTCCAGTTTTTTCCCTAATATCAATTCTATCATTTTACAAAGTCCTTTTAAACTTCCATCATAAACAGAGATATGTGTTTTTTCAAAAAATCTCATGATATAGAACGTATACATGCATTTCCCTTTCGTTTGCATAAATAATAAAACAAGGAGTGCGCGAATAAGCGCACTCCTTGTTTTTTTAATCACTTGAATTGCTTGCACGAAGGAAAAGTATATCCGGCTGCTTTTGGTCATTAAGGAAAACCGATTTTGCCTTGTCCATTTGACCCTTGGAAATCTTTTTAGATGTCATCATCAAATGCCGTACCATTCGCCTAATCATCGTATTTTTCACACTGACCCTATGATCATACACTTTCTCACACTCGGAAATGAATACATCAATTTTACCGGCCAGCTCATGGGCTAGAATACGTTCTATTTTGTAGGTATCTGCTTTACCAAAATCGACATACTCTGAATTTATCAAGTGTAAGTAAGAATTAGGCTTATACGCATTCAGGATAGCCGAATAGTACAGCTCCAGTAACAACGACATTGACTCCCATTGTAATACTCTTAGTGCATCCTCTTCTTTATAATCTTGTCTTCCAAACTCATTCGTTTGAAACTCGACAATAAACCGAATCAGCTCTTCTTTATGCAACTCGATATCTTTTGCCCACGCATTAAAAATCTTATTAGGTAGTTCGTATATCTGTTTAACAAATTGTTCTTTATCCTTCTTCTTCATCAGGTGTTCGAAGTTGGGAAAGCATCTTGATACCGTAATAAGAAGAGAGAGTGACCTTGACAACCTATTTGTTAGTTTTGAAAGGTCTTCTTCCTTATAATCATAAATGTCAATTGTATCAATGGTATTAGAATCCACCTCATCGCGATCTTTTTCTAGCGCTTTTTCCTGATCTTTATCAATTTCCTTTTTTGTAGGAATTGAGACCGCAAAAGGTTTGCTAGATTGAAGATATTTTATATCCTGATTATCAAAAGAAAACTCTTCCCAATCATTTACAGACAAAACAGCTTGATCAAGAATCAAATGTAATGGATAAAGGCTATCTGTCAAATAAGAAATAAACATCAATATGGAAGCATTAATTCCGAAGCAGGCGTATTTCAACACATCTGTCAACGGGACATAATTGTTTTCTACTCCCATCCGGCGTATTTCTCGCGCCACAAAGTACGCAAGATAATTATTATTTAAGAACTTATATTCATTTTGGTTTCCGCAAGTAAGTAAAACTTTAGCTTTGATACAAATATCAATAAACGTGTGTATGTTCACATCATCGCCATACTCATCATTGTATTGCTGAATAACAGAGGTAAGTTCAACGTGCGGAATGGGATATTTCCTATGCGAATGAATGTAATAGGCAATCTTATCAAGAACAATATATACCTTATCTACTGATAGCGTTCCAGAAACGTATCTCTGAATCGAAGAGGTTATTGAAGCCTCAAAGACTTTACCAAAAATGTTTCCGTCTGTTTGAACACCTGTTGCCCGGTTTTGAAGATAGTAAGTGACATACTGCAGTATAGTATTTGGTGTTAATGACAAGTATCTTCTTTGCTTTTTTAACGATGTCGTTATTGCTTCCACATATTTTTCGCACTCTGAGTTGTCATGAAGCTTTAATTGCACAACACGGGATACTAACTCTGTTCTCTTGTCTTCATAGACCTTCAACAATCTATATTGGGTAAACTGATCCTTATCTACAGTCATTTTTATTCGTTCTTCTATGTTTAGTTCAACATTAGTACTTGACGTGTAAATAATGTAACCGAATTCCGATTCAACCCCTTCTATAAATTTACCCAAATGATTTTGCTTAATAAGGTGTATATCATCAACAAGCAAAATTTTTTGTGTTTTATCCATCCGCTGGAATTTCTGGTATTCTATTGGATCGTCTCCATATATATCTTCAAATATATTTTTAATTACTCGTGCACGGTTTCCAGATTCTATTTGATCAACACTGCAGAGCAAAACAACCTTTCGTTTGTTATAGTATTCAAAAATTTTCTTTAGTAATGTCGTTTTTCCAGATCCCGATTCACCAACGATTCCAATTTTCTTCTTTTGCTCCATCTCTTTTATGAAATCCTCAAAAGAAGAAATTTCCGTTTCTAGTGTATCTTCATTTACTATTTCTTTTCTCAATCTTGGAAAAACAAAATAATCAAGCACACTTTTTGAAACACCATACTGTGCATCGCTTAGTATGGCATCAACATAATTCTGCTGTAAGTTTCCCGGAATACCATAAGAAGGCTTTTTAGGCAGTACTATGCTGGGTTCTGAATCAATTTTATAGAATTTTCCCCTATCCGTTTGTGCAAGGCAACATTTATACCGATCACATTGAAAAGAATCTGTATCAAACAGGCATGTAAAGAACTCGCTATTCCGCCAATCGCCTTTATTAGAAAGCGCGCCTCCACAGAAAACTGCTACAGCCTGACTATCGTTATAAGAGATCCTTTGAGTTGCATGATAATGGTCATGCCCACTAAAAATAATCGAGCTCTTCGTATAAACGATGTCTTCCAACCTAGCTCGCATCGAATCATTAAAATTTTGCGTTGAATGGTGCATTACTGTGATTACGAAATCTGCTCCTGTGGGCTCTTGCAACTGATCCAAGACATCATCTGGTAAATAATGTAACCCTCTATCATCCGCATCAAGCAAAGACATCGGTGCCGTATTCAACAAATTGAATTCAAAGCTGAAACCTTCATGCTCAATCACTTTGCGTTGAAGAAATTTTTCGCTTTCTCCATATGGGCATTCTTCTCTTTTTAAGAATTCAAAGAAATTCTTTTGCATAGAGAACTCTCGATCAATATATGTCTTGAGTTCTTCGTCTTTCCTTCGAGAAAGAACAGATTCATAATCTTCCCTATCAGGTCTATCTTCAGGGTATTGCCTATCATGATTTCCTGGCACAAGAAGCACCTTGATTTTTTCTTTGTCAATTTTAACTTTCCCGAGAATTGATGCTTGCAGTTCGCCAACAAACTTTTCCGCTTCGTTGTATTCTTCTGCGCCACCACTAAATGCTATGTCGCCTGAAAGCACAAGAAAAATCATACTTATGGGGCATATAATTTTCGCCGCTACTGCATTAGCTATTTCTTCGCAATCCTTTTTTGTATAAGAACTATCTGAAACAAAATGCATATCGCTCAGATGTAAAAATAAAACTTTCATTTATACACTTCCTTAACCATAAAAGAATCACTTAGTCTTTTCCTATATCCTTTTTCATTAACGGATGAGTGTTTCACCTTTTTCCCAGTCATTTATTTCAACTCCATTAAAAAAGAGGGAGCATTTTTGCCTCTATCGATTCATTCTAATCTCATATACACACAAGCTTAGTTTTAATTCAAATCTGGAAGATTATAAAGGATTCCCTTTTTGGTTAGTATAGCATATTGCCACATAAATAGCTATAGGTATTCTCCATTTTGCTTTCAAGCACAGAAAGTATTATATCACCTATTTTTGACGCACATACCTCTAACATGGTAAAGTCACCTCACAAATTTCATTATCGTTTCCAATCACTCTTTTGTTGCATATCTTTATTATACCACATATTTGACATCTGTTGGTTACTTTTCCATTAAGAGCTTCTTATCATGCGCGATATATTAAGCAAAAACCGGTTGCTTTGCATTTTGCATTGCAACCGGCTTTCAATTTTCTTTTTAACTTTGGAGCATGGCTCTGTATTTGGCGCGATCTGCTTCAGGAATATGCAACGCATCCATTGCTGCATCGGCAGACACTTTAAAGCTGTTCATCACGTTACGAATCGCATTGAGAGTTGCTTTGTTTTCGCCCCTCTCTTCACCGATGCCAATTCCTTTCGCAACGCCCTTTTCCATAACACCTTGGCTCAAATTGCACATTCTGCGCACCTCACTTTCAAGCGTTTGTGTCATCGGAACATCAAATTCCGTTTCCAATATCTCTTTCTTCGTTTCGGGGCTCTTTTCTTCTGAAAGCAGCACTTCCAAGAATTTCAGCAGCCCGCCATAGTTTTTGTCATCCTCATCGCCCAAGCAAATCATTACAGCGCTCATAAGATCGTAGTTCCTGACTTGCTCAACCGCCTCACCAATGATATGCTTTTCCTGTATAGAATACTGCGTAATCGTGTTTCTGCGGTTTTTCGGCGGGTTCATACATACCCAAATCGAGTACACTTTCTTGATTTTTCCGTACTCACCTTTGGTAAATTCTGTGCCATACTGTGCCGAAATCATACGGCTGCAATAGTAAATTGCACGTTTCAACAGCGGGTATCCCGCATTATAGCGGTTCTGCGCCTCCACATTCAGAATCAGCCCAATCAGTCCGTCCTCGCTTGGTGCTGTGGCATAAAAACGGACATCGTAGCGGATTGTACCCTCTGTCAGCGTCACATCTTCCGTGTTCGCACCGTGGATTGTAGCCGAGATATTACGGTTGGTTTCATCGGCATCCACGCCGACAGCGCCAATCTGCGGTTCACCTTCGATATACTTCTCCGCAATCTCTCGCACCATACAGCCTCGATATTCCGGAACGCACTCCTTCATAATAACGGCCAGAATGCTTTTGTTGGCAAGCAGACGCTTAACACCCTCATCGTAGCGGGCATCGGCATCCACTTGGGATATACTCTGCGCCAAATAATTTTCTTCCTGCTGCATGGGGTAAGCGCCTCCTTTCCTTGCCTTTATTATACGCTGTTTCTTTACTTTTTGCAATAGTGCCGTCCATAGCACAAAAAGCGGACTGTCCACTGTGATACAAACCTTGAACAGTCCGCCTTTTCTGTTATGCACCGATTTCTGCACTGCAGTCTGTATCTAGTGAGCAATCCAGAAACTGTTGATATTCCATGTTCAGTTTTATAGTAACTTGGTATTTTCTTCCAACCTCTACCCTATCAATCAGATGGCTCAGTATCATCCGCTTCATTTCCAGCGGGGCAGCATCAAATTCTTCTGCCCAACCTCTGAAATCGTCGTAGTAAGTACGTAGTTTCCGAATCTCAGCCGCTTCGTTTAACCTCGCATTTCGGAGTTCGGCATATTCAGCCTTGGCATCATCCAATTCCTGTTGGTATCGGCGGATTTGCTTGGCAATCATGTCTTCGGTAAAATTGCTCGTTCCGTCAAGGCACTTTAGAATCTCACCCTCAAAGCGTTCCAAGGCGTGCTGAGCGGCTTTTATCTTTTTCTCCACTGCTGCACGTTTTGTCTTTTGCAGGTTCGACTCTTGCCGAATCCGATTCTCAGCCACTTGGGAATAGGGTGTGTCTCTGATTTTCTCGAATACTTCCTCAACGATTTTCAGAACAATGGCATCCACCCTTTGGGCAAGGTATAGTGCTTGTCCATCGCAGTCTCTGCCGCCTTTGTTCCGTTGGCCGCGCTGAAAGCAGTTATACTTAGGCTGGACTTTTTCGCGGATACTTCCATCTGCCAATTTGTAGCGGTCTGTGTGCATAAATCCCGACATCTTCGCTCCACAGTGGGCGCAGTAGACGATGCCCGCCAGTAGCGTTGGGTTCTGGCTGGTATGAGCAATGCGTCTGTCTTGCGCTGTCTTTGCGCTGCGTCGGCTGATAATGTCATTGGCTTTCTCGAATGTATCTTGGTCGATGATCTGCAATTCCGGTATGTATTCCGAGCGGGCATTTTTCGTAATGATGTAACCTGTATATCCCTCGTGGCGGATAATGCGGAGTATGTTACTCGATTGGAATTTTGCTCCGGCACGGGTACGCAATCCTCGGTTATTTAACATTTCAGCCAGAGCATATCCGCTGGTGCCTTCTTGGATAACCTTATAAAAGAGTTCCCGAACCCATGTAGCTTCTTCCTCGTTGATGACCAGATCCATGACTGGCTTATCCCGCTTGTTCCGTCGGCCTTGGTCTACCAGTTGATAACCATAGCACACAAAACCACCTGTATAGTGACCGCTGGATACGATTTGGCGGATCCTATCGCGGGTTCGGATGGATGTTTTCTCCGACTCCCCTGCCGCCTGCCAAAAGCGGATGTAGTTCATCAACTTATCGCCATGTGTCTCGATTTTCTGCTGACCTTCGTGGGTACTCCACATTTCGATGCCATGCTGGACGAACCATTCCAGCACAAAGGGTGTTTCGCTTTCGATTCGTCCGAGACGGTCAAACATATAGACCAGCAGAATGTCAAATTCTCCGTTGGCGGCTTCTTCCTTCAGTTGCTGGATGGCATCGCGTTTTGAGGCCGACACCTTAGAACCAGAGACGCCCTTTTCGGCCACCTCTTTTACCACCCGCCACCCTTGCTTTTGTGCAAACTTTCGGCAATCAATTTTCTGCATTGGAATATCATCGTGGTCTACCTGCCCTTTTGTCGATACTCGATAAGCCAGTGCAACGCGCGGGGCATCCGCTTCAAGATGCATCTGCTTTCCCTTAAAATAGGCATCATCCAGCCACATCTGGTCCGCTACCGAAATTTCAATAGCTTGGCCATTCGAATCTACGCAAATCATTCTGTTCACCTCGCTGTTCATCTTGCGAAATGGTTGGTGCATTTTCGCAAGACAAACGATACTCTATTATAATAAGGAAAGCTATTCACCAAAACGGAGAAGAACCGCTGCCAAAGTGGACTGCAATTCTACCTATTATCCTGTTCTTCCCGTTGCTTGCGCAAATCGTATGCGGACATGATTAGTTCTTTGATCGGAATCATAACGTCCGTTTCACAGTTTTCGCAAAAGGTCAGTTCTGCGGTGTACTCGCCGCAGCGAACAACGATGCTTTGTACACCGCTCTTTCCTCTTTTTGTCTCAAGGATTTCCATCTTTGCATTCCTCACATACCCATACAGGCTTTCTTTTCTTGGGGCGCCTCAGCAATCTGCTCTCCAGCCCAGTTAGGTACAATTCATATTGCAGGTTGGTTTTTGTGGTGATTAGCACCGTGCCGTGGTTCTGCAAAAAGCGCAGGATGCGGTACAAGATTGTAATGTCGTGGCTCAAACGGTCAAGGCTCTGCACCATCACGGCATTGACGCGCCCCTGCTGCACAGCGGTAAGCATGGCGAACAAAGCCGGTCGCCAGAATTCGGTACCGTATTTTTGCTCCATGCAGGAGTTGACGATGATGTAGCCGTGCCTGTCGGCTTCGCGCATGACATCGGCAAGCTGTTCTTCCAATGCGGGCAGGTT
>ERZ773276.2532-NODE-2532-length-11075-cov-48.851724_pt1 | contig 11075 bp, 7 predicted proteins | sample MGYA00511386_ERZ773276 | MGnify/ENA primary metagenome ERZ773276 (study PRJEB29015, sample SAMEA2737778) | human gut metagenome | biome: human gut; feature: human-associated habitat; material: faeces | place: China | collected 2012 ...
TTTTGTTATTGTGTTCTTTTTATTGTTTATCCTTCATATCACTCCCCTCTCCCTTTGGAGAGGGGTTGGGGGTGAGGCTGTTGGAGAGGGGGGTGAGGCTGTTTTTATTCAATCCCCAATATCTTTCTTAGCCTTTCCAATGTTTTTCCTGTGTCAAACAGAACTTCCTCATTAGTAAATCTGACTACGTCAAATCCCATGTGGTTGAGATCTTCTGTTCTACGAGCATCATCCTCCATCTGTTGCCGTTCAGCGTGGTAGCCCCCATCTACTTCAATGACAAGTTTGTATTCTAAACTGACAAAGTCGACGATATAATCCCCAATGATATGCTGTCGTCTGAAATGATAGGTATGCTGATAGTCTCGAAGATGATCCCACAGGTATCTTTCTGCCACGGTCATGTTTTGTCGATTCTCTTTAGCAAACTGTTTCAGTAAGCCATATCTATCAGGAGAAGCAGTCATGTAAGCATAAGTAGGAGCCCCACCCCCTTGTCCCTCTACAGCCTCATCCCCTTGCCCCTCTCCAAAGGCGAGGGGAGTAGAATGCTCTGCGGGCGAAGGGAACGGCGAAAGTGTGTCCTTTTGGGAATTCTTCTTCATGCTCAAATAATTGTTTATCAAACATATCACTCCCCTCTCCCTTGGAGAGGGGTTGGGGGTGAGGCTGTTGGAGAGGGGTTGGGGCTTCTTATTGTTTATCCCTCATATCACTCCCCTCTCCCTCGGAGAGGGGTTAGGGGGTGAGGCTGCTCTAAAGCGTCAAACAATAGGTCAAGGGCACGGTCCGGGTCTTTTGTCTCGTTGAGCAACGTGACGAACTTCGAACCGATGATGGCACCGGCGGCATTCTGCTGTGCGCTTTCTAAGGTCTGCTTGTTGCTGATGCCGAAGCCGATCATGCGCGGATTGTGGAGATTCATGGAGTTGATATGCCGGAAATAAGCCTGCTTGGCCTCGCCGAAGTTCGACTGTGCCCCCGTGATGCTTGCAGAGGACACCATATATATAAAGCCGTCGGTGTGCTCATCGATGAAGCGGATGCGCTCCTCACTGGTTTCCGGCGTGATCATCATGATCACGCGGATGTCGTATTTGTCGGCGATAGGCTTCACCACGTCCATATAATCCTTGAAGGGCAGGTCGGGTATGATACACCCGCTGGCACCGCACGCCACACAGTCGCGGAAGAAATTGTCCAAGCCATAGTGCATGATGACATTGAGATAGCCCATCATCACCAGTGGGATGGTGACCTGGTCTTTGATCGCTTTCAGTTGCGCGAAGATCTTCTTGAGCGTAGTACCATTCTTCAAGGCTACTGTACCCGCACTCTGAATCACCGGGCCGTCGGCAAGTGGGTCGCTGAAGGGAATGCCCACCTCGATCATGTCGATGCCATGACGCTGCATGGCGAGGATCACGTCGGCCGTTCCCTCCAACGTAGGGCAGCCGGCGCAGAAATAGAGCGACAGCAACTTGCGGTCGCCACGGGTGGAAAAAAGTTGGTTGATCTTATTCATATTCCTATTTTATTGTTTGTTCAATTGATGAAGGAAGTTTTGCAGCAGGTTTATATCCTTCATTCCCGGAGCTGTCTCGAACTTGCTGTTGAGGTCTATGCCGACGCATTGTGGATGGTGGAAGTCACGCAGTCGGTCAGCGTCGTCCGGTCCAATGCCGCCGCTAAGCAAGAATGGCGTCTGTCCCGTGTAAGCCTCAAGTACGGACCAGTCGTATTTCTGTCCGCTGCCGCCGTAGCCTTTGCATTTCGTGTCGAAGAGAAAGAGGTCGACATGCCCCTCGTACTGCTCATAACGTTTCAAGTCCTCAGCACTGGAGACGCTGATGGCCTTGATGATCTTGATCTGTGGTACGATGTCGGGAACAAGCGTCCGCCGCAGGTTGTCGATCATCACGGGACTCTCATCACCGTGGAGTTGCACGTAGCTCAGATGATAGTTGTACACGGCGGTGACAATGTTCTGAGGCATGTCGTTGACGAAGACACCGACGAATTTTGGAATTGCAGCCTCACCCCCATGCCCCTCTACAGCCTCATCCCCTTGCCCCTCTCCGAGGGAGAGGGGAGTAGTTACTTTGTTAAACGGGGCCTTGGATTGCGTTGACTTTAACTGTGCCGATACTGGCTGTTTATTGCGTGTCTCTCCTTTCGTTTCTTCCTCTTTCAATTGTTTATCCAGCATATTACGCCCCTCCCCTTCGGGGAGGGGATCGGGGGTGAGGCTGCTATAATCCGGAATGATCCCCGCATCCGACGAAATGCTCTCTACGTATCGTGGACTCTTGGGGTAGAAGATAAGTCCGATGAGGTTCACACCTAAGGCCGCTACCTCGCGGATGTTCTGCGCGTCGCCCATGCCACAAACCTTGATCAATTGATAGTTCATAACGCTATGTTCTTCAATCAACATTCATCTTTCAACACTCAACATTCGTATTAGTCTTGCCAGCTCCTCGCCGGGATCGTCTGCTTTCATGAAGTGTTCGCCCATGAGGAAGCCGTGGAAGCCTACCTCGCGCAGCTGTCGGATGGTGTCGGGATCGCCGATACCACTTTCGCTCACCGTGCACACACCTTTCGGCAGACGCTCGGCGAGACGGAAGCTATTGTTCACGTCAGTTACGAAAGTACCGAGGTTGCGGTTGTTGATGCCGTACATGTCCGGCTCTATATCGGCGTATTCAAAGTCCTCCTCGCCGTGCATCTCCAGCAGAGCCTCCAGCCCGAGTTCGTGTGCCATGTGCAGCAGGTCGCGGCATTTGTCCTTTTCCAGGCAGGCAGCGATGAGTAGTACGGCAGAAGCACCGCAGTAGCGGGCTTGGAAGAGCTGGTATTCGTCGATGACAAAGTTCTTATATAATATAGGTATCGTCACGCCGGCTGCCCTGGCCTGCTGGATATACTCGTCGTAGCCACCGAAGAATTTCGTGTCGGTGAGGATACTCAGCGCGGCAGCTCCGTGTTGCTGATAGCTCAACGGGATAACCGAAGCCTTACCTTCCTGCTTGATCCATCCTTTGCTGGGCGACTTGCGTTTAAACTCAGCGATGATGCCCGTTGGTGAGTCCATGAGAGCCTGGCGCATCGAAGCCGGTGCGCAGGTCTCCTTCTTGATCTGTTCCTCCACGAGCGAATAGAGGCGGCGGGGCGGGATGAAGTCCATCCGCTCCTGCAGTTCCTCCACTTTGTGGGCTACGATTTCTTCTAATATATCCATGTTATTCTGTTTTTCTACAAGTTTCTCCCCATTCGTCCTTGTCGGTATTGCGGTCCTCCCCCCTTGGGGGGAGTTAGGGGGGGGGGCTTCCCCTTTACGAGTTGAGTTCCACAAACTTCTTGAAGGTGTTGAGCGCCTTGCCACTGTCGATGCTCTCGCGTGCGATGTCTATGCACTCCTCAATCGTTTTCTTGCCTTTCTCATAGACTTGTATGCCGAAGGCAGCGTTGGCGAGCACGATGTTTTTCTGTGCGGGCAGTGCTTTGTTGGCCAGTACGTTGTCGAAGATCTCCTTAGCCTCTTCCTCAGTGGCACCCGCCTGTATCTCCTCCGGTTTGGCGATGTCGAAGCCGAGTTCGGCGGGTTTGAAGACGCGCTCATAGTCGGCAGTGGTCACCTTAAACGGTCCTGTGAGCGAGATCTCGTCATATCCGTCGATGCTGTTGACGATGCCGTAGTCGATACCGATCTTTTGGTAAACCTGCTGATAGAGGCGCATCTGGTTGAGGTTGGCCACGCCGAGCAGCTGGCACTGCGGTTTTGACGGGTTGATGATCGGGCCGAGGAGGTTGAAGAATGTCGGGAAGGGCAGGGCCTTGCGGATGGCACCGACAAACTTCATGGCCTTGGCGAAGAGCTGCGCATGGAGATAGACGATGCCGCACTCGTTGATAGAGCGGTTGAGCTTATCGAGATCAGCGGTGAAGTTCACACCGTGGTTCTTGATAACGTTCGACGCGCCGCTGACGCTTGTGGCGGCATAGTTGCCGTGTTTGGCCACTTTGTATCCGGCACCGGCGATGACGAAGCAGGCTGTCGTGGAGATGTTGAACGTGTTCTTGCGATCGCCACCGGTACCCACCACGTCGATGTAGCGGTCACAGTCCAAGGGTACGGGCACGCCCGTGGCGAGGATGCCGTCGCGGAAACCTAAGAGTTCCTCCACGCTGATGCCGCGCATCTGTATGGCGGTCAGCAGGGCGGCGATCTCTGCGTCGTTGAACTCACCGCGCGTGATGGCGATGAGCAGTTCCTTTGTCTCTTCACGTTTCAGCTCCTCATGGTTGAGGAGACGGTTGAAAATAGCCTTGATATCCATAAGCGTATATTTTTTAATTGTTATATGTCTTGTTTATCTTTGTTGCTTTTCCCTATCCAACATTCCCTCACAGAAGGATATTGAACATTCATCATAGAACATTCAACATTAAAAAAGGCCTGTCGTAAGAACGACAGGCCTTTGTATGTTGTTGGATGTAGTACCCACACGGCTTCTCGACTCACGACTTTTTAGATCTTGAGCTACGCCACCACCAATATGCAGATACGTGATTCTTCATTTTTCTTGTTGTTTTTATATTTCGGGTGCAAAGATACAAGTTTTCCTTTAAACTGCAAACGTTTTGTGTGTAAAAATATCAATTCGTTGCATTTTTAACATTTATACCGATCATCTTTACCTTTTCCTCAAAGTCATCCTTATCGCCTATCGCTCCCTTCTTCACGCGCGCGCGATAATTATATATGGTGTTGACGCTATAGTGTAGGAACTCTGCGATCTTGGAACTGTCGTTGATGCCGAGACGGATGAGGGCAAAGATACGAATGGACGTGCTGAGCTGTCCGTCCTTCTCCACGCTCAGCTGTGCCTCGGGGCGCAGCAGCGCATTGATGTCGTCGACGAAATGAGGAAAGAGATGGATGAAAGCCGAGTCGAAGCTCTTGTAGAGCTCACTGGCATCTTCGTCGTCACTTTCCTTGTTGTGGAGGATTCGCTCGAGTTCCGCGTATTGTTTGCTCTTGAGATAACGTGCCGTGCGCTTTTTGATTTTGTCGATACGGTTGACATAAAGGCTGCACAACTCCAGGAACCGGCCGATGTATTCTTCTTTGACACGGTTGCTGTCGGCGAGTCGTATGTTGCTGTCGGCGAGTCTGGCATTGCTCTCTTGCATGTTGGCATTGCTGAGATAGAGCAGGTTGCGGGTGCGTCGGATGTGGTTGCGCTGCTTCATGGTCATCAACAGCAGTATGATGACAAAGATACAGAGTACGCTCAGAGCACACAGCGAAGCCATGAGGCGGCGTTGACTCTGCTCGCTTGCGCTCTTGTATTGTCCGGCGAGGCTGGCCATGAGCGGGGCCACCTGCCACTTTCTCTGACGTGCGCCGAAGGTATTTGCGCACGCGCTGGCAAAGCTGATATAGCGGTAGGCACGTTTGAGGTCGCCATTGAGCATGAGTTGATTGGCCAGTTCCCAGATTGAACCTTGATCCGTGACGCCGAGTTGGATGTCGTTGATGACCGATTGTGTCACCCAATACATCATCTTCGTGGTGTCGCCGAGTGCCTTATAGGCCAGATAGCGGTAGAGGGCAACCAAGGCGTAGCCGTGTGAGTTCGGTGCAGTCTGCTTCATCCACCGGTCGTTGTATCGTAGTGCTTCTTGGGTTTTGCCATGCGCGATGAGTTGGTTTTGGTAGGTTTCGCGGTAGATGTCGTCATCTTTTCTGACCAACGTCATCATAGATTTTTCATACTTTTTTTGCAGAGCTTCATAGTGGCGCTTCATCACTGGCAGTGTTGTGTAGAAGGCGAGCTCACCGTTGAGCGCATAGCGGGCCACGTCGTAGAGAGTCCTTCCGCGGCGGTCGAGTGTGGTCGTGTCTATCTCTTGCAGGCAGATGCGGGCTTCGTCGTAGAATCCCGAGCTGATAAAATACTTTGCCAGCATAGCGCGGCAATGGTTGGCCTCTTGCCGCCGCCCTTCTTTTTCTGCCAGGGAGATGCAACGGTTGAGATAGGCGCATGCCTGACTGTGGATATAGGGATTATATAACAGGTATAGGTCATAGCACAGTTGATATTGCCGGTGAACATTCTTCGTGGCCTTGAGTTGTCGCTCAAGGACTTTGATTTTCTGTTGCCGTTGCGCAATATATTGTGCCGACCGGGCGATAGCGTCGTCAAGCCGGGCGTATTCTTTTTCCATGTCGATGTTGGCGGCTGAGGTTGTCAGCGTGGCCATCACTGCGATGATGATTGTCAGTATTCGTGTCATTTAGGTATACAGGCTATATGTTGTGCTTGGTTTTTGTTGGTCACAAAGATACAAAAATGCCTTTAAACGGCCAAATTTTGGTTGAAAGTCTATCGTACTCTTCCCCTTTGCATCCACTCTTTTAATATATCTAAAATCTCGTAACAGGCTTATACATAGCTGTTTCACGTTTTGAGTCCTCTATAAGCGTCCACTTTTTCAGCTCTCTGTGTTTTTAGTATGAAAAAAGGCTATTATCTTTGCACCAACGATTGACAGTCGTTAAAACCTAAAATGGGAATGACAATAAACCATATACAATATTAACCATCAAAACCCAACGATCATGAAAAGAATCAAAACCATGTTGACGGCGACGGCTTTGCTTGTCACCTCATCGTTATGGGCACAGCAGAAAAACTATTCCGGCACCGTGCTCGACGATCATGGAGAACCGATCATCGGCGCTACTGTCAAAGTACCGGGCTCCTCGACGGGAGTGATTTCCGACCTTGACGGTCACTTCACCATTACGGCCAATCCCGGCACCAAGATAGAGGTGTCGTATGTAGGTATGCAGACACAGACGCTCTCTGTGGCTGACAATATGCGCGTGACCTTAAAGGACGATGCCAAGACGCTTGGCGATGTGGTCGTCATCGGCTATGGCGTACAGAAGAAGAGCGTCGTCACGGCCTCTATCGCTAAGGTCGATGCCGAAGACCTCGAGGGCAAGACACAGCTGCGCGCCGAGGATGCCCTGAAGGGGCTCGCCGCCGGTGTCAACGTCACCAGCGCCTCTGGCCAGCCCGGTGCCAAGTCGATGATCCGTGTGCGTGGTATCGGTACCATCAACAACTCCGACCCTCTTTATATCATCGACGGCATGGCCACCGACCAAAACGGCATGGAGCTCGTCAACCCCGAGGATATTGAGAGCATCGAAGTGCTCAAAGACGCTGCTTCCGGAGCCATCTACGGTTCGCGTGCGGCCAACGGTGTTATCCTCGTCACCACGAAGAAAGGCGCGAAGGGCAAAGCCAAGATCAACTACAACTTCTCTTATGGCTGGCAGAGTGCATGGCGCAAGCGCGACGTGACCAGTGCTACAGACTATGCCATCTTGCAAAACGAGAAGTATGTCAACGGCGGACAGGCACCTCTCTATGCTGATCCTTATAACCTCACCGATGTCAATGGCAATAAGGTGACGGGCTTCGGAACTAACTGGCAGAAAGAACTCTTCAACGACAATGCACCTATCGTGCAGCACGATCTCTCCATCAGCGGTGCCAGTGAGAAGGTCAACTACTACCTTTCCATGGGCTATATGACTCAGGAAGGTATCGTCGGCGGTAACTTTGGACAATCTAATTACGACCGTCTGACGCTTCGTTCTAACACCACCTATACCCTCTTCGACTTCTCCAAGGAGCGCAACTTCCTCAACAAGCTCGACCTTGGTGTCAACGTCGGCTACATGCGCGTCCACAACACCGGTATTGAGGCCAACTCCACCTGGGGCTCGCCTTTGGGCTCGGCCCTCTACCTCTCGCCCATTCTGCCCGTCACCATCACCAATCCCGACGTGGCTGCTGCCATGGAGAAGCAGTACAGTGCCTACGACCTCTACAAGGATGCCAACGGCAATCCTTATACCGTGCCCGGATATTTCGGCTCTTATCAAGAGCAGAACAACCCCATCGCCATGATGCAGGGACATGCCACACGCAACTGGTCGCATAAGATCATGCCGAAGTTCTCCCTCGACCTGCAGCTCTTCGACAACCTGAAGTATCACTTCGCCTACAGTGCCGAGCTCTCCTTCTGGGGCTACGATGCTGCCACGACACAGAAATTCTATCTCTCTGGCAACAACAATGCCGACCACACCTCTGCCACCTCTTACAAAGGTGACAACAACTCCTGGCAGGTCGACAACACGCTGTCCTACGACAAGACCATCGGCAAGCACACCTTCGGCGTTGTCCTCGGACAGTCCGCCAGCAAGTTCAAGGGCAGTGAGCTCGGTGGCGGTGCCTGGGATCTCATCAATATCTACAAGCCATCCATCAACTATACCAACGGCAACGGACAGGTCGTCTACAGCACCGACGCCGACGGCAAGATCACAGGAGCCACGGCACATTTCAACACATGGGGTGGACCTTACACCGAGCACCGGTTGTCTTCACTCTTCGCACGTCTGAGCTACAACTACGACGAGCGCTACATGGCGCAGTTCACCGTGCGTCGTGATGGTTCCAGCCGCTTTGGTTCTGACAACCTCTACGGCACTTTCCTCTCCTTCTCCTTGGGATGGAACATCATGAACGAGAAGTTTATGGAGCCCACCCACAACTGGCTCAGTAATGCTAAGCTGCGCTTCAGCTGGGGTAAGAACGGTAACGAGAATATCGGTGACTTCGCTTACACCACGCTGACCTCCATGGGCAATGACTACTATTTCGGCACCAACAGCGTCAAGAACCATGGTTCCAAAGCCAACCGCCTGCCCAATCCCAACCTGAAATGGGAGGAGAGTGAGCAGACCGACATTGGTCTCGACCTCGGTTTCTTCAATAGTGCGCTGACCTTCACCGTCGACTACTTCGTCAAGAAGACCAACGGTATGATCATCGCCATGCCTATCCCAAGCTATGTCGGTGAGACTTCCCCACTGGCCAACGTCGGCGATATGAAGAACTCCGGATGGGAGTTTGAGCTCGGCTACAAAGGCCACGCAGGTGATTTCCGCTATGGGCTGAAGGCCAACGCATCCTATCTCCACAACGAGCTCACCAACCTCGGCAACGCCACGGGCTTCCTCGACTGGGGCATCTCGCAGTTCTCCGACGGCGGCACACGCGCTGAGAATGGACAGCCCTTCCCCTTCTTCTACGGTTACAAGACCGCCGGGGTCTTCCAGACCGTCGACGAGGTCAACGCCTACAAGAATGCTGACGGCAAGCTCATTCAGCCCAATGCCGTACCCGGCGACCTTCGCTTCGTTGATGTCAACGGCGATGGAAAGATCACTTCCGATGACCGTACCAACATCGGCAACGGTACGCCTAAGTGGACCTTCGGCTTAAACCTCAACGGCGAGTATAAGGGCTTCGACATCAACCTCTTCTTCCAGGGCGTGAGCGGCGTGGACGTCTTCGATGCTACCTATCGTCAGGACATCGCATCGGGCAACTATCCTTCCTGGATGCTCAGCCGCTGGACAGGTCCCGGCACGTCTGACCGTGTGCCACGACTGGCTCTTGGCGACACCAAAAACTGGGTGGTCAGTGACCTCTACGTCCGCGACGGTTCTTATCTGCGCCTGAAGAACTTCCAACTTGGCTACACGCTGCCCCGCTATTTGACGCAGCGCATCGGCGTAGACCGTTTCCGCCTCTTCGTCATGGCCGAGAATCTCATCACCTGGACCAAGTACTGGGGCTTCGATCCTGAGATTGGCTCTGGCAGTACCTCGTTAGGTGTCGACTACGGCGTATATCCCCAGGCACGCACCTGGTCGGTAGGTTTTAACATCACTCTTTAACTGAAAAAAGCAGAAACCATTATGAAAACCAAGAAATATATCTATGTAGGAGCTTTGGCCGCTGCCTTTCTCTTGGGCTCATGCAGCGACGACTTCCTCAAAGTAGAGAATCCCAGTGGTGAACCACTGGAGGAATACTATACCACCGACGCCCATCTGCAGGAATCGGTGACCGCTGCCTACGACCCGCTCCACTGGCCCGACTGGGACGGCACGGCTTACAATGCACTGAATATCGACGCCGAGATCATGGGCGACGACTTCTTCCCCGGTGGCAGCAACATCTCCGATAACCAGCACTGGCACAAGCTCTTCAACTTCGAAGGCGATGGCAACAACACGCTCTCCACGCTTTGGGGTGACTTCTACTCCGGCATCAAGCGCTGCAACGACGTGCTGACCTACTGTGCCTACGATGCCAATAAGGACAACACCAATTTGCCAACCTATATCGAGCAGGCCCGCTTGCTGAGAGTCTACTATTATGATATCCTCTGGCACTACTACGGCGACATTCCCTTCTACCTCACCAACCTCTCCAGTCCCTATCAGGCCGAGCAGATCTCTGCCGACAAGGTCTACGAGAATCTCATCGCTGAGATGGAAGATATCCTCAAAAACAATGTCCTGCCCATGCGCTGGGACAATGCCAATGCCGGACGCGTGAGCAAAGCTTTCGCCTATATGCTCTATGCTGAGCTCGTAATGTACCAAAACGACACAGCACGCTACCCCCAGGCTCTGGCCTACATGAAAGAGATCATCAGCAGTGGTGACTATCAGCTCATGACCAACTTCGCCGACATCTGGAAGGAGAGCGGTGAGTGGGGATCGGAGTCGATCTTCGAGGTCAACTATCAGGACGACCAGGCCGGACGCGACTGGGGCACCTCTAAGTCGGCGGGCGGCACTGTGCTCCCAACGCTGATCTCACCCAACGGATGGCAGGGCGGCGACGGATGGTCGGCCGGTCAGGACGGCTGGGGCTTCCTGCCCATGCGGGTCGAGACCTACAACATGTATGAGGACGGCGATCAGCGCCGCGAGGCTACTTGTTGGGATCTCCGCAGCCTCCTTGGCACCGACAAAGACTATAACGCACGCTATCAGGATACCCACATCTGGCTGGCCAAATACCGTCCGATGGACGACAACAACAAGGATTGTCCGACGTCGAAAAACCTCAACTACAACAACAATCTGCGTATCTACCGCTATGCCGAGACGCTGCTCAACG
>ERZ773276.2550-NODE-2550-length-11024-cov-2.474793_pt1 | contig 11024 bp, 9 predicted proteins | sample MGYA00511386_ERZ773276 | MGnify/ENA primary metagenome ERZ773276 (study PRJEB29015, sample SAMEA2737778) | human gut metagenome | biome: human gut; feature: human-associated habitat; material: faeces | place: China | collected 2012 ...
GCCCTTTGTTCATCATTTCCAGAACATTGTCCGCCGTTCCGGTGTGGATTGCAAACTGGACTAACGGATATTTTTCCCTATAGTTTTTACAGATTTTTGCCAGCGATTCCACTGCCAGAAATTCGCCACAGCCTATCGTTATTTTTCCCTCGATAGAATCGTTATTTCCTTTAAACTCGCTGACGATCTTGTCCTCTAAATCTACGATTTCAAGTGCACGCCTTTTTAACAACAGTCCCTCATTTGTGAGCGTGATCTGATGTCCTCCGCGGTTAAAAAGCTTTGCGCCAAGTTCCTCCTCCAGCGCTGCAAGCTGTCTGGATAACGTTGGCTGCGTGATATTCAATTGTTCAGCCGCCTTTGTAAAACTCTGTTCTCTTGCCACTGTCAAAAAGTAGCGCAACACTCTCAAGTCCATATCATCTTAACCTATCTAAAATATATTTCAGCAATTATAATTTTTTCATCATCCAGTCTGCAGACGCATAATGCCCATCTGCATATTTCATGTTATCTGGAAATGTGCCATATTTCTGAAAACCCAGTTTTTCATACAATGTAATTGCATTTTGATTATCCGAGATCACTTCAAGCTCCGCCTGTTCAAATCCACTCTCTTTTGCTGCTTTCAGCACCGTTTCCAACATGATTTTTCCAATACCATATCCGCAGAATTCCTGATACAAAGCAATTGCCACTTCACATCTATGCTGATATCTCTTATAGTTTCCAACCGGATTGAAGGAACAGTTTCCAATATGTTTTCCATCTAATGTTGCAATCAACATTAAGGATCTGTCTGAATTCAGGCAATGATTGATAAACGCTTCCTCCTGCTCCCGTGTCATGGCAACTTCTTCCGGTTCCCGAATCAGATATGGTGTTTCCGCTGTGGTGACTTTTAAGTACGTGATTAAATCTTCTGCATCTTCCGGCGTTGCATTTCTCAGTACGATCGTCCGATTACTTTTATCCTTGATTTCAATCGGTCCAAATTTCATGTCCAAACCACCTTTCCAAAGTTTCCTTTGCACCATTATGATACCATACAGCATAAGATGCAAATATTTTTGAAATCATGTTTTTTTTTGGGAAATCTGACATCTACACTTCACAACATATCACTTCCCTCTGGGCTGTCCGGGAGATGATACTTCTGTCAACACTTCCTGTTTTTCCCGAAAATAACATCATAATTTACATTTTGATAAAAGATGTCTTCTAAATTACCGCCCAGTGCCTCCCGGTTGCCTAACATCCACATCACCTTTGCGATGACAGATTCCAGAGTCATATCATAAGATTCCAGAAAACGGCAATATTTTTTCATATCGTGTCCCACTTCATAGACCGTCATATCGCTGCCCTCATGTGCGACCTGTGTAGACATCACCACGAGACGGTCCGGAAACTCCTGACAAAGCTTATAGAAATCATCCGCGATCGATCGTGGGATACCACCCACCCCAAAGCTTTCTACAATAATACAGTCGTAATTCTCAAAGACACTGCGCAGAATTCTCGGCTTGATTCCCGGAATCATTTTGATCAGATACACATTTTCATCCAGTTCCTCATAAAACCGTACTTCCTCTTCATACGGAACTGGTGGAATATAGCGCATGATATTGCCATCCTGGATCATGGCAAGACATGGAAAATCAATGCTGGAAAATGCATTGTAGCTTTTGGTCCGCATCTTTTTGCCGCGGGTTCCTGCGATGACTTTGCCGTCAAAGACGATATTGACCCCGTGGGCTTTGTCACAGGAGGCAAAGCGGAGACTGTCACATAAGTTCGTCTTGGCGTCTGTGATCTCCAGATCGATCGGCTTCTGGGCGCCTGTGATGACGATCGGCTTGCTGGAGTGCTGGACGAGGTAGGACATGGCGGCGGCAGTGTATGCCATCGTATCAGTTCCGTGGCAGATCACGAAGCCGTCGTAATCGTCGTAATTCTCCTCCAGGACCTGGGCGAGCTTCAGCCAGTGTTTCGGGTGCATGTTTGTGCTGTCGATGTTTAAGACCTGCACAGTCTCCACCTCACAGAATTTTTTTGCATCCGGTACATAAGATAACAGTTCGTCGCCGGTAAGAAGCGGTGTCAGACCGTTTTCTCCTCTCTTGCAGGCAATCGTTCCCCCTGTTCCGAGCAGCAGAAGGTGTTTCATGATTTAAAAATCCCCTTTCGTTTGCAATCATCTCACATATGGTTTATAGTATAACATAGGAGGCTTCAGAAAGTAAAGACGGCGGATGGTTTGGAAAGAAAGAATCATCCGGGAAAGGGGAGAGATGGTGAATATACCGAAAGATCCGGTCATGCTGTTAAGCTATATCAACACGCAGTTGCGGGACAATTACCCGGACATGGACGAGTTGTGCAGGTCGCTTTGTCTAGACAGGAAAGACGTGGATGAGAAACTCGCGTCGATCGATTATGAGTACGATCCGGGAAAAAATCAGTATGTATAGAGTGAACGGCTGATCCTGACTTTCCAGGGCATGAACTTCGGAAAAATAAAAGTGGAAAAAAGCACCGTGGAAAAGGCTGCATAGCGGATCGGAGAATCACAGATACTGGTTTCATGAACAGATGGAAGCAGAAAAACAGAAATCAGAAAATTGCAGTAAAAAAAAGCTCCGGCGGCGGATGGAGACAATGGGTCAGGAATTTTATGCTCTGCGGTCTGACGGGATGGGGACTTGAGATCCTTTTGACTTCCGTGGAAGGCTTTGCGGCTGGAGATATGAAATTCATGGGAAAGACATCAATATACATGTTCCCGATATATGGAATGGGAATCCTTTTGGGGCCCATCGGGAAATGGGTGGACAGTTGGATCGGAGACCGGGGACAGATCGCGGTAAAGGACAGGATCTTCCGACATGGGATCCTGGACATGGTCCTGATCTTTTTCGCAGAATACCTCACGGGAACATTCTTGAAAAGCCTTGGGATATGTCCATGGGATTACACAGGGCGGATGTTGAATGTCGACGGCGTGATCCGGCTGGATTTTGCTCCGTTCTGGTTCATGACAGGACTTCTCTTTGAATATCTGACAGGAGGAAAAGAGGAGATCTTTTCCGGAGATCCGGCAGCGGGAGAGTCAATGTTTAGACAGATTTGAACTGGATTTTAGATGGATTCGAGGTGCATTTGAGTTGCAAATAAGAGGTTTATTTAATATAATATAATTTATGAACCTCATTACTGTAACTCTTTAAAGTGTATGAAAGGCAACTGTTCCATAGGCCGGCACACCTGTTGTGCTGACCGTAAGAGAGTACCTTTACTGTTAAAGAAAATATGGGAGGTTTGTTACGTATGATAAGATTATTACTTGTCCTGTTCACACTGGTGGGATTCCTGATCTTCAGCTATCCGTTCCTTGTGGCACAGGTATCACTTGGGAAAAAGGATCCCCACGCGCGGGATCTGGAGACGATCAAGGTCGTCCGGTCCGTGTTCAAGGTACTCTTAAAGCTGGCGGGGGTGACCGTGACGGTGAAGGGCGCGGAAAATATACCGGAAGACACAGCGGTCCTCTATGTTGGAAATCACAGAAGCTACTTTGATATTCTTGCGGGCTACACGACAGTTCCGACACTGCTCGGTTTCGTCGCAAAAAAGGAGATGGAAAGGATCCCACTCTTACGCACCTGGATGGTGAACGTGAACTGCCTGTTCTTAGACAGAAAGAACATCAAAGAAGGCTTAAAGACGATCCTTCAGGGAATCGAGAAGGTAAAAAACGGCGTTTCCATCTGGATTTTTCCGGAGGGAACGAGAAATCCGAACGAAGATATCACGGAGCTCCTTCCGTTTAAAGATGGGAGCTTAAAGATTGCGGAGAAATCCGGCTGTCCGGTGGTCCCGGTGGCGATGACAGGAACGGCGGAGGTGCTGGAAAAACACTTCCCGTTTATCACCCCGTCCCATATTACGATCTACTACGGAAAACCGTTCTATGTAAAAGAATTGGAAGCCGAAGATCGGAAACATCCGGGTGCTTACACTAGAAATGTATTGATCAGAATGCTGAAAGAAATGCAGGAAGAAAAACAATAAGGTTTCAGGCGGATAAAATGGCTTGAAATGATATGACAGGACAAGGTTTCGGAGAGATCTGCTGAAAAAGCAAAAGAAATTTTGGGAAATACCTGGGGAGAAACGACAGAAAGCAGAGGCATAAACATATGAAAAATCTTGACTTAAAAGAATGCAGGGACAAGCTGGACGTGATCGATAAAGAGATCGTCCGTCTCTTTGAGGAGCGCATGTCCGTATGCGGAGATGTGGCGGAATATAAGATCGGAACAGGAAAAGCCGTTTACGATGCGGCGAGAGAGGCACAGAAGATCGCAGCGGTCCAGGAGCTGGCCCACAGTGAGTTCAATAAAGAGGCGGTAAAGGAGATCTTTTCCCAGTTAATGTCCGTCAGCCGCAGATACCAGTACAGCCTGTTATCCGCTCACGGTATGGGAATGGACACCGGATTTACGGAAGTGGAGACCATCGGGAAGAAGAATAAAAAGATCGTCTTCCAGGGCGTCGAGGGCGCTTACAGCCATGCCGCCGCGAAGTTATATTTCGGCGAGGACGCGGATCTTTACCATGTTCCGGAGTTCGAGGACACGATGCGCGAGGTGGAAGAGGGACGCGCTGATTATGCGGTACTTCCCATCGAGAATTCCACTGCAGGTTTCGTGATCAACAATTACGACCTGCTCTTAAAGTACAAGAATTACATAGTCGGCGAGGTCTATGTCCCGGTTGCCCATATGCTGCTCGGCGTTCCGGGAGCGAAGCTCTCCGATATCAGGACCGTTTACTCCCATGCCCAGGCTCTGGCCCAGAGCTCTGATTTCCTGTCCGTCCATAAAGACTGGAAACAGATCGCTGTCTTAAACACGGCTGTGGCTGCAAAGAAGGTCATGGAGGAGAAGGATCCGTCCCAGGCGGCTGTCGCAAGCCGTACAGCGGGAGAACTCTATGGAATGGAGATCCTCGCGGAGGAGATCAACAATGTAAAGGGAAATACGACGAGATTTCTGATCCTTGGAAAAGAGCCGATGTACGCAAAGACCGCCGGAAAGATCAGCGTGGCTTTTGAGATCCCGCACAAGAGCGGTTCCCTATACAACATCCTTGGAAACTTTATTTTTAATAATGTCAATATGACGATGATCGAATCCAGACCGATTCCGGAAAAGAGCTTTGAGTACCGGTTTTTCGTGGATTTCGAAGGAAACTTAAGCGATGCGGGCGTGAGAAACGCGCTGACCGGTCTTGCTGCGGAAGCTTCCGTCATGAGAATTTTAGGTAATTATTAGAGAGATACGGTCCGGTAAAATCCGGACCGATTCTTATATCAACAGATATTTGATGCAGGCGATATGATGGACATAAAACGGGTCCGGCGATCGTCACGCACAGAGCAAGGAGGAAAAAACATGGCAGCCCTTACATTTGCAGCCATCGATGTGGGATCCTTTGAGGTGGAGATGGGGATCTATGAGATCTCAAACCGCAACAAGATCCGAAAACTGGATCAGATCCGCCACGTCACTGCGCTGGGAAAAGATACCTACAATAACGGAAAGATCAGCTATGAGATGGTGGAGGAGCTTTGCGATGTGCTTGCGGATTTTGCAAGGATCATGAAATCCTATAAAGTCACGGAATACCGTGCCTACGCCACAAGTGCGATGCGCGAGGCGAGAAACAACCGGATCGTTCTGGATCAGATCCGTGTCCGCACCGGGATCCAGGTACGGATTATCAGCAACTCGGAACAGCGATTTCTGGGCTACAAGGCCATCGCGGTGTCCGATGACGAGTTTGATGAGAATATCCAGCAGGGAACCGCGATCGTGGACGTGGGATTCGGCAGCATGCAGATATCCATGTTTGATAAAAACCTTCTGGTGAATACGGAAAATCTGCCGTTAGGTGTTCTGAGGATCCGCGGTACTCTGGAAGAGGTCGATACGACGATGGAACAGTACCGGGAGCTTATTGATGAGATGGTGGACAATGAACTCCAGAACTATAAAAAAATGTATTTAAAGGAGCGGAAGATCAAGCATCTGATCGGGATCGGTGAGAACATCCTGTATCTGTTTCGGTACGAGGAAGACGGAAAGCCGCTTTCGAGGATCACGAGAGAGCAGTTTGAAGAGTTTTACACCCGCCTGAGTACGATGAATGAAGAGCAGATGGAGGAACATTTCGGGGTGAACCGGGAATACGCTTCCTTACTTATGCCATGCGCGGTGATCTATAAGAAGTTTCTTGAGATGACAGGGGCAGAAATGATCTGGATCCCCGGGGTACGGCTCTGTGACGGGATCGCGGCGGAGTTCGCGGCGGACAAGAAGCTTATAAAATTCAGGCACAATTTTGATAACGATATTATCAGCACTTCCCGTTCCATGGCAAAACGCTACCAGTGCTTAAGCCGCCACACGGAGACTGTCGAGAAATATGTGCTCCAGATCTTCGATACAATGCGGAAATACCACGGAATGGGGCAGAGAGAGCGCCTGCTTTTGCAGATCGCGGTGCTGATCCATGCCTGCGGAAAGTTTATCAGCGTCCGGAATTCCAATGAGTGCGCTTACAACATCATCATGTCCACGGAGATCATCGGTATCTCCCATTTGGAGCGGGAGATCATCGCAAATGTGGTCCGCTATAATATCCGGGATTTCGATTACAATATGGTCCGGATGGAGACAGAATTAGATGAAGTGACGGACAGCTTCAGCGGGCAGAACGAGGTCATGCTTCTGATCGCAAAGCTCACAGCAATGCTGCGTCTGGCGAATTCCATGGACCGCGGACACAGTGCGAAGCTCGCGGACTGCCGGATGACCGTGAAGGATCAGAACCTGATCATCACGACAGATTATCACGGCGATATTACACTGGAGGCTGTTTCCTTTGAGCAGAAAGCAGCGTTCTTTGAGGAGATTTTTGGAATTCGGCCGGTGCTTCGCCATAAAAAGTATGTATAGTCAGGTCTGACCGGAACCAACGCATTCAGGGAGGCGGTAAAGAAAGATGAAAAAAGAAGAAAAAAAAGACAATACACAGAAGGCCAGAAAAGGAAAAGAACAGGGAATTGAGTATTTTCAGGATCCGAAAAATTATGTAAACCGAGAGCTGAGCTGGCTGGAGTTTGACTGCCGTGTACTGGAGGAAGCCAGAGATAAGACCAACCCACTCTTTGACCGTTTAAAATTCTTAAGCATCACGGCATCAAATCTGGATGAGTTTTTCATGGTCCGCGTGGCCTCCTTAAAGGACATGGTCCATGCCGGATATAAAAAACCGGATATCGCCGGAATGACGGCTCAGGAACAGTTGGATAAGATCAGCGTCCGGACCCATGAACTGGTGGTTCAGCAGTATAATACCTACAACCGGTCCCTGCTTCCGGCACTCAGAAATAACGGATTAAATCTGATCGAGTGCCATGAGGACCTGACACCGGAACAGGGAGAGTTTGTGGACCGGTATTTCAGGGAGGAGGTTTACCCAGTACTCACCCCGATGGCGGTGGACTCCTCGAGACCGTTCCCCCTTGTCCGGAATAAATCCTTAAATATCGCGGCACTGCTGAAGAAAAAAGACGGCGATGAGGAACTGGAATTTGCCATGGTACAGGTTCCGGCGGTGCTTCCGCGGATCATAAGCCTCCCGGTGACCACCGATGAGGACCACAACGAGACGCGGAATGTGATCTTTCTGGAGGAGATCATCGAGCGGAACATGCAGCAGCTGTTCTTAAACTACGATATCGTGACATCCCACCCGTTCCGAATCATGAGAAACGCCGATTTCTCCCTTGACGAGGAGGAAGCTGTGGATCTTCTCGAGGAGATCGAGAAGCAGTTAAAGCGCAGGCAGTGGGGCGAGGTCATCCGTCTGGAGATCGAGGATAAGGCGGACCAGAGACTCCTCAAGGTATTAAAACGGGAGCTGGAAGTCAACGAGGAAGACATCTTCGAGATCCCGGGCGCTCTGGATCTGACGGTCCTTATGAAGATGTACGGCCTTGACGGATACGACCATTTAAAGACACCGAAATATACGCCTCAGCCGGTTCCGGCACTGATGAATGATGATGATATCTTCACGAATATCCGGAAAGGTGATATTCTCCTGATGCATCCTTACGAGACCTTTGATCCGGTTGTGGATTTTGTGAGAAGCGCGGCAAGAGATCCGGAGGTGCTGGCGATCAAGCAGACCCTCTACCGTGTCAGCGGAAATTCCCCGATCATCGCGGCCCTGGCTGCAGCGGCAGAGAATGGAAAACAGGTATCCGTACTCGTTGAGCTGAAGGCAAGATTTGATGAGGAGAACAATATTATCTGGGCAAAAAAACTTGAGAAAGCAGGCTGCCATGTGATCTATGGCCTTGTGGGCTTAAAGACCCACTCGAAAATTACCCTCGTAGTCCGGAGAGAGGAGGACGGCATCCGCAGATATGTTCACCTTGGAACCGGTAACTACAACGATTCCACCGCAAAGCTCTATACGGACTGCGGAATCATGACATGTCATCCGCTGATCGGTGAGGATGCCACAGCAGTTTTCAACATGCTTTCCGGTTATTCGGAACCCTTAAACTGGAATATGCTCTCCGTGGCACCACTGTGGCTGAGAACAAAATTCCTGCGTCTGATTGAGCGTGAGACGAAGAATGCCCGGGCAGGAAAGCCGGCTTCCATTATTGCAAAGATGAACTCTCTCTGTGATAAAGAGATCATCGCGGCCTTATATGAGGCGTCCTGCGCTGGTGTCAAGATCCATCTGGTGGTCCGTGGAATCTGCTGTCTGAAGGCAGGAATTCCGGGACTTTCCGAGAATATTGAAGTCCGCTCCATCGTCGGGGAATTTCTGGAACACGCGCGGATCTTTATCTTCGAGAATGACGGAAGCGAAGAGATATACATGGGAAGCGCCGACTGGATGCCGAGAAACCTGGACCGCCGCGTGGAGATCCTGTTCCCGGTACTGAGGGAAGAGTTGAAAGACAGGATCCGGAAGTACATGGAGCTGGAGCTTGAGGACAATTTAAAAGCCCATGTCTTACAGCCGGACGGAACATACGAGAAGCCGGACCGCCGTGGAAAACTCCCGGTGGGATCCCAGATGGCACTCTGCGAGATGGCTGTGGCTGCGGCGAAGAACGAGCGGAAGAAACATGAGCAGGAGGAGACTGCAAGAGTGTTTATTCCGATCGAGAGCGAGAATTAAGTGAGATCATAAATTGACTGACCCACCCATAGCAAAGGCGAAAGAAAAAAGTTTATAAAAATTTTATTAGCACTCATCAAAAATGAGTGCTAATTTTATTGACATTTTGATTTCCTGGTATTAAAATATGTCATGTTGAATAGAACAACTGTTAAAAAAGCAGCTGGAAAACGATAAATGAAAATCAGCGGTCCGAAGGAATTATGAGAAGTTCCCCCGCGCCGCAGGAATAGAAATAAGGAGTGGTTTAACATGGCAAAAAGTGGAAGTCTTTCAATCAACAGTGAAAATATATTCCCGATCATCAAAAAATGGCTGTATTCCGATCACGATATCTTCTACCGTGAGCTAGTCAGCAACGGCTGCGACGCCATCACAAAATTAAAGAAGCTGGCCCTGATGGGCGAGTACGAGACATCGGATGATGAGACTTATAAAGTTCAGGTTACTGTAAACCCGAAGGAAAAGACGATCCAGATCGAAGATAACGGTCTTGGAATGACAGAGGACGAGGTTGACGAGTATATCAACCAGATCGCTTTTTCCGGTGCGCAGGATTTCTTAAACAAGTACAAAGATAAAGCAAACGAGGACCAGATCATCGGCCACTTCGGACTTGGCTTTTACTCCGCGTTCATGGTAGCCGACAAAGTAACAATCGATACCTTATCCTACAAGCAGGACGCAAAGCCGGTCCACTGGGAGTCTGAGGGCGGTACCGAGTTCGACATGAAAGAGGGCACAAAGGAAGGACACGGAACCGTGATCACCCTGTACCTGAATGAGGACAGCGCTGAATTCGCAAATGAGTACCGTGCAAGAGAGATCCTCGATAAATACTGCGCGTTCATGCCGGTTGAGATCTACTTAAACGATGAGACTGCAGAGCCGCAGTACGACACGATCGAAAAGGACGAGCTCACCGATAAAGATACAATTATCGAGACGATCGTAGAGCCTGCAAAGACAGAGGAGAAGGAAAAAGAGGACGGAACCAAGGAGACAGTTGAGGTTTCCCCGGCAAAAGAAAAATATAAGATCGCAAGACGTCCGGTTCCGGTAAATGATACAAATCCGCTCTGGAACAAACATCCGAACGAGTGCACAGACGAAGAGTACAAGGAGTTCTACCGTAAGGTATTCCAGGACTTCAAGGAGCCGTTATTCTGGATCCACCTGAACATGGACTACCCGTTCAACTTAAAGGGTATCCTCTACTTCCCGAAGATCAATATGGAGTACGAGAGCATCGAAGGCAAGATCAAGCTCTACAACAATCAGGTATTCATTGCCGATAATATCAAGGAAGTCATTCCGGAATTCCTGATGCTGTTAAAGGGCGTGATCGACTGCCCGGATCTTCCGTTAAATGTATCCAGAAGTGCTCTCCAGAATGATGGATTCGTTAAGAAGATCTCCGACTATATCACAAAGAAGGTTGCGGACAAGCTGTCCGGCATGTGCAAGACAGACCGCGAGAATTACGAGAAATACTGGGACGACATCAGCCCGTTCATCAAATTCGGCTGCTTAAAGGATGAAAAGTTTGACGAGAAGATGAAAGACTACATCCTCTACAAGAATCTGGACGGCAAGTACCTGACTCTCGCTGACTGCCTGGAGGAGAACAAGGAGAAACACGAGAACAAGATCTTTTATGTAACTGACGAGAAAGAGCAGAGCCAGTACATCAACATGTTCAAGGAAGCGGGAATCGACGCTGTAATCCTTCCGAATCCGATCGATTC
>ERZ773276.2554-NODE-2554-length-11012-cov-43.866934_pt1 | contig 11012 bp, 11 predicted proteins | sample MGYA00511386_ERZ773276 | MGnify/ENA primary metagenome ERZ773276 (study PRJEB29015, sample SAMEA2737778) | human gut metagenome | biome: human gut; feature: human-associated habitat; material: faeces | place: China | collected 2012 ...
CAAACTATCGACATGTGTCGACCCTGCAAACACTTGACACGTGTCGACCCTGCAAACTATCGACATGTGTCGACCCTGCAAACACTTGACACGTGTCGACCCTGCAAACTATCGACATGTGTCGACCCTGCAAACACTTGACACGTGTCGACCCTGCAAACTATCGACATGTGTCGACCCTGCAAACACTTGACACGTGTCGACCCTGCAAGCTATCGACACGTGTCGACCCTTTGCAATAGAGTTGGTTCAAGAATCGGGTGATACGCAAGACATTGGCAGTGTCAACCTAAACTGATATTTAAATAATAGTGGTCTTTGGGATTAAAGCTTTGTCAAGAAATCTACATTGATGAACACACCATTCTGACTATAGCCATGCGTGAAGATATTCCTACATTTCAAATTGCAGGAAGCGAATGACAGAAGCTCATGGGGTGAAAATCTCGCGACATACGCATCGTCCACCTGCCATCCATTGGCTACCCCACCCTCAAAGCGGAGGTAGAGGATATAGTCGCCCGAAGTGATTTTGATGTCCCTACAGAGTATCGGATTGCGTTTCGTCGCTATCTTGACTTTCTTGTAGGAGACCTTGGCAAAGCACTCTTGCAGGTAGTCGTTACGATGCTCGGTCGAATCAAAAGGCATGTTGGCAGTGTTGATGCCACAGGAACGCTCTTTGTGAAGAGGAGACAGAATCATGGTTATTTTCTCGAACGATGTCTGCAATTCATCCTCCAGTTGCTTGCAGAACAATGCTACAAGCAAGCAGTGGAAGGGTGTCTCGATGGACTTGTCAACGATGGTCAGCTTGCAGTCTTTCTGCCCGGCCATGACATTACGAAACAAAGCCCAATTCTCGGGATCTTTGGAAACGATACTCGGCAGAAACGACTGAGTTGTGGTGTCCTCTTTGAAGAAGACATTGAAAGTCAGAATTGCTTTTTGATGGCTTGGAACGGTATTTGTACTCACAGGGATAATGATTTTTTGTTGTTAGACAGATTTAAATTAGTTGTATATTTATAGAAAATAATCGTAGGAAAACTTGCGTAATTCAGAATTTCTTCGTATATTTGTATATTAATAAAGAGTTAACAAACATATTTATTCACCTCTAAACAATGTCATTATGTTCGCACTCTTCTTCCTTTACGCCCTCATTATTGCCGCTGTTGTTGCCGCTGTGGTCCTGGTCCTCAAGATTGTCTTCTGGGCTCTGATGTTCCCTATTCTTTGGATAGGCTTCTCTATCGCCAATGCCATTGACCGCAGAAAGAAGGTGGCCCGGCAGCGCAGGTAACCTGCCCTGCCGGTGCCACGGCATCGGCTCAGAATATCTTGAGCTTACAGGACAGGTCATTAAGCTGCTCTATAATTGCTTTTTCCCTCATGTAACGGATGTACTCCTTGGCGGTCCTCGGCTTCACTTCCATCATGTCAACGATGGCATTAGCCAGTTCACCGTATGCAAGAGAGTCAGCCTTCTCGAAGATACTAGTGGCAATGTTCTTGAGGTCTGTTGACTTCTGCTTCTCCTTATCCTCATTGGATTTCACGCTCATATAGCCAGATATGTCCTTCTTCTTGCCCCATCCGAAATGCGTCATTGGAATGTCAAGCGGACAGCCGTTACGTAGCTTGATGCACTTGGTCACCGAAAAAGCCGGATTAACTACTTTCCCGATAGACAGAATGCCAGCTGTCTTATGACTAGCCTTGTTGCTTGCATGTTTTCGTCTGCCACCCTGTCTCTTGATGGTAATTGATACCTGACGGACATGGCCAGTGACTCTAATCCTACCCTTTCCAAGTAGAAAAATGCTGAGGACATAGCGTGTCTTCACTTCAATCTCATGCTTACGGTTGACAAAAACAACGATGTGATTACTTTTCATATAGCAGTATAAATTAATGGTTCATCCATTTTGACAGTTCTGTTCGTTCAACGACCGTCATCTAAATGGATATACGGCAAAGTTAAGCAAAAGAAAAGAACACCGCAAAGACCAGAAACAAACCTCCTTACAAAGAAGACGTGCTCGGCCGCGCACTAAAGGGAACGAGTAGGAATGGGTGGGAAACATAAGGCAAGGACAGGAAAAATCAAAACAAGCAAAAAAAATAATCAGATCAGCTTCAGTCGCATGCAGATACAGGCATGATCTCTTGCCGCAACAGAACAAGAAGCCTTGTACTATACGATGAAATCTCTTGCTGTCTTGCCCGCATAAGCCGAGAATAGAAGGCATACGTATCACCGGGCATACCATCTTGATAGGCAATCAAGACCGGCATGCCGATAACGGCGTAGCGGAATACCCCACTCAGTGCTTTTCACATTAACCAAGGTGCCCATAGCCCTGTGTTTCCTACTTCACTCAACCTGAAAGTTGACCACTCAGAGACAGCAACCCACTCAGGCTATGACCACGGAATAATTACCGATCCGGATGATTCATCTTATGGATCTTGATTAACGCATCCATAAGTATATCGGCGGCTTCACCAAGGTTACCATGAACCTGGGAATCCACCAGTACTTCATTTACCGCCAATAATGGGAAAGGAGATAAGGCATCCAACTGACCATCATTTTTCAAGCCTTCGACAACATTCGTCAGCAGGTATGCACCCTGCCCCTCCTTGACATTGTAACAAAGTCCGTACTTCTCAAGGAGCAGCTTGAAGCTTTCCTCCGGCAAATACTCACGTGGAATCATGGTAATATAAGGATAGAGATCCATGCATTTAGCCACATAGTCCAAGGACTCAAACTTCATGTTAGAATCGCACCGCAACAATTTAAGCAAATTGCTGTAATCTTTATTAGTCGCACCCAGGAATTCTTTGGCATTCCCATGGCCTCTTTCTTTCAAGAGTCGCAATAGCGTTTTAGAAAAAATGATGTCCATGTCTGCAAAAGTGGGGATTAATTGCGAATGCACATAATGCTACAATACCACCAATAGTGCTATGGCACCACTCATAAGAAAATAATATATAAAAGTATCAAAAATACGTAAAGTATTAAATTTTATTCGTTCCTGAATGCTGTAAAAGTGCTAAAGAACGAAGCTTAAACGGTCAAATATTCCTAAAGAGAAGCCCAGTACCCTTGAAGACGGCTACCGGGCTCCTTAATGTGCATAAGTAAGAACTAAAACAAAGTCAGCACTTTACTTACCATCTATGAGTTTCTCGATTTGAAGTCTTGGAAAGAGCAGCCTACCGTTGAGCTTCTTAGAGGGAATCTTGCCCGCGCAGACCCAGTTGTATACTGTTTTCTGCTCTACGCGGAAGAGCCGTGCTACTTCCACAATATCAAGATACCCGTCTCTTTCATTCATAGTCTTGAGATCTCTGAGCAGCTCGGAATGCCGGTTCAATTTGTCCTCCATTACCCTCAGCTTATCCATAATCGCATGGAATGTATCCACATGGTTCTCTTGTATCATAGCTTCCCGATGTTGTAATTAGAATTGCCGCCTTGTGTAACGATGCCTCTCTCCTTCATGATGGAAACGTACTTCTTGGCTGTCCGCTCCTTAACGTCCATATTGTCCATCACCTTATTGACCAGCCGTGCGTAGGACATGGGACCCTCCAGTTTGAAGATACTTTTTGCCACCTCCTTCAATTCCGTTTCCTTCCACTTCTCTTTCTCATCCTTGGACTTCTCACCCAGGTAGACGAACATGTCCTTCTCCTTGTCCCATCCGAATTTCATCAGTGGAACATCAAGCGGACTTCCATCACGTACCTTCATCGCCTTTACCACCGAGAAGTTGCCAATCTCATCTTTTTCTATAGACAGAATGCCCGATGACTTCCGCTGCAGTTCCGAGCCAAGATGACCTCGCAGCTTGAAACCGTTCGGCACGAAGTGCAGCACGCAGACAATACAGGTATTGTAGATGTCTGCCAGTTTGTAGAGATCATCCACTATACTGATGCTCTCCTGCTCATCGTTGGCAGACCTGACAAGATCCGCGACACCGTCTATCACTACGATCTGGATGCCCTTATGCCGATAATACAGCAAGTCAAGCGCATCCCTGATCAGCGTCAGCCGCTCGTTCCGGGACATGGCCGTCATGTAGACCGGGTGAAAATGCTCCGGCTTGGAGTCAAAGCCGCTTCTTTTCAATATCATGGATACGTTCTTGTATAGCTGAGCCTCGGATTGTTCCGTGTCAAACAGCAGAACGGCCTTCTGATGCCTGTTCTTTGCAATATCCAGTCCAAGTGTCATGTCCTTGTCCAACTCATCCTTCGACAATGCTCCCGCAATGATGGAAGAGATGTAGTGGCTTTTCCCTACGCCCTCTCCTCCCGTCACGCAAAGCAGATTACCGCAGCTTCCTATCGGCACGCCGTTAACCCCCACCACCATCCTGGACAGTTCCGGCGGATTGTCGTAGTCAAGCTCACAGCATTTCAGCAAGCTGGCCGTCTGCTCATGCTTCTCCTTGATGATGGACATGAACAGACTGTTGATCTCCTCGGTCGTCCCGTCACTTGCAAAGAAGTCAGACACATCCTTGCTGTCCTTTGCGCCACTCAGGGGCAGCTCCATCCTGAGAAGTCCAAGATCCGCGTTAGTCATCTGAACTTCCCGGGAGTACTTCACTCCCGTCTCGTCCATGTCGTAGAGGAGCACGATGTGCTTGAACCGCCTTTTGAGGCTCTCCAGTATGGTCTTCGGCACTCTTGCCGTCTCGCTGTTGAAAGTGATGGCGTTGAAGCCATGCGCCGCCAGACTCATGACATCCTTCTCCCCACCCGTTATGAACACGATATTGTCCCTTGGCGGCAGCTGCTCCATTCCGAATATGTAATCCGAGCCCGAGGAACTTGCGTACAGGAACCGGGGCTTGCTGAACGGCCGGTACACCTTTATGCTGCTGCCCACATGGTAAGCGAACATCGGCTCGCGTTCAGAAGATACAAAGGAGTAAGGCCTTCCCTCGTCGTTGACACTTGAGTATCGTACAACGCTCGTGACATGGAAACGGCTGAGCGTCTCCTTGCCGATGCCATATTTCGCCCAATAGCCCAGTTCCGCCTCGCTGAGGTCCTTTTCCGTCACTTTCGCCTTCTTGGTCACGTTTCTGCTGGCGGCCGAAGCTCTTGCAGGCTCAGGACTGGACGGCTGTGGCTTTCTGGGAGGAACAGCCTTTGCATCATTCCCGCTGCTTGGGCTGGCCATGGAAATGCACAGTCCGAGGTCCCGGTCTATCTTGGAGAGAATGAGCCTGAAGTCATTCTTCATGTCATAGTTGAACATCGTGGCGACGAACCAGAAGCAGTCGCCGGAGTATTCAGACGCCCCAAAATCCTTATAACGGTAGTAGCCGGTCTTAGGGTCCAGATATACATGGCAGGAAGGCTTGGTGTCATTGTAGAACGGACTCTTGAATTTCTTCCTTGGTATGACCTTGAAGGGCATGTAGTAGTTGAATACATCCAATCCCCTCTGGGTTCTCATCAGTATGCTGTCTCTGTAATTCATACGCTACAATCCCATTATCGGTATTCGACTTGGCTCCCAACGTTATTGGGAGTGATGCAGTGCAAGGGAATCGTCTCCCGGAAGGCCTGCAGACGCTGCAGGGCGTCCATTTTGGAGAGCCCCTTGAACGTAATGCGTCCCATCATGATCTCCTTGACAATTTCTCTGTAGGGATAGACCACCTGGTTGGCCGAGATGTACCGGAAGGGAATCAATCTTCTCTGGCGCAGACGGTTCAGCGTTGCCTTGGATACACCCAACACATCAATCAGGTCGTTAGTCGTCAATGTGGCATCATCAGCCTCATGGTACAGTTCTCCTCTCTTCTTAAACTCTCTCAGCATTTCTGAGAACTGGGCTGACAGGTTTGAGATCGCAGTCATGATCTCCTCATGTCTCTCTTCGTTCATTTCAGTTTTTTAAAAATTTGTAAGTTTTTGATTAAACATCGTTAGTCAATCGCCTATAGTTGTAAGATTACCTTCGAGTCCATAAAGAGCCAAAGTCAGACAAACCACGGTGGTCTTCACTGAAACGTAGCGAAATCATAACATTAACGTAGCTCTGATTCGGGCGCAAAGTAAATATAAATTTTTGAATACCACAAGTTCTTAATTACTACAGACAGTATTCTGATACCATTATCATTAATTAAATTTATAAAAAATGTAAAAATGGAAAGTATATGCACTTATTTTGCATCATTCTGTAATTAAAACATGTTGTTTTAATCTTTTTCTTAACTTAAAACAACATTATAGTATCAATGTACATTTTCAAGTCTTGAAGTGATAACTAAATGATGCTGACACATAATATTGTGGACTTCAAAGACAGAATGGCTCATACCCATCCATCAATATTTGTAAAGCTATGTCGGACAAAGACAACTTTATACAGAAAGGCTGTTCGTTATTATCCGCGTATCAATTAGTTCCTAACCATCCTTACTCAGACTTTTGTATTATTGTCATAGCCTACATTGTTAAAACAGATCGGTATGCTCAGAAATTAAATATATCCTAAAAATATATGGCAACTATCTTCTATATTGAATTTTATTATTAAATTTGCAACGTTTTAATACAGAATTAAAATGTAGCAAAATGAATTCAAATCTAGAAACCGTCATACTGGGGAAAAGAGTACGGCTGAGTCCAAGGCAGAAGGCAGGGCTGAAAGGATTTACCATAGGTGAGAAAATAGCCTACCGGTTCTTTGACGGCGAGTATCAGGGGGTGTCTCTTCTTTTTGTGAAGCCCAAAGGAGACAATCCTACGCCAAGAGAATGCGACATTACAGGCAGAAGGCTGTCCGGGATAACTGGATTGCCGTCAGTGTTCATTCTTCACCCCGGCCCCACCTATGAGCGTCAAAGGCTGATGGACAAAGGCGTGTATTTCATTATGTCCGAAAGATATGCGTACCTGCCCATGGTGGTGGCTTTAGAAAAAACGGCAAACAGAAAGAAAGCTACGGTCTTAACGCCCGTTGCCCAATTTCTTTTGCTTTATCATCTTGAGGTCGGCAGCATTGAGGGCTTGTCAGCAAGTGAGATAGCCCCCCTTGTTCCCTATTCTTATGCCAGTGTCACTTTGGGCATAACTTGCCTGACAGATTTGGGACTCTGCAAGAAGCTTCAGCAAGGGCAACGCAACAAGGTGGTGCATTTTGAACTGAAAGGATCTGACCTTTGGAAACAAGCACGGCCTTATCTCCAGTCACCTGTCGTCAAGCTTGTCTATTGTGACAGACTGAATGGTACCGAGGCTCCAATATGCGGAATCAATGCGCTGGCTCATTACACGATGCTCAACTCTGAAAGCGAACAGACGGTGATGATGACCAAGGATGAATATAATCAAGCGAAGAAAACAGACTTGATAGAGAATGAAAACAACTACGATGGCCAAGTTGCCATCGAAATATGGAAATACCCTGTAGTATCGAAGAATCATCCGCAATGGGTGGATAAACTGTCGCTTGCAATTTCTCTTAAAGATGATGATGATCCAAGGGTAGAAAAAGAAGTAGAACGATTGATAAGTGAAATGACATGGATGGATTAGAAAAGTTCCGCGAAGCCTTTGCGGATTACACTGAAAACTACGTCATCATAGGCGGAACGGCCTGTGAGTTGAACATGGCTGACACCGTTGTGAGGGCCAGGGCCACGCATGACATCGACATGGTGATCATTGTGGAGAATATGACAGAAGCCTTTGCCAGACAGTTTTGGCAGTTCGTACGAGATGCAGGATACCGGCCTGAACGCAGAAAGCCTAAACTTGACGAATCACCCAAGTATGAGCTCTATCGTTTCCTTGATGGTAAGCCTGACTATCCACAGATGATAGAATTGCTGTCCCGTCATCCGGATGTATTGGGCAACCCTCATGGTCTTGTAATAGAGCCAATTCCTACAGAAGAGGCTGTTTCCAGTTTAAGTGCCATCATTATGGATGACGACTTCTATGACTTTACTGTAAGGCATAGTCGGGTCACAGATGGAATACGCTACGCGGACCCTGCTGCTCTGATTGCCCTGAAAGCTAAAGCCTACCTCAACCTGAGGGAGGACAAAAGAGCCGGCCGGCATGTTAACAGCAAAGACATCAAGAAGCATCGGTCAGACGTGCTTAAAAATGTAGTCATTATGGAAGATGACAACGTAGAAGCTCCCGCATCAATAGTAGCTTGTGTGCATGATTTTGTATCCTCCATTCACTCTGAATGGGATAAACTGGCATCACCGCTGGCAAGATCCCTGGACAGGGACGAGAACTTTATAGAAGAGCTTTTGAATCAACTGGAAGAACTTTTCATTACACAGCCATGACAACAATACAATATGCTTCTGACTTTCATCTGGAGTTTGCCGACAATTGGCGTTATTTGAAACAACATCCGCTAAAGGTATGCGGTGACATCCTGATTTTGGCTGGCGATATCGGTTATCTCAGTGACGAAAACTATTCCGATCATCCGTTCTGGGATTGGGTATCGGAGAACTATAATCAGGTCTACTGCTGCATGGGCAACCACGAATTCTACAAACATTTCGATGTAGCGACTCTAAGAAACGGCTATTGCATGAGGATTCGTCCGAACGTGCACAGTTTCTATAACGGCATAGTGCATCTGTACGATACCGACATCATCCTGTCTACTCTTTGGGGTTACATTCCTTTGGAAGAAGCTTATTACACGGAGAGCGTTGTAACCGATTTCCGTCGAATTCTGTATAAGGGTGAATTGATGACGTTTGCGACTTTCAATGAAGAACACCGCCGATGCCTGACTTTCATAAAACAAGCTGTTGCTGACAGCGATGCCAAGCACAAGATCGTCGTCACTCATCATGTTCCGTCTTTCAAGCTTCAGCAGGAGAAATTTAAGGACAGTAGGGCTAACGGCGCATTCACCGTAGAGTTGTCTGACTATATCGAGGACAGCAACATAGACTACTGGATATATGGCCATTCTCACTATAACAAGAACTTGATGATAGGCAGGACAAGATGTGTCTCCAATCAGTTGGGGTATGTATTTGCCAATGAGCATGACACCTTCAATCCCGAGGCAGTTCTGTCTGTTTGATAAGACGCTTGGCTCATACACCATTTGGTGCACGGTGCAAGACATATATAAATATACGCTTGCACCGTGCACCAAATGGTGTAGCCACAATAGCGTCTTTTTCCTAATAAAAGCTAAAACATTTGGATAAGGTTCAGAAAATGTGTATCTTTGAACCCGAAATCAGAGTATGATGGTAATCATTGGATAATCACGAAGTACTCGCAGTTAAGCTGAATGCTGGCTACACGAAGAAAAGTGGTAATTTGCAGTCAACTGAATATCAGAGAGTTATACCGATTAGGTTCGGGCACCTCTCTCTCCGCTGAAAAATTTTAACATTTATTGCTAAAAGTTCAAGAAATTAGCTAAGTGCCGTAATTCCAAGGAGTTACGGCACTTTCTTTTGTATTCGTTCTCATCACGAAACCTCTAAAAATCCTCTCACGGGTCTCAAGATGGTCTGTTTTCGGTACATATATGGTACAGAAAATCATCATCGACGAAAATTGTACCAAAGACCACGTAAAGACCCTGCAAAGACCTTGCAAAGACCACTATGAAGTCATTGTAATTCAGCCGATTATGTTTAACTTTGCAGCCGGATAAATTTCGGTGCTTGAGCCCACAACTCCTGCTTTTTGTGTACCAAACGGTGCATTTTGGCAGGATTACGTGTACCAAGCCGGGATACCGCTGTACTATTTAAAAATTAATTCGTTATGAGACGAGCTTTTAAGACGATTTTCTACATCCGTGGAAATTATGTGAACAAAAATGGACAAAGTTCCATCATGATTCGTTTGTGCCTGGACAGAGACCGCCTTTGTATCGGCACAACTGGTATCACCATTGACCCTACCCTTTGGGACAAGGACTATCAGAAGGTGAAGGGTCGTACTACCGTCGCCTTACAGGTGAACAAGAAGCTTGAGGGCATCCGCATCGAGCTGCAGGGCATCGCTGACAAATTGGAACTGGAGAACACCCTTTCATTGGACAAGGTGAAGGCGGCCTACCAGCATGAAGACGTGGAGTATAACACCATTGGTCAGCTCTTCGACAAGTATATAAGTAATGTGAAGGCGAAGACAGGCACAACGCTCAGTGAGACATCCTATCACAAGTATGAGCTTTGCCGCAAGCGTTTCATGGAAATGCTCGAAGCCAAGTACCACTGCAAGGATATGCTGCTCCGTGAGCTTAATCCTACTGTCATCGAGGATTACTACATCTATCTGACTACATCTGTCGGCCATTGCAACAACACTGCCGTTAAGACGATGAAGACCATGCGTACGGTCATCCTCCACGGAATCAAGATGGGCGTGCTTCACAACGACCCGTATCTTGGTGTCCAGTTCCACATGGACGATGTTGACCGCGGCTACCTTACGGAAGAGGAGATTAAAGCCATCATGGAAAAGCCGTTCCATCTGAAACGCCTTGAGCTCACCCGTGACCTGTTCATCTTCTCATGTTTCACTGGTCTTGCATACATCGATGTCAAGGCATTAATGCCTGAGAACATCGTCACCCTCAACGGAGTGGAATGGATAAGCTCTAAACGAGTAAAGACAGGAACGAAGATCAGTGTCGTACTCTTTGAGGGTGCCAAGCTAATCATTGAGAAATACAAAAATTATCCTAGAAAGAAAGGTCATGTATTCCCAATCTACTCCAACCAGAAGACAAACGATTATCTGAAGGAGATTGCTACGGCATGCGGCATCGACAAGGATATATCGTTCCACATGGCGCGTCACACTTTTGCCACACTGACGCTTAGCAAGGGTGTGCCTATCGAGTCCGTTTCCCGTATGCTGGGTCATAAGAACATTAAGACTACGCAGATATATGGTAAGCGTATCGGTATTCACGTATTGCCACAAAAAACTGATTAAGAGAGGAGGCT
>ERZ773276.2559-NODE-2559-length-10989-cov-20.685659_pt1 | contig 10989 bp, 10 predicted proteins | sample MGYA00511386_ERZ773276 | MGnify/ENA primary metagenome ERZ773276 (study PRJEB29015, sample SAMEA2737778) | human gut metagenome | biome: human gut; feature: human-associated habitat; material: faeces | place: China | collected 2012 ...
AGCCGCCGGAGCGGTGCTTAAGCCGTAAGGCGGGAATTGTGCGGTGTTGCCCTAATTAGGTTACAGGTGTTTTTGCAGCAGTTTGTCCCTTGCGCACAGCAAATACGGCAGGTAGTTTTCGCAAAAGGCTTCCCATTTGCATTGCAGCCAGCTGCGGGTGTGCTGAGAATGGTGTTTGACCGCCGCCACATCAAAGTAGCGGGATTTATTGCGCACAATGATTTTTTGCTCAAAGGGCATCTGCCAGCCTTCCGGGTACCAGTAAGTGGGGGGCAACAAGCGGTAGCTGCCGGGGTGTTCGGCGGCATAGCGGTTCAGCTGGCTTTCGTCATGCCACAGGGGCACCACGCCGTTGCGGATATCCTGCTCTGTGCGGCGGTCCAGCTCTTTGCACATGGCCAGGAATGCCGCGGAGGTACCGCCGTTCAGCCCGCCGGAAACATAGTCCCGCCCGCAGTTGTACGGGATATAGGCCGTACATCTGGGGTTGCGGTCATAGCTGTAAAACATCGGCTTTTTGTTCCAGAACCCCGGCTGCTGGACCAGCAGCAACTGTTCCCCCTGCTGCGGACGGGGCAAAAATTCTTCCGGGGTAATGACCTCCCGGCAGGTCAGGTTGGCGTTGAAAAAGAAGAGATAATCCAGCTGTTCCAACGCCTTTTCCTGGGTTAGGAAAATCGCAAAGCGCTTCATGGTGCTCAGCGGCCAGTCATAGGCGGGCTGGTCAATGCGGTGCACAGCGGGGTCATCCTCGTGAGCGATGGACGGTGCATCGGTAAAGACAAAGTATTCTTTTTTGCAGCCGGGTAAAAAGTTCCGGCTGAAAGTTTCATAAAATTCCGGCCAGAACACGGTGTATTTGCCGGTGCAGATATACAGCATGCCAATGGTTGCCATGTTGTGTTTCCCCCTTAACGATGGGTAATTTTTTGCCAAAGGCGGCCAGCCTGGGCGCGCAGATAGGCGGCATCGCTGGTCCAGATATAAAACGCAAGGTTCAGCAGGTTGGGCAGGATGCAGACCACAACAGCCCGCCCCAGCAGCCCCAGAATACCGCCGGACAACAGGGCGCACACGCGGTAGCTGCCTGCCATAAGCACCACAAGGGTGACAAGATGCACCGCCTGCACCCGCAGGTAGCGCCAGCCGCTGCCGCGCATATACTGGCGGCAAACCACAATGCCGCGCCCCACCCACATGATGCAGTGGGCCACAACGGTAGCCGCCACAATGCCGGTAATGCCAAACGCCGGGAAGAGTGCAAAGCTTAGAATCAGGTTTGTGGCGGCAGAGGCTACCATGAACCACTGGTCCTGCTCAAAGTGGCCCAGCACGGCGCGGTAGGAGCCGAGCATCCGGTGGTTCCAGCCCACATATTCGTTCAGGCTGAACACAATAACAAAGCCCAGCGGCAGCAGGCGGTCACTGCCCATCCACAGGCTGATAAACGGCTGGAACAGGCAGAGATATGCCGTTGCCACAAAGCTGCCGAAAAAATAGCTGAACAGATCCAGCCCCCAGAACACCTGTTTATCATGGGCGTTGGCCGTGGCGGATTTATCGTACACGATATTGCCGATGGCTGCGGCAAAGCTGTCCATGATTTTATTGCCGATGTTGGTGGCGCTGTCCGACACGGTGGTATAGTTGCCAAGGTTAGCCGTCATAGCGCTGCCCGCCATACGGCTGGTGACGATGGTATCGGACGAGCCGTAAATGGTGTTGGACAGGCGGTGAACCAGGTAATACTTGAGGTCATGGAAGATGCCAAGATCCTTGAAATCCCGCAAAGTAACCTTGACCTCGTGCAGTTCGGGGAAGTCCTTTTTATACCGCGCTGCCACCACCAGGTTGGCACCGGTGTTGAACAGGATGCTGACGCCGAAATACAAAATATAGTTTGGCAGCCACAGCGCAATGGCAATGCGGGCCAGATAGTTGGCAACATTAAAGCAGAAGTCGATGCGGGTACACAGGTACCCCTGCTGGGTGCAGGTGTACATCAGCCGCCGGGTGACAAGGAAATAGCCCGACAGCGTGGAGATGGTGTTGAGCAGGTAAACGGTATAGGCCGTCTGGATGCTGGCCACGCCGGGCATGATCCACGGCAGGGCCAGCGCCCCGATGCCCGCCAGCACGCAGATAACCACACCCACGGCGCGGTATGCCCATTTATACATGGACATATATTTGCTGATCTTCTCGGTATCCTTGGCGGCGATCTGTTCATACAAGCGGTAGCTGATGACGCTGCCAACACCGAATTCCGCGATGGAGAAAAAGTTGAACAGCTTATCCACCACCTGGGATGCGGCGGTGATATCGTTGCCAAAGTTAAATACCAGCAGCCGCCGTGTGGCAAAGCCCAGCAACATCAGCAGCAGGCTGGACCCCAGCGCATAGACCAGGTTCAGAATTGTTTTTTGTGTACGCAATCAGGTGTTCTCCTAGGTGTTTTGATAGGGTCAAGGCGCGGAAAGGCGGCGGGGTCGAGTGACCCCACCCTACGGGGCATGGAGCCGAAACCGGCATTTACGGCAGAGGTTCATGGGGCATCGGGGACGCCGCCCCCTACAATGGGTGCAGAGCTTTATTTCCGTTTCAGCAGCCCGGCCGCCCAAAGGGCAAAGCGGGGGCCGAAGTGGTTGAGGAGGAAGGCAAACAGCTTCCAGTCCGGGCGGGTGTTCTCGTCCCCCAGTTTCCAGAGTGCTTTGCAGGCGGTCAGGCCGGGGGCACAGGCGGCGCGTACCTCGGCATCACGGCAGGCAGCGCCGCGGGCCTGCGGCCAGAACACATTGGCGGTGCGCCGCCAGATCTCGGCTTGCTCCGCCGGGGTCCAGGGGCAGTCCGGCGCGGCGAACATTTTTTCAAACCGGTGGATGACCGCCGCGATACCCGCAAAATGTTTGGCAAGGCCCGCGTTCAACAGGCTGCCCGCCCGGTTGGCGCGGTAGACCACCAGCTCCACATCCAGGTAATACAGCTTGGGGCAGGCACCGGCCAGCACCAGGTCAAAGGGATAATCCTCCGCCCAGCGGACCTCATTCCAGAAAAGCAGGTTATACTTAACCAGAAATTCCCGGTCAATACAAAAGCGCCAGACCGCCCAGTGGCCCGCGGCATACAGCCGCGCCACGCGGGCGGCGTAATCGGGGTCGGCATCCGGGCCGGGGGTGAACCGCTCCACCGGGCCGGGATAAGGCTTGGCATCCATCCCCTGGCTTTCGTCCTGCTCCAGATAGCGGCAGACGTACCAGCGGTAACCTGGTGCGGCGGCCAGGGCGGCGCGCAGCTTTTCCAGCATATGGGGCGGCCAGTAATCGTCGCTGTCCAAAAACAGCAGCCACTTGCCCTTGGCGGCCTTGATGCCGGTATTGCGCGCGGCGGCCAGCCCGCCGTTAGAGCGGTGGATGACCGTAACGCCGGGGCAAAGCTGAGCAAAAGCATCACACATGGCGGGGCAGGCATCCGTGGAACCATCGTCCACCAGGATGCACTCCCAGTCCGCCGGGCCGGCCTGCTCCACCACGCTTTTGACGCAGGCAGAAAGATAAGCCTGCACATTATACACCGGCACAATGACCGAAAATGTGATGTTTCCTGTGCGTTCCATCGCAGTTGTTTCCTTTACTTTGTCGGGATCAATGTCCAGTCGTGGTCATACAGGGCGGTCTTTTTGCCGTTGGCGTACCAGCGGTCCGGCGCGATCACACAGCGGCCCGGCACACCGGCCAGCCACTGCCCCCACCAGCTGAAGGTGGAGTTGCTCAGCACAAACGCCCGGCAGCGGCGCATCAGGGCAAGGTCCGCCGCGGCACTTTTTGCCCCGGTGCTGTAATGCACCGGCAGGCCCGCAGCGTCCAGATGCTGCCGCACATAGGCGGGGTCGTCTGAAAAGACAAACAGTTCCGCCTGGGGCAGGCTTTGGCACACCGTGCGGCAGGCGGCGGCGTAATACTCCGGCGTGCAGACCTGCAGGGCCGCGTTCTGCGGCAGCAGATAGTCCCCGCAGCGCCAATGCAGGCAGACGGGGAACGGGCTTGCCTCAATTTCCCGCGCAAAGGCGGCGGCCGCAGCGGTAAAGCCGTGTTCCGGGTTCTCAATGGGCAGCAGCTCCGCCCGGATAGTTTCAGCCTGGTCCTTAAAATAATCTGCCCCCTGGAAGTACCCCCAGGCCAGAAAATCTTTGGCGTGACCGCGCTTGGCAGGGGTAAAGCCTTCAGTCGCAAAATGCAGGCCGATGGCGTTCAGCATAGGGGCCATGCGGGCTTCAAAGGGGTGCCAGTCCCGGTCCATCAGGCCCACACGCTGTTCGTGGCGGATCATCAGGGCCTTGGCGGCGTTCTGCACCGGCAGATGCTGCTTGGCAAAGCTTGCATCTGTGATGAACTGCACCTCTGAGCTGATATGCAGTGCCTGCAATGCCAATGCAGTGTGGGCCGGGGAGCCGGTTTTCCAGTCCTGCCGGTCAATCAAAGTGACAGGCTCCTGGCAGCACAGGCCCATGGTGCGGGCAAAGGCATACACAAACATCTGGTTGCCCAGCCCGCCGGAAAGTTCGGCGTAAATCATCGTGCGCCCTCCCCTGCCACTTTATCATACACCTGCTCCATGCGGTGTGCAGCGGTTTTCAGCTCATAACCGGCAGCGGCCAGCGTGGGCCAATAGTCCGCGTGCGGCCCGCCGGGAGCAATGGAATCCGCCGTTTTGGCCCACTCTTCAAACGGGGCGCTGAGCGGCAGGAAATGCACCAGCTCGGTCACCGAGCCATCCCCCGGCACATTGGTGGAGGCCAGGCAGGGCACGCCGCAGCCCTGGGCTTCCACCAGGGTAACGGGGCTGCCTTCAAAGTTACTGGGCAGCAAAAACAGGTCAAAGGCATTCATATAGTCGGGCACATTGTTCTGCACCCCGGCAAACAGCACCCGGTCCGCCACGCCAAGCTGGGCGGCAAGTTCCCGCATGGGCTGTTCCTGCTCGCCGCCGCCCACCAACAGCAGCTTCCAGCGGGGGTCCTGCCGAACCATAGCCGCAAACACCCGGATGAGGTAGAGCGGGTTTTTCTGGTGGTTGAGCCGCCCTACAAACCCGGCCAGACGCTCGGTTCCGGTAATGCCGTACTGGGCGCGGATTGCCGTGCGCGCCGCGGCGTTGGGGTAAAAGCGGGTTTGGTCCACCGCATTGCAGGCAACGGAAAAGTTCGGCCTGCGGTCGATATGGTCACCAAACACAAACCGGCCCGCAGCCACGCCGCAGCCCAGAAAGTAATCTGCAAACAGCTGGTACACCAGATGGGCGGCGCGCCAGGTCAGCGTCATGGGCGGGTAAACGATATGGCTGTGCACAATGATCTTGGCATGGGGGCAGAGCACCCGCATCATACCGCAGACGGGCGCGCCGATTTTGCTGGCAGTATGGTAATGGATGATATCGTAATCCTTATGGGTTTTCAGATGCTGGTACAGTGCGCGGATACGGGCTTTTTTATTGTCCGGCACCGCAATGATATGCACCCCGGCTGCTTCCAGTGCCGGCGCGCACGAAGCTTGATCCGGCGGGCAAAGGCCGACAAACAGATCCACCTGGTAGCGGGTAAGGTCCAGATTGAGCAGAAGGTTCTGCACATAGCGCTGCACCCCGCTTTGCACGCCAAGGTGGTTGCTGATCATCAGGATCTTCATGGATACGGCTCCTTTGCACATCTGGATTCGGGCGGACGGTTTGTTATAACGTAATTTTAGGGGCGCAGGTTCTACCAGTAGCTGCCACCCTCCACCGCCTGCTTGTTGGCGGGCTGTTCGGCGGGGGCGGGGCGCACCCATGCAGGGTTATACAGCTTGCTGATTTGGGGGTGGGTGTCCCACCGGCGGCCCTTGATGCCAAACAGCAGCTGCGTAGCGCCGCTCATCTGGATGGCAACATGGCCGGTGTCCCGCGCATGGGCGGCCAGCGGCAGGCCGTAAGCACCTGCGCCAATGATGGCAACCTCATAATCGCAGGCATCCATCTGTTTTTCCATTGCGGCAAGGGCATCAAACCAGGTATCATACCCGGTTTTCTGCCCGGCAAGGCCCTGCACTGCCGGGATGACGGTCAGGGAGGCCAGTTCCGGCAGAGTGTTTACCCCGCCGGGGGCGTTGGTGAACAGCTCCCCGCGCTTTTGGTACTGGGCGCGGATGGTATCCGCAAAGGGGTGTACCACCAGCACATGCTTTCCGGCCAGTGCGGCGCTCCAGGGGTTGGGATAATAATATGGTTCCAGCGCGCGCAGCTGGGTAAAGCGGGTGCCGTGGCAGCCATCGATTACCTGCCGCTCGGCCCCCACATCCCACAGCGCCAGCAGGTCCGCCCCCTGAGCGCAGGAAGTATACAGCTTGCAGAAGCGGTTCAGCGCTTTATCATCGGTGGGAAACACACCGGACAGGGTGTTGATCTCACCCCTGGTTTTCTCGGTATATTTCCCGGTCAAATATTCGGCCACGGTGCGCATCTCGGTTGCACCGCAGCGGCCGAACAGAAATGGCTGCCCGGCGCGGATGGCATCGGCAGCAGCCGCATTGCCCTGTTCCGCGGGCAGAATGATCAGGCCGCGGTATTTCCACCGGAAGCGCAGCCCTTTATAGGTATTGCGCAGTACCTCCAGCAAGGCTCCATCATTATCCACGGCGGTTTCCTCCTTGTTTGTCCAGCATGGCCAGGGCGGTTTCGGCGCTGTTTGCCCACAGGAAATGTTCATTCACGCGGCGCTGGGCAGCGTGGCCGCAGGCCGGGTCCGCCGCTGCTTTCTGGATGGCCTCAGCAAACTGGGCAGGGGTATCGGCAAAATAGCCGCTGGTGCCGGGCTCTATGATCAAATCCGGCCCCGGCGCATGGCGGGCAACCGGCGGGCAGCCCGCATACATGGCTTCCAGCAGGCTCATGCCAAAAATTTCGCCGTCATTAAAGTTCACAAACACATCGCAGGCATGGTAATAGGCCTGCACGGTTGCGTTGGGCAGCTGGGGAATGCAGGTACAGCGGTTTTCCAGCTTGTGGGTGCGCAGGGCATCCTGCAGTTCCCCGGTCAGGCTCCCCTGCCCGATGACCACCGCGTTCCAGCTGCGGGGCAGTGCTTCCAGTACCGGCACCAGGTCCAGCGGGCGCTTGTAGGAATCCAGCCGCCCCACAAAAACAAGATAGTTGGCTTTGGGGTCCAGCTTCAAAAATTCCCGCAGTTCATGTTTTTCCCCATTTGCATTGGGGATGATGGCGGTATCCAGCCCAACAGGCATTACCCCTGCGCATGGCACATGCAGCTGTTCCAGCTGGGCGGCCACGGCGGGGGTTTTGGCATAGGTGGGGGTTTTGCGGTAGATAGCCAGGTTGCGGCGGCACAAAAGGTCCATCACAGCCCGCATAACCGGGTTTTCGGACGTACTTTTGATGGCCCCCAGCTGGCTGTAGAAAAAGATATCGCGATCCCGGCAAAAGCGGTACAGCCCCGGCACGCCGAGGGCGTTATCCCCCATCACATGCACGGCGTCCACATGCTCGTTCAGCAGCGGCTGCCAGGTGCGGTAAAAGGCACTGACCCCGGCTTTGCGGGCCGGCACATAATAGATGCGCACATTGGGCTCCAGGTCCTCGCTGGTCACAGCTTCGGGGGCGGCGTCCGGGTCCGGGTACAGTACAACAGCCCGGCAGCCCAGGGCGGCAAACGCCCGTGCAAGGCCAACCTCCTGCCGGTTATAGGCTCCTTTTTTGCCGGATGCCCCGCAGTACAGCTGCGGGATGGCAATGGTTCGCATAAGCTTTGCTACTCCAATTTATTTTTAGGGCAACACCGCACAATTCCCGCCTTACGGCTTAAGCACCGCTCCGGCGGCTGCGGCACGGCATCTGCGTTGCCAAAATGCTCGATAATGTCGGGTTGCGGTACCCGCATCGTGCTTCGGGGGCAAAAGCCCCTCGCACTCTGCGACCGCTGCCCCTGCTTCGGTTCGCTGTTTCCGCCACTGGCGGCGCTCACCTTTGCAGCATCCAGTATTATCTGCGCTTTTGGCTTAGCATCTACCGCACCTCGCTCGCCGTATCGGCACTTAGAATTATGCGGTGTTGCCTTAGGGTATATCTTGCTTTTGGTCACACCTTGCGCAGGTAGCGGGCATCGATCACCTCAATGTCCGCATCCCGGCAATAGGTGTGGATGCCGATCAGATCCGCCGGGTCAATGCCCGCAATGGCAACGTTCTGCGGCATGGCGGCGCACAGTGGCACTTCCGAAGCACCGCGCCGCACCCAGAATTGCAGGTACACACCGTAATCCACCTTGGTGCTGACCTGGGCCGGGCGCACGGTCTGGTCGTTGTTGGTAAACAGCGGACCAGCATTGCGGCTGCCCAGCTCATAATTGCGGTGCTGCAGGTTAAAGGGTTCATCCTCATCCAGGATAAACTCATCCACATCATCGTGCTCTTCCGCTTCGGGGTTTTCGCGCACAGTATAGCGGCGGTAACGGGTGTACAGCTGGTTGTCCGGCCTGGTTTCGCTGCACAGCACCGTCAGGGCTTCGGGGGTTTTATCCACAATAATGCTGTCGCACAGTTCGCGCCCCACGCTGAACGCCTGCACTTTCTCCCATTTATCCGGGAACTGGGTGCAGCGGTAAAGGGTCAGGCTGTGGTCGGCGCTGGTTTCCGGCAGCATCCACACTTCCCCGCGCCAGTCAAACACGGTGGGGAAAGAGAGATGGAAGTTTTCCTTTAATACCACGCGGGGCGGCAGCAGGTGGTCGTTTTCATCAAACTCCGCCACGGCAATATCACCGCGGTTCTCCGCCATATTGAATGCTTCGCAGAACAGCCAGCGTTTGCCGTTGTCATCCTCATACAGCAGGGGGTCGGCATACCAGGTGCCGGGGGTGTAGGGCAGCGGGGTGTAAGGTTCTTCACCCAGAGCGGGCAGCGGGTCGCAGCCTTCCCCCTTGGGGGCGCGGCGCACCGCAATGGTATAGATTTCTTTTTGGCCGCTCAGCTTTTTGATCAAACGCTTGGGCGGCATATGCAGGGCACGGTAGATCTGGTTCATGAATTTTCGTTCCTCATGATTTCCCGGTAAATTGTCATCAGTTCGCGGTAGTTTTGTTCCGCGTTATACGCCTGGCAGGCTTTTTGCTGCATGGCGGTCAAATCAAAGGTTTCGCCCACGTTTTGCAGCTTGCGCACGGCATCCGCCAGCGCGGCGGCATTGCCGGGGGCAAAGTGCAGGCCGTCAATCCCCTCCTGCACGGCAGCGCCCACGTTGCCAAGATCACTGGCAAGCACGGGGGTGCCCACCGCATGGGCTTCCGCCGGGATCAGGGCAAAGCTTTCATAGCACAGGCTGGGGCAAAGGGCGGCGCGGCTCTGGGCCAAAAGCTCGGTAAGCGTTCCATGCGGAAGCTGGCCGGTAAAGGTTACCGTATCGGGGGCGTTCTCTTTGGCCCAGGCTTCCAGCGGGCCGGTACCGGCCACGATCAGCTGCGGTGCGTCCGGCCCCAGCAGCTGCCAGGCCTCGATGGCGGTGCGCAGCCCCTTTAATTCTTCCAGCCGCCCAGCAAAAACAATCTGGTTTTTGCGCTGTGCCCAGGGCAACGGGGAATGGTTCGGCGCGGCCACGCCGTTGGGCTTGCAGTACAGCCGCTCCGGGGTAAACACCGGGCGCGAAGCTTTGCGGTTGAATTCCAGCAGCTTGCTGCGATCAAACTCCGTCAGGGTGATCAGGTTCACCTTGCGGTAGGTGCCAAGCAGGCGATGGAACGCATAAATGCCCGCACAGACCAAACTTTGGGCACGGCTGCCGCGGTAGCAGCTGTGCCGCACCGCACAGCCAAGGCCATGCTGCGGGCATTCCTCGCACACATGGCCGTCCCGCATCAGGATGCCGTTGGGGCAGAAAATGCGGAAGTTGTGCAGCGTCTGCACTGCCGGAACATGCTCTTTGAAGCATGCCTGGAACACCGACGGGCTGATAGTCAGCAGGGTGTTATGCACATGCACCAAATCCACCTGTTCTTTGCGGATCAGGGCGCGCACTTCCCGCACGGTTTTGGTGCTGTAGATGGCCCGCAGGGGCAGCAGCAGTTTTTGGGCCAGGCCGCCGGCATCATTATTGCGCTCATAGGTGATCACACGGTGGCCGTGGGCTTGCAGCATGGCGCACTCCGCGGCAAACACGGCGTCCTCGCCGCCGGGCAGGCGGTAGTGGCAGTGCACCAGCAAAATGGTATGCGGTTGTTCCGGCTGCGGCATCTGCGGCCCCCTTTCCCTGCGTGAACAGAACTAAATATAATTATTATACCGCGCAGCACCAGATATGGAAAGAGATAAAACGTAAAAAATGCCCCTGTGCACAACGCCTGCGCACAGGGGCAGCGGTTATTCAGCTTCTTCTTCCAGCTCGCGGACCAAGTTCCAAACTTCGCCAATGGTACCAAGCTGTTTTAAGCGGTCCTCTTCAACCTCGGTACCGGTAGCTTCCCCAAGCTGCCAGGCCAGCTCCACCAGGTCTTCTGCATCCACGCCCAAGTCTTCAAAGCTGGTGTCCTCGCTCAGTTCGGCGGCGTCACAGCTGAACTGCTCCGCCAAAATGTCAAGCAGATCCTCAAACGTCATGTGTCCTTCCCTCCGTATCGGTGCATATGGTATTTCTATAATACCCATACGGCAGCATGCCGTCAATGGCAGATTCGACTAATATTGCGAGCTTTTTCCGTTAAAAACGCACAAGTTTGTACGGCGGGGGCTGACTGTTTGTGGAAAAGCGCGAAATACAGTATGCTGGCAGTGCTGCATTTTGCAGCAGGCACTGCACACAACGGCAGGCGGTTGGCCCCACTTCAGAAAGGAGGCGAGAGCCATGCCAAAACCTCTGACTTTTCATGTTTTGGGTTTACCCATAGCAGTCACGGTAAAAAGCAAGGGCAATACCGCATAATTCTAAGTGCCGATACGGCGAGCGAGGTGCGGCAGA
>ERZ773276.2563-NODE-2563-length-10962-cov-2.781608_pt1 | contig 10962 bp, 9 predicted proteins | sample MGYA00511386_ERZ773276 | MGnify/ENA primary metagenome ERZ773276 (study PRJEB29015, sample SAMEA2737778) | human gut metagenome | biome: human gut; feature: human-associated habitat; material: faeces | place: China | collected 2012 ...
CCTGTAAATATCAGAAAATCAGCAGCATTGAGGAGATTCTGGAAGCGTCCGGTGATTACAGCCGCAAGCAGAAAGGTATCCTGAAAGCTGTCCTCACATATGTAACAAAACCGGAAGAAGCCCAGAAAGAGAAGATGGAGGATTTCCTTCGCAGGGAATTCGGAGCAAAGGAAGTCATTCTTACTCTGAAAGAAGACAAATCTTTGATCGGTGGCTTCATTCTTTCTGCCGGAGACAAAGAGTATGACTGGAGTCTCCGCGGACGTTATACGAAATTAAGACAGAAATTGACACGGAGGTGAATAAAAGTTGGCTGCAGTGAATCCAGATGAAATCATTTCGATTCTGAAAGAAGAAATAAAGAATTATGACGAAATCAGCAAGGACCAGGAAGTAGGAACAGTCATCTCCGTCGGAGATGGTATCGCCACGGTATATGGTATCGATCATGCCATGTACGGTGAGGTTGTAACCTTTGAGAATGGTCTGAAAGGTATGGTTCAGGATATCCGTGCAAACAGCATCGGATGTATCCTGTTCGGTAAAGATACAGGAATCAAAGAAGGAACAAAGGTGGCAAGAACCCAGAAACAGGCAGGTGTGCCTGTAGGTGACGCTTTTATCGGAAGGATTGTAAATGCTCTGGGAGCACCGATCGATGGTAAAGGCGAGATCAAGGCAGACGGGTATCGTCCAGTAGAGAATCCGGCACCTGGGATCATTGAGAGAAAATCTGTAACAGTTCCGCTGGAAACAGGTATTCTTTCCATTGACTCCATGTTCCCGATCGGCCGTGGCCAGCGTGAGCTGATCATCGGTGACAGACAGACAGGTAAGACTTCCGTTGCACTGGATACCATTCTTAACCAGAAAGGTAAAGATGTAATCTGTATCTATGTTGCAATCGGACAGAAAGCTTCTACAGTAGCTAAAATTGTATCTACTCTGGAGAAACATGGTGCTATGGACTATACAACAGTATTCTCCTCCACAGCCAGTGACTGTGCACCACTTCAGTACATTGTTCCTTATGCAGGTACTGCACTTGCTGAGTACTTCATGTACAAGGGAAAAGATGTATTAATGGTTTATGATGATTTATCCAAGCATGCAGTTGCATATCGTGCATTGTCCCTGCTGCTTGAGCGTTCTCCGGGACGTGAGGCATATCCAGGAGATGTTTTCTATCTTCATTCCAGGCTGCTGGAGCGTTCCAGCCGTCTTTCAGATAAACTGGGAGGAGGTTCTATTACAGCCCTTCCTATTATTGAAACACAGGCAGGAGATGTATCAGCCTATATTCCTACCAATGTAATATCTATTACAGATGGTCAGATCTTCCTTGAAAGCGACCTGTTTTTCTCAGGAATGAGACCGGCAGTAAACGTAGGTCTTTCTGTATCCCGAGTAGGCGGTGCTGCACAGACCAAGGCAATGAAGAAGGCCAGCGGTACCATCCGTATCGACCTGGCACAGTATCGTGAAATGGAAGTGTTCACCCAGTTCAGTTCTGACCTGGATGAGGCGACAAAAGCACAGCTGGCTTATGGAAAACGTCTGATGGAACTGTTAAAACAGCCTTTGGGACGTCCGCTTTCCATGGCAGAGCAGGTGATTACCCTGTGTACAGCAACCCACAAAGTAATGGTAAGTGTGGATGTAAAACAGATCAAAAAGTTCCAGATGGATATGCTTGCCTGGTTTGAGGACAAACATCCTGAAATTGGAAATGAGATCACGGAAAAGAAAGTCTTAAGCGATGAGCTGGCAGAACGGATCGTAGAGGCAGCGAAGGAGTTTAAGGAGGCAGTATGGCAAACGCAAGAGAGATCCAAAACCGAATAAAAAGTATTCAGGATACACGTAAGATCACCAATGCCATGTATCTGATCTCTTCAACCAAGCTGAAGAAAAGCAAAAAGCTTCTGGAAGATACAGAACCTTATTTTTACACCCTTCAGAGCCTGATCCGGCGTATCCTGCGCCATATGGGGGATACAGAGCATCCTTATTTTAACGTCAGAAAAGAGATCAAAGAAGAGGACCGTGTCCGTGGCCTGGTAGTCATTACAGGTGATAAGGGTCTGGCAGGTGCTTATAACCACAATGTACTGAAACTTGCCCATGAATGGATGGAAAAAAGTGATAAAAACCGTCTGTATGTCGTGGGAGAGCTGGGAAGACAGTATTTTGCTGCAAGACATGTGCCGGTAGAAGAACAGTTCCACTACACGGTGCAGAACCCTACCATGCACAGAGCCCGTCTGATCGCCTCTTCCCTGATCGAGGATTATCTGGAAGGACGTTTGGATGAGGTGTGGATCATTTATACGCAGATGATAAACAGCATGAAGGTGGAAGCACAGATGGAGCAGCTTCTTCCCCTGAAGCAGGAAGATTTCAGCAATGTGGTCATTCCTGCGGATATCCATCAGGAAGAGATCCAGATGGTCCCATCCCCTACCGCGGTCATGGACCATGTGGTGCCAAACTATGTAACAGGATTTATCTTCGGTGCCCTGGTAGAGTCATTTTGCAGTGAGCAGAATGCCCGTATGATGGCAATGCAGTCTGCCAGCGACAATGCGGCAGAGCTTTTAAATGAGCTGTCCATTGAATATAACCGGGTGCGCCAGGCTGCCATTACCCAGGAGATCACGGAAGTGGTAGGCGGTGCAAGGGCACAGCGGAAGAAGCGGAGATAAGGAGTAAATCATGAATAAAGGAAAGATCATACAGGTAATGGGACCTGTAGTAGATGTGGCTTTTGAAAATGGAAACCTTCCTCATATCCAGGATGCGCTGACTGTAATGAACAATGGAAAGCGTTGCGTTATGGAAGTAGCCCAGCATATTGGCGGAGATGTAGTCCGCTGTATTATGTTAGCTTCCAGTGAAGGTTTATATAAAGATATGGAAGTAGAAGCAACAGGACAGGGAATTGCTGTTCCTGTTGGTGAAAAGACACTGGGACGTCTGTTTAATGTCCTTGGGGACACCTTAGATGGCGGTGAGAGCCTGGAGGGAGAAGAAAAATGGGTCATCCACAGAGATCCCCCAAGTTTTGCAGACCAGAGCCCGGTTGTGGAAATGCTGGAAACAGGTATCAAGGTCATTGACCTGTTAGCACCTTATGCAAAGGGCGGTAAGATCGGTCTGTTTGGCGGTGCCGGTGTTGGTAAGACGGTGCTGATCCAGGAACTGATCACCAACATTGCAACGGAACATGGCGGATATTCGATCTTCACCGGTGTTGGAGAGCGTTCCCGTGAGGGAAATGACCTTTGGACGGAAATGAGCGAGTCCGGCGTTTTAAAGAAGACAGCCCTTGTATTTGGACAGATGAACGAGTCACCGGGTGCCCGTATGAGAGTAGCAGAAACAGGACTGACCATGGCAGAGTATTTCCGTGATGTAAAGCATCAGAACGTGCTTTTATTCATTGATAATATCTTCCGTTTTGTACAGGCTGGTTCTGAGGTTTCCGCCCTTCTTGGACGTATGCCTTCTGCAGTTGGTTATCAGCCGACACTGGCAACGGACCTTGGCGGACTTCAGGAGCGTATTGCTTCTACAAAGAATGGTTCTATTACTTCTGTTCAGGCTGTTTATGTGCCTGCAGATGACTTAACAGACCCGGCGCCTGCTACTACTTTCGCTCATCTGGATGCAACTACAGTCCTTTCCAGAAAGATCGTAGAACAGGGTATTTATCCGGCAGTGGATCCTCTGGAGTCTTCTTCCCGTATCCTGGAAGAGGATGTTGTAGGAAAAGAGCATTATGAAGTAGCCAATAAAGTAAAAGAGATGCTGCAGAAGTATAAAGAACTGCAGGATATCATCTCCATCCTGGGTATGGAGGAACTTTCCGAGGAAGATAAGCTGACAGTCAACCGTGCAAGAAAGATACAGAGATTTTTATCCCAACCATTCCATGTGGCAGAGAACTTTACCGGTGTTCCGGGAAAATATGTACCTGTAAAGGAAACGGTCCGTGGATTTAAGGCGATCATTGACGGAGAAATGGATGAATATCCGGAAGCAGCCTTCTTTAATGTGGGTACCATTGACGAAGTAGTGGAAAAAGCGAAGGCGATGCAGGAAGGAGCGTCATAATGGCAGCATTCTGGCTTAAGGTCATAGCCAGTGACCATGTATTTTATAATGGAAACTGCGAGTCCCTGGTGGTTCCGGCTCATGATGGGGAAGTAGGTATCCTTCCTCACAGAGAGGCTATGATCCTGGCAATCCAGGAAGGAGAACTGCGGTTTCGCGTTCCCGGGGAAAACCAGTACCGGGAAGCGGTTGTAGGTATTGGGATCGTACAGGTAGCAAATAACCGTGTAACGGTTGTAGTAGATACAGCGGAACGGCCGGAAGATATTGACGAAGTCCGGGCCAGACAGGCTTTGGAACGGGCCCAGGAACAGCTTCGTCAGAAACAGAGTATCAGAGAATATTATATGTCAAAAGCATCCATGGCCCGTGCCCTCAGCCGTCTGAAAGCCAGCCAGCATAAGGGCAGTGAATACCATGGATTATAATAGATCACATTATAGATCACATAAGCAGCGCGCCGGAAGGTACGCTGTTTTTGCGTTATATATTTTTTATAGTTACAGCCAGTTGTTATGTTCTACCAGAAAATCGCAGAAATCAGCTACAATAGGGCTTTTCTTTCCTTTTTCGGACCGGGTCAGGATGATCTGGCGGCGGCATTTCTGGTCTGTGATGGGCAGAAGTTTTACCGGAAAATGACCAGGCGAACCACCAAAATTAGTAGTAAGAGGTCCCCATGAGCAGGCAGGCCAGAAACCGATGCCCATTCCCGCTGCGATCAGGTTTCGCACAGACTCCGTAGTGTCGCTTTCAAAGATGATATGGGGAGTAAAGCCAGCTTCCATAAAATAGCTGTTTGTGATCTGGCGGATGGGCTTGGAACCGCCAAGGCAGATATAATCGGCATCTTTTGTGTCTGTTAAACGGATGGACTCCCTGGATCCATAGGGAGAATGGGATGGCACTGCCAGATACAGGTCTTCTTCTAACATAACCGTGGCATCGTCATTTTCCTTTGGGGCAGTATCGGCTCTCCGGGCTGTAACACATACGTCAAAATCGTCTTCCTGTCCTGGTATCTGGTACAGCTGGAAATTTACATCCGGGCGGAGGCTTCTGTAGGCAATGATCCGGTTGGTGATCAGGGCAGAGGCAGAAAGGAGACGAAGATGTACAGTGTGGGTGGCAGCTTCCTTTCCTTTTCGCAGTTCCTCCGGCAGCCGGTCTAAGCTGCTTAAAATAGGGATCAGCCGTTTTTGCAGAAATTTTCCTTCATCATTTAATTCAATGCTGCGGTTCTTTCTCTCGAACAGGGGAACACCCAGTTCTGCTTCCAGCCTGTGGATGGCCTGGGAAAGAGCCGGCTGGGCGATCTGTAAGTGTTCTGCTGCTTTTGTCATATGCTGGTACTGGGCCGCAACTAAAAAATATCGTAATTGTAGTAATTCCATGATGCACCTCTTCATTTGTTGCAAGTCTTAAGTATTTCATAAGCAGTTCTATTATAAGCAAAAGGGGGAAAATGTCAAATTTATATCGAAGACACTAACAAAATGCGCTATAATATAATGAGCGCAGGGAAATCTTCAAACGCGTTGCTAATGCGTTTTTGATATGCATGGCAAAACAAGCAACTGCAAAGCAGAAAGGGGAATATAAATATGAAGGAATTATTGTTTATGAAACCGGTTTTCAAAGAAGCTGTCTGGGGAGGCAGAAAACTTCGGGATGATTTTGGGTATGAGATACCAAGCGACAGTACCGGGGAGTGCTGGGGCATCGGAGCCCACAAAAATGGAGACTGTGAGATCGCAGAAGGCACTTATAAGGGAGAGCATCTGTCAAAATTGTGGGAAGAACATCCGGAATTGTTTGGAAATGAAGATGGAAAATATGGAAAAGAATTTCCCCTTCTTATTAAGATCATTGACGCCAAATCTGACTTAAGCATCCAGGTACATCCGGATAACGCCTACGCAAAAGAACATGAAAACGGCTCTCTGGGAAAAACAGAGTGCTGGTACATCTTAGACAGTGAGCCGGGAACCCAGATCGTTATCGGCCATCATGCAAAAGACAAAGAAGAATTAATGCAGATGGTAGAGGAAAAGCGCTGGAAAGACCTGATCCGTGAAGTGCCGGTAAAAAAAGGCGATTTTTATCAGATCGATCCTGGCTGTGTCCATGCCATCAAAGGCGGTACTGTTATTTTAGAGACCCAGCAGTCCAGTGACATTACTTACCGTGTATACGATTATGACAGAAAATGGAACGGAAAGCTTAGGGAACTTCATGTAAAACAGAGTCTGGATGTGATCAAAACTCCATTCCAGCCTGCAAAGGACCAGAGAAGCATCACCCATACAGAAGGAGCTGACCTGGAACATCTGGAAACATGCCCTTATTATACAGTAGAAAAATACGATATCCACGGAACCTGGGACCATGTTTTTGAGGCTGGTTTTGTAAATGCCAGTGTGATTGAAGGAGAAGGAAGCATAAACGGCAGAAAGATCAAAAAGGGAGATCATTTTATCATTCCTGCTGATTTTGGGACCTGCTCTTTTGAGGGTAACTTAAGCCTGATCTGTTCCTGGGTATAAAGTGCTATATTCAGCTGTGACAGTAAAATAAGTTGCTTTTTAAACTAATAGGTGATAGGATAGCTTTATATCGAGTTAAGAGCAAATGGTGCTCTTTGTTTATGGACCAGCCGCTGACCAGCGGTCGTGTCTATTTATAAAGAGGTAAAAGGGAAGCAGGGGAAGTACCTGCGCGATCTCGTCACTGTAAGCTGTAAAGGAGATCCGGAAAGTTATCATCCAGATCCCATGCATATAAAACGTGGATAGAAAGGACAGAATATCCGCCACTGGGAAACCGGGAAGGCAGTTTTGTATGTAGAAAGCAGCAAGCCAGGAAACCTGCCATTTGTTGGTACAGGAGAAGGTTCATTCCGGGTCACGAGTAATTGATCGTGCCGGTCCTGAAAGATGATCATGGCAATTGTTCCAGTCGTGTTATCATGGATCAGGATTTCTGACTCACACAGGAAAATGGACTCCTGCGCCCTGCCGGGAATTTCTTCCGGATCGATACATATTATTATGTGTCTTAGGACAAGGAGGAAAATGAAAATGAAGTTGAAAAAAGCAATGCTGCTTTTCGCAGCGGCAGCAGTAGCTGCAGGTACCGTAGCAGGATGCTCTGGAAGCGCAAAGGAGACAACAGCCGCTTCTGTAGCAGAGACAAGTGCTGAGGAAACAAAAGAAGAGACCACAGCAGAGGAGACCAAGGAAGAGGAAACTGCTGCTGAAGAAGAGGACAAAGAAAACTACGACACAGGAGATGCAGCATTGGATAACACAAGAAATCAGGATGAGATCGGAGAAAAAGAACTTTTAGTTGTAAGTTTTGGAACCAGCTACAATGACAGCCGTCGTTTAACCATTGGTGCTATTGAAGATGCCATCGAAAAGGCAGAGCCGGATTTTTCCGTAAGAAGAGGTTTTACCAGCCAGATCATCATTGACCATGTAAAGAAGAGGGATGATGTTACTATTGATAATGTAACAGAAGCCCTGGACCGTGCAGTAAATAATGGTGTAAAGACTCTGGTTGTTCAGCCAACCCATCTGATGAATGGTCTTGAATATACAGATCTGGTAAATGAAATTGCAGAAAATGCAGACTCCTTTGAGAAGGTTGTTGTAGGTGAACCATTACTTACATCCGATGATGACTTTAAGGCAGTGATCCAGGCAATTACAGACGCAACCAAGGAATATGATGATGGCGAGACCGCGATCTGCTTTATGGGTCATGGTACAGAGGCTGACTCCAACCAGGTATATGCCAAGATGCAGGATATGCTGACAGAGGAAGGCTTTGAGCACTACTATGTAGGTACTGTAGAAGCAACTCCAAGTCTGGAAGATGTAGTAGCAAAGGTAAAAGAAGGTTCCTATAAGAAAGTTGTATTAGAGCCTTTAATGATCGTTGCCGGTGATCACGCAAACAACGATATGGCAGGTGACGAGGAAGGTTCCTGGAAGACCACTTTTGAAGAAGCTGGTTATGAAGTAACCTGCCTGGTAAGAGGTTTAGGTGAGTTAGAGCCGATCCAGCAGCTGTTTGTAGAACATGCAAAGGCAGCTGTTGACAGTCTTGCAAAATAATCGATTTTGCATTAGGATGCTAAGTTAAAATAAAAAAGGCGGTCAGAGAAAATTCTGGCTGCCTTTTATTGCAATGCATATGGGAAATGTGCCGGTGATGTGTCCGGCAGTGGACCTATAGACAGTGAGAAAGATGGTAAAAAGATGAAAATAAGAAAATATATACTGTGTGCCGGGATCGTTGGTTTAGTGGGACTGTCTTCTGGATGCGGACAAAAGACAGACAGCGGGGCAACTTCCCAGGCTGTAAGCGAACAGGCAGATACAAAAGAAAATGCAGAAACATCTGGTGCAGCAGGTGCCGAAACAGAAAAAGAAACGGCTCCTACAGTGCAGGTAGTAACAGATGATATGGTGCCTGTTGAAGCAGATGCATTAAAAGACGGCGTTTATCCGGTAGAGGTGGACTCCAGCTCTTCCATGTTTCACATTACAGAGGCAGAACTGACGGTTGCTGATGGAAAGATGAGCGCAAAGCTGACCTTAAGCGGTTCCGGCTATGGAAAAGTATTTATGGGAACCGGGGAAGAGGCAGAAAAAGCAGGGGAAGGAGATTACATTCAGGCAGAAGAGAGTGCAGATGGAAAGAATGTATTTGAGATCCCGGTAGAAGCCTTAGACAAAGGAATTGACTGTGCAGCTTACAGCAAAAAGAAAGAAACCTGGTATGACAGGACCCTGGTAGTCCGGGCATCTTCCCTTCCAATGGAAGCCTACAAAGAGGGGAACATGAAAACTGTGGAAAGCCTGGGACTGGAAGACGGAACATACACAGTGGAAGTGAAACTGGAAGGCGGTTCCGGCCGTACAACTGTGGAAACGCCAACGCAGTTAAAGATCCAGGATGGAAAGGCAACGGCTGTGATCACCTGGGGCAGCTCTCATTATGATTATATGAAAGTAGGAGAAGAAAAGTATGAGCCTGTAAATACAGAAGGAAATTCTTCCTTTGAGATCCCGGTCACTGTTTTTGACCAGAAACAGAAAGTGATCGCAGATACCACAGCCATGAGTGTGCCTCATGAGATCGACTATACACTGATCTTTGACTCTGAAAGTATTCAGCCACAGTAACGGGCAGGCAGCAGATCACAGGAAAGAAAGATGAAAAAACAGATAAAAAAGAAACTATTAAAAGGATTTCTTCTGGGAACGCTGACTGTCTGCGTTCTGGGAATGTGCGCTGGATGCGGACAAAAGACAGAAAATATAGAGAATACAGTTACTTCCCCTACAGCACAGGAGCAGACAGGAAAAACGGGGCAAAAATCCCTTTCCTGGTCAGAACTAACGCAGACAGGAAGTATGGATCTTTCATATGCGGATCAGTTTTCTGTCACTTACTATGGGGAAGAAAACTATGCCCTGGTCATTATTGGAGAAGATGAAAAATTCCTGGTAGTGCCGGAAGGAGAGCCGGTACCGGAAGATCTCCCGGAAGATATTACGCCCCTTTTGCAGCCTTTAACGAATATGTACCTGGCAGCTACTTCTGCTATGGACTTTTTCTGCCATTTGGATGCAGTGGATCAGATCACCCTTTCCGGTACAGACCGTTCCGGCTGGTATTTAGAGGAACCGAAAAAAGCTCTGGAAGAGGGAACCATGGAATATGCAGGAAAATACAGCGCTCCTGATTATGAACGGATCGTAGATAAGTCCTGCTCCCTTGCCATTGAGTCTACCATGATCTATCATTGTCCACAGGTAAAGGAGCAGCTGGAAAATCTGGGAGTTCCGGTCCTGGTAGAGCGTTCCAGCTATGAGGCGGATCCTTTAGGAAGGATGGAATGGATCAAGCTGTACGGGGTACTTACAGGAAAAGAGCAGCTGGCAGAGGAATTATTTGAAAAAGAGATCAAAGAACTGGAAAATGTTTCTGTTCAGGCGGATGAAGGACAGGAACATTCGGATCAGACAAACCAGGGAAAAACAGTAGCCTTTTTTTACATTACATCCAAGGGCAGTGCCAATGTGCGTAAGCCGGGAGATTATGTGGCAAAAATGATCACTATGGCAGGTGGCACCTATGTTCCCCAGAGTGCAGAGGAAGAAGAGGAAAACGCTCTTTCTACCATGAATATGGAAATGGAAGCCTTTTATGCAAAGGCAAAGGACGCAGATTACATTATTTATAACAGTACCATTGACGGTGAACTGACCACAATGGATGAATTTCTTGCAAAAAGCCCATTGTTAGCAGATTTTAAGGCAGTTAAAGAGGGACATGTGTGGTGTACAGGAAAGAACCTGTTCCAGGAGACTATGGGACTGGGAAATATGATACAGGATATACACAGGATGCTGACAGAAGAGACACCAGATGAAGGACAGATGCATTATATCCATCAACTGAAATAAGAAAGGGGAAACACAGGTTGAAGACCAGAGAAATGACGGGAACAGCAAAAAAGCGGATCCATATTGCAGGGGGATTTTTACTCCTGGTTGTGGCACTGGTCCTGCTTTTTTTCTGGAATATTTATTCCGGAAGTGTAAGTGTAGAACCGAAAGATGTGCTGCGGCTTTTGTTTCAGGGACCGGATGAAAGTACCCAGGCAAGGATCCTCTGGGATATCCGTTTCCCAAGAGTGCTGGCAGCTATGTTATTAGGCGGCGCCCTGTCTGTTTCCGGATTTCTGCTTCAGACCTTTTTTGCAAATCCCATTGCAGGCCCCTTTGTGCTGGGAATTTCTTCCGGTGCAAAACTGATGACAGCCCTGGT
>ERZ773276.2565-NODE-2565-length-10960-cov-4.030720_pt1 | contig 10960 bp, 9 predicted proteins | sample MGYA00511386_ERZ773276 | MGnify/ENA primary metagenome ERZ773276 (study PRJEB29015, sample SAMEA2737778) | human gut metagenome | biome: human gut; feature: human-associated habitat; material: faeces | place: China | collected 2012 ...
TTGGGCTTAGCAGCTGCCGCACCTCGCTCGCCGTATCAGCACTTAGAATTATGCGGTATTGCCTTTACACCTTCAGCATCCTGTATCCAATGCCGATATGCGTCTGGATATACTGCGGCGAATCCGGCTCGGATTCCAGTTTTTTGCGCAGCGTAGCCATAAAAACACGCAGCGAGGCCACGTCATTGTCCCAGGAACTGCCCCAGACTTCGTGGGTGATATAAGTATGGGTCAGCACTTTGCCGCAATTCTTAGCCATGACGCAGAGCAGCCTGTACTCGATGGGCGTCAGGTGCAGTTCCTGCCCTTTCAAGGTGGCACAGCCAGCCGCAAAATCAATTTGCAGATCACCGTTGGTAAAAACCGAACAACCGGCGGCGTTTTGCAGCATCGAGATGCGGCGGAACGTTACCCGCAGCCGCGCCAGCAGCTCCTCTACCGAGAACGGTTTCGTCAGGTAGTCGTCGGCACCGCTGTCCAAGGCTTCGATTTTATCGCTGTCCTCGCTGCGGGCACTGATAACGATGATGGGCATCGCAGACCAACTGCGAATACGGCGAATCACCTCGATACCGTCCAGATCAGGCAGACCAAGATCCAACAGCATCACATCCGGTGCATGGATCGTTGCCTGTTGGAGCGCTTCGGACGCAGTAGCCGCCGCAATGTACTTGTAATCCTGCGTTTTCAGTGTCGTGGTAATCAGGTTGCGGATAGGCGCATCGTCCTCCACAACCAGAATCAAGGGTTTATTCATGCAAAGAAACCTCCCCAAGGGGCAGTGTAAAAGTAAAGATGCAGCCGTGCGGCTTATTGTCGGACAGTGTAATGGTGCCGCCGTGGGCTGCGATGATCGTGCGGCATAAGGCCAGTCCCAGCCCAAGGCTGCGGCGGCTGTCCGAAATGCGTTTTTCCCCGGTGGAGAACATTTCAAAGACCTTTTCTTTTGCTTCGTCGGGAATACCGGGGCCGTCATCGCTTACCCGAATTACGGCGCTTTCCCCCTGCGCCGCAGCGGAAAGGACAATGTGCGACCCGGCAGGCGTGTATTTGATGGCATTATCCACCAGATTGATCAGGACCTGCACAACCAGCTTGGCATCCATGTGCGCCAGCAGCAGATCATCGTCCATCTGTACAGTAATCGTGTGCTGCCCGCTGTGCCGGTTGGTATGGCGCAGGGCTTCTTCAAACACTTCACTTACTAACTCTGTAGAGATGGACAGATTCATCCGCCCATCCTCAATGCGGGAGATGGAAAGAATGTTCTCCACCAGATTGATGAGCCACATAGAGTCGTCGTAGATGTCCAGAAACGTTTGCTTGCGGGCGGGGTCGTCCATCTTCTCATAGTTGCTGATGAGGTTGGAGGCATTGCCGGAAATGGATGTCAGCGGGGTACGCAGGTCGTGGGAAATCGTGCGCAGCAAATCGGCGCGCAGCTGTTCATTCTTGGCACGGACGGCAGCGCGCTCTTTCTCCTCGGCATTGCGGATATTCTGAATCGCCAATGTGACCGTAATGATGGAAACGATCAGCATAATGGCAAAGGTGACAGGGTAGCCGCGCTCGTATGCGTGCAGCGTCAGGCGGGGCTCTGTAAAGCAAAAATTGAAAAGAAGCACGCTGGAAAACGAGCTTAAAAAGCCGTAGAAATAGCTTTTGGTAAAAAGCGAGGTCAGCAATGTCCCCAGAATATACACCGATATGATATTTCTGGTAAAAGAGAAATACCAGAAAATATTGCCGATGCCGGTTGCAGCGGTCAGAATCAGCACCGTGATCAAAAGATCCTTTGCCTGTCGGACGGCCTGCTCTTTCATTGTATCGGGAGATGGCTTTTTAATATTCACAGCAAATCCTCCCTTCTGAAGGGTATCATACCATATTTCGGGCGGCATTACCAGCGCCGGAAGCCTTCACGCCGCTCAAATTGTGCGCGGCGAACGCTGCGCCAGAACGCATCACACCGGGCACCGATAAAAACAAGAAAAAGTCCTGCGGCCAGAAACAGCAAAATCAGCAGTGCCGTTCTCAAATGAACCACTTCCCCTGCAAACGATCAGATATGAAAGCACCGGCTCAGGGCCTTGCCCTCGCCCAGCACCAGCAATGTGCCGTCACCGGGCAGAACCGTGTCCGAGTCAATGTTGACGTCGGCAATCCCGTTGCGCTTGATGCCCAGAATGTTGATGCTGTATTTCTTGCGGATATTGATGTCGCCAACGGTCTTTCCGATCCACGCGGACGGCACAGATACTTCCAGGATGGCGTGGTCGTGGTCCAACTCGATATAATCCAGCACATGGTCGGACCCGTAGCGGATGGCCGCCCACTTGGCCAGCTGCTTTTCCGGGTAAAGCACCTCATCCGCACCGTTGCGCAGCAGAAATTTAGCCTGCACATCCCGTTCCGCACGGGAGACGACCATTTTTGCGCCCAGCTCCTTCAGCAGGGAAGTGGTTTCGAGTGAGCTCTGAAAGTTTCCGCTGATCGCCACAATACAGACATCAAAATTGCGGACGCCCAACGCCTCCAAGAATTCCGCGTTGGTGCTGTCGCCGATTTGGGCGTTGGTCACAATGCTCAGAACGGCGTTGACGCGGTCCTCATTTTCGTCCACTGCCATGACCTCATGGCCGAGCTTGTTCAGCTCCTCTGCGATGTGGCGGCCAAATCGACCCAACCCGATCAGTAAAATAGATTTCATGGTATGTACCTTTCTTTATCCTACGGTGATGCGTTCCTGCGGCAGCCGTGCCGCGCTGCTTTTGCTGCCGGAGAGCGCTGCATAAATCATAGTCAGTCCGCCGACGCGCCCAATGAACATCAAGAAAATTAAAATCCCCTGTGAGACGATTCCAAGATGCGGTGTCAACCCCAGAGACAGCCCTACGGTAGCAATGGCCGAGGTCGTTTCAAACAGACATTCGGACAGCGGCAGCGTCTCCACCGTGCTGATGACAAACGCTCCCGTCAGCGAAAGGACGAGATACAGTGTAAAAATGGCTGCGGCATCATAGACAGCCTTTTCTTCTATCCGCCGCCCGAACATTTCTGGGCTCTTCTGCCTGCGGAATACAGCAAAAGCATTGGCAACAAGCACCGCTATCGTTGTTGTCTTGATGCCGCCGGCAGTAGAACCCGGTGAACCGCCGATGAACATCAGCAGAATGGTAAGGCCGCGCCCGCTGCTGGACAGTGACGTATAGTCTGCCGTATTGAATCCCGCTGTTCGGGGCGTTACGGACTGGAACAGCGAGAGCAGCAGCCGCTCCCGCAGTGTGCCGCCTTTGAATTCAAAGCAGAAAAAGTATAGCGTTGGCAGCAAAATTAAGAGCGCTGTCGACGTCAGAATAACTTTGCTCTGCAGCCGATAGCGATGAAAGCAAAGCCGATTGCACCGCACGTCATCCCATGTCAGAAAGCCGATGCCGCCCACAACGATCAGGGCGGAAATCGTCAGGCTGATAACCGGGTCTGCGCGATATGCGGTCAGCGAGACAAAAGGCATGTCGGGGGTACCCATTAAATCAAAGCCCGCATTGCAGAAAGCGGAGACGGAATGAAAAACGGCTTTCCATATCCCGGAAACGCCGAAATCACGGCAGAAAACCGGGAGCATACAAAGCGCGCCGATTCCTTCTATCATCAAAGAGGTACGGATCACAAAGCCTGTCAGCCGCACAATGCCGCCCACTTTGGGGGCGGACATGGCCTCCTGCATCCGCCCGCGCTGGGACAGGGAAATGCGCCGACCTGATAAAAGCGAGAAAGACGCGCCGACTGTGATCACACCCAAGCCGCCGATTTGGATCAGCACCATCAACACGGCCTGACCAAACGCTGACCAGTGAGAAGCCGTATCCCGCACAACCAGCCCTGTGACACAGACGGCGGAGGTTGCTGTGAATAATGCCTCATGGAAAGGGGTGACGGTGCGCTCCTGCGCAGAAATCGGCAGCACCAGAAGGGCCGCCCCGATAAGGATAACCGCTGCAAACATCAGAATTATGGACTGAAAGTAATTGAGCTTACAGGCTAAACGCCGATGAAATGGCAAAAGGAATCACACTCCAGCAGAATTTTCGTACAATACAGTATAGCGCCGCCCGTTTAAAGATGGTGTTAAGCTTTTCTGCCGGAATATTAAGATTGCGTTAAGATTGCATTGCACCCGGGTTGCACCCGGTGCTTCGGAGATGACCGTGCATTGGCTGTTTCGTCTTTGCACGAAAAATTCGCCGTCTCCTTGTGGAAACGGCGAACGATAGACGAATACTGTTTTTCTGTCTGCTTGACGGTGTGAACCTCAAAGCATTTTATGGCTTTATTTCGGTCTTTTTGGGGTCTTTTTGGGAGGAATGTGCATCAGCCTCTCAAGACCCACTTATTTTCCAAGCACAACGGACAGCTTGATTTCCTTTTCCGTTTCGCTCAGGTCGAAATCGCCGCCGTCGGCGACGGTTACGCGCAGCTCATAGAGTACGCCGTCCGTCAGCTCGGTCGCAGCCGCGCCGGTCTCGTCGGTGATCGACCACAGCTCGGGGGCAACCTTTACCAGCTTGCCGTCTGGGCCATAGGCGTAGAGTGTCAAATCGGAGGCGCTGCCGGACAGGTTGTTCATGCGGAAGGCCACCGTGGTATTGGGGTGCACATTGCGGATGGTTGCGGTATTGCGCCAGCTTGCAACCGTACCTTCGCCGCCGTCCTGTGCAAACTGATCCTGCGCAAGCACATTTCTTGCCGCCTGATCGAGATCGACCTCGCGGTACGGAAGCTCGGGCAGGTAGACAAAACGGTCCTGCAGGCGGAGCAGCTCCAGATAGCCGGTGGGGCAGTAGAGTGCATTTCCGCTGTTGCCGGTGTACATGCCAATGGCCATATTATTGTAGCCGTACTTGTTGGATACATCCATCGTAAAGACAGTCTCGCCGGTTTCAAAGTCGAGAATGATGTACTGCCACATACCCGTGGTCAGATCCTGCACATAGCCGTAGATATAGCCCGTTGCGGTGGAGAGCTTCATGATCGCGGTGTCGCTCAGATCATTTCGGGTCCAGATGCTCTTCATCTCGTAGCCGCTGTCGGTTTTCACGGTGTCCACGCGCTCGACGCCGGGGGCGATCATGGCATTGCCCTTCATCAGCCAGTTCTGGTCATAAATGTTGGCGTAGCTCTGGATCGAAGAATCGTTATTGGGGTCGGCGAGGCCTGCGTTGCCCGCGCCGAACCAGTTGCAGACAATCGTGCTGACCGTGCCCGCGCCGTCATCGTAGACGATGGCAGAGTTCTCGATTGCCACCTGATAGCCATCGGGCAGATCATCGAGCACCGGCGTTTTTGCCACGACCTCACCGGTTTTCATGTCGAGCGCAAGAAGATTTACGGGGTCTGCATTGTCGGTGAACATCACAAGGTTCGGCGTCAGCGTCGGCGAGCAGCCGCCGCCCCACGCAAGACCGCCGCCGGTGGTCTTGTCGCCTTCACCGCTGACCTTCGCGCCGACGCTCTCATACGGCGTACACCAGACAGCCTCGACACCGTTGTTGGCGCGCAGCAGATAGCAATTCTTATTGGTCAGAATGACCGCGCCGTCCTTGGAGGCGGCAATGCCGTTCTCCGCGCCCTCGCCGGGCGTCAGCTCGTAGACGAAAACCGCCTTCGACAGGTCGGTCTGCTCACCGTTGAGGATCGCTTCGATTGCCGAGTGGGCGATATAGCCGAGAACGCCCTGCTGCTGGCGCTCGGGATAGATGCGGAAGCCGCCGGTGGCGAACCAGAGGTTCCCGTCGTAGTCAAATACCACGGAAAGAAGATTCTGCGTCAGCTCCTTGCCGAGCGCGGCCTCTGCCGCCGCCTTGATGTCGATGTCAAGCACCTTTTCAAACTCGGGAAGGACGTTGCCCGCCTCATCCGTTGTGCGGAGCATCAGTACATGGTTGTTGCTGGTCGGGCAGACGATACGGTTTTCAGCGTCCAGGAAGGTGTAGGAGCTTTGGATCAGGTAGCTGCCGCCGTCATGCTGCTTCGGGGAAAAATAACCGAGCGTCTTTGTCTCCTCCGCATTTAGATCGCGGATGGCGATGCCGCCGAGCAGCGGAACGACTGCATGACCGTAGCTGTCAAAGTAAATGGCGGGCGATGCATTCGGGTTTGTCGTTTCATAGGAAACATGGATCTCCGGATAGATGCCGAGCGGCAGAATTTCATCGGTTGAATCGGTGTTATAGCCGTCGTGATGGATGTTCGCATCACTCTTTGCCATGTAGGGGTTTTCCTCGACCTGCTTGGGCTGCAAGGCCTTCACGGGGAGTGCGTCGGATTCCGGCGCGGAAGGGGTCGTTTCTTCGGCAGGCGCGGCTGTGGCAGCCGGTGTTGCTGTGGCGGAAGGCGTCTGCGTGGCCTCCGCCGGTGCCTGTGCTCCGCTGCAGGCTGCCATCGACAGGGTCAATGCTCCTGCCAGCAGGAAGCTGCCTGCAGTATAAATCGGGTTTCTCTTTTTCATCGGTGATCCTCCTTGCTGTGTTGGTTGTGATCCGCTCGGGGCGAAGCAGACGGTTGTTTTTCCTCTACCCATGCATAAAGCCCATGCCGGAATGCTTCTTCCGTTATCGGCTCCAGCAGAAAGTAGTCTACGCGCAGCCGGAACGCATGCAGGGAAAAATCCAGCTCGCTGCACCAGATGATGCGCGTTTCCGGGAAAAGCGCCCGCAGGTGCTCCACTGCATTCAGCCCATCCACGCCCGGAAGGGAAATTACAGCGTTGGTCGGCGCATTTTTGCGCGCGACCTCAAAGAATACCTCCTGCCCGCGGTAGCAGTCCACCCTGGGAAACAGACCGCGCTCTGCGCAGAACCGTGAAAGCTGTTCTCTGTAAAAGGTCTCCTGCGTTTCGCTCTTTGTCAGCACGGCAATGTGGTACATAGCGCTCCGCCCCCTTTCTGCCGTCGTTGACTGTTTCTGCTTTCAGTATACGGAACGGTGCAGGCTTTTCAAGCCTTTTGGCACGAAAGCCCCAATTCCGGCACGAAATCGGGTTTTTCCGCCGTGCCGGAGTCGGAAAGTTGTGCTATAATGTGCTATAATCTAAATAGAAACTTTCCGGAAGGAGCCAGTCCGGCATGAGAATAGCAATTGTGGATGATCTTGAGACCGAGCGCACGCAGCTGAAAACGCGCCTTGCACGGCAGCTGCGCCTGTGCGGCGCCGAGGCGCAGCTTTTGGAATTTGAAAGCGGCGAGAGCTTTCTCGCCGCAGAAAAAGAGCAGCGCTTTACCGCCGCGTTTCTGGATATTTACATGCACGGGATGAGCGGCATGGACGCTGCAAAGGAGCTGCGCAAAACGGACGCAGACTGCCTTCTGGTTTTTACCACGACCTCAACCGACCACGCACTGGAGGGCTTTCAGGTCCGTGCGCTCCACTATCTCGTGAAGCCCTTTTCGGAGGAGGAGCTTTCCGCCCTGCTTGCCGAGATGCTTGCAAGACTCCCCCGCCCCGAGCCGGTCCTGACGGTGAAGGTCAGCGGCAGCGATGTCCGTCTTTGCTACCGGGACATTATCTCGGCAGAGCATTTTGCACATCTGATCAACATCCGCACGACTGCCCTGAAAACGCTGGTCACCCGCCAGAGCTTTAAGGTGTTCACCGAGCCTCTGAAAAAAGATCCCCGCTTTTTCGTCTGCGGCAGAGGCATGATCGTCAATTTAGAGCACGCCGCGGATTTTCGGGACGGTGCCTTCTGCATGACAGACGGCAGCAGCGTCTATGTCAGTCAGGAGCTTTTGAAGCCTGCCCGGCAGGCGTTTATGGAATTCCTGCTGCAAAGGGAGCGTATGAAATGAAGGATATTCTGCGTCCGGTTTTGGAGCTTCTCGTCGTACTCCCCGGCCTTTTGCTTGGATATTTCCCTGTAAAAACCTATCTGAAGCAGTCCCCCGGAAGGCTGGCCGCCTGGCTTTTTCCCTTGATGGCGTGCCTGTGCATCGGCAGCGGGCTTGCCTGCTATCGGCTTGGGGCTTCTACGTTCCTTGCCCTTGCGGGGGTCGCGCTGGCTGCGATCTGCCTGTATACCAGAACGCTTACCATCTCCCTCTGGAAATCCGGCACGATTGCGCTGTCCGTCTGCGCGGTGTTCGCGTGCGTGAACAGCCTGTCCCGTGCCGTCAGCGCCGCGATCATCCGGAATCTGCAGCTGCCGCCGGACGGACCGTGGCTCTGCCTGGGCGCCTGCGTGTTCTATAACGCCGTTTGCTGGGTCATCGTGCTGGCCGCGTATTATCCTGCGACACATACGGTGCGTGCGATGGTCGAGGACGACAATTTTGCGCAGACCTGGTATGTGTTCTGGGTCCTGCCGCTGGCGTTCATCCTTTTGAACCTTTTCATGATCCCGCGCTATCAGTCAACGCTCCAGACAGGCCGCGTACTGCAGGGCTATATTGTGCTGAGCAGTGCGCTTCTGGTCTTTATGTTCTGCTTCAATGCAGTTTTCCTGCTGATGGCAACCAGTCTCAACCGCAATGCGAAGCTGCAGCAGGAAAACCAGTTTCTTTCGATGCAGCAGCAGCGCTATGAAAACCTCAGGACCGCCATCGAGGAAGCGCGGCAGGCACGGCACGATATGCGCCACCAATTAAATCAAATTTCTGCGCTGGCCGAGGCAGGTGACCTGGAGAACCTGAAAAGCTACCTTGCAAAGACCGTCTCCCGCATCCCGAATCTTGATATGTGCTTCTGTGAAAACCGTGCGGCTGACAGTGTTGTCGGCTATTACTGCGCCATGGCAAAGCGCGATGAGATCCCCTTCCGCGCCAGACTCGACCTGCCGGAAACACTGCCGGTTGACGAGATCGATATGTGTCTCGTGCTTTCCAACCTGCTGGAAAATGCGCTGGAGGCAAGCCTTCGCACCGCACCGGGCAGGCGGCAGATCGAAATAACCGCTTGTGTTCACGCCGACCGGATTCTGCTGATCGAGGTTGAAAATGCGTTTGACGGCGAGGTCAACGAAAAGAACGGCGTTTTCCGCTCCTCCAAGCGGAGGGAAAACGGGATCGGTATCCAGTCCGTCACCCGTATTGCGGAGAAAACCGGCGGCACCAGTACCTTTACCCATCAGAACGGCACCTTCTCCGCCAAAGTCATGCTCTGCGGATAAGAGAATATTCAGGGCATATCCTGACAACGCCCGGTGCGACAAACCGCAGTGGGCCGGGCGGCTGTCCCCTGCTTTTACGAAAGGAAAGGAGCAACACAATGGAGCAGCTCTTGCGCCAACGCGCAGGATCGATTTGGACAGCGGCCATCCGGTCCGTTTTGCCGGATGAGGCGGTGCGCCGCGCTTTGGAGCATTTTCACCCGCAGGGGCGTGTATTTCTCGTGGCGGCGGGCAAGGCCGCGTGGCAGATGGCCCACGCGGCGCTGGCCGTGCTGGGCTGTGTAGACGGCGGGATCGTCATCACAAAATACGGCCATGTCAGGGGGCCGCTGCCCGGCGTGACCTGCTGCGAGGCAGGGCATCCGGTGCCGGACAACAACAGCTTTGCGGCCACCCAGCGGGCGCTGGCGCTTGTCAGCGGTCTGCGAGCGGACGACACCGTGCTGTTTCTGCTCTCCGGCGGCGGCAGCGCACTGTTTGAAAAACCGCTGCTGCCCGCTGAGGAGCTGCAGGCCATCACACAGGCGCTTTTGGCCTGCGGTGCCGATATTGTTGAGATCAACACGATCCGCAAGCGGCTGTCTGCCGTCAAGGGCGGGCGGTTCGCGCTGGCCTGTGCGCCCGCCGCGGTGTACAGCGTGGTACTCAGCGACATTCTCGGCGACCCGCTCGATATGATCGCCAGCGGCCCGGCCTGTCCGGACAGCTCGACCTGCACGCAGGCTGCTGCCATTGCGGAAAAATACCGGCTGGCGCTCTCCCCTGCTGCCGCGGCCCTGCTGCGGCAGGAAACGCCCAAAACGCTGCCCAACGTGACCACAAAAATCACCGGCAGCGTGCGGGAGCTGTGCCGTGCCGCTGCGGACGCCTGCCGCGCCGAAGGGTACGAGCCGGTTTTGCTGACAGACTGCCTTTGCTGTGAGGCCCGGGAGGCCGGCAGCCTTCTGGGAAGCATCGCCCGCACCCACGCAGGGCAGGGCCGCAGGCGGGCCTTTATCGCAGGCGGCGAGACCGTTGTGCATCTGACCGGCCATGGGCTTGGCGGGCGCAATCAGGAGCTTGCCTTAGCCGCAGCCCCGGCGCTGGCCGGGCTGCGCGGATGCTGTGTTTTCTCGGTGGGCAGCGACGGCACCGACGGTCCCACCGATGCCGCGGGCGGCTACGCGGACGGCGAAGCATTAGCCGCCCTCACTGCGGCGGGCAAGGACGTGTCCCGTGCGCTGGCCGACAACGACGCCTACCATGCCTTACAGGCCGTTGGCGGTCTGATCATGACCGGCCCCACCGGCACAAACGTCAACGACGTGGCAGTTGTGCTGGCGGAATGACAAAAAGCAGCCCGCTTAAAAACGCCCTCCTCTGTTTGCTTCTATAATTTTCTTTTGGACGGGAAAACCCCGCCGCTCTCATGGCGAGGGAGCGGCGGGGCCTTTTCTATATCCGTATGTATCAGTATTCAACGCCCTCGCGCGCGGCGATGCCCCGGGTGTAGGGGTGCTTGACGGCGCGCAGCTCGGTGGAGTAGTCGGCGGCGTCCTGCATCCAGGCGGCGGGCTCACGCCCGGTCAGGACGACCTCTGCCCCCTGTTCGGCGCGGGCGGCGGCCTCCCGCAGCAGAGCTTCCTCCACAAGGTCATTTTTGCAGGCGGCACAGGCTTCGTCCAGCACCAGCAGGTCAAAGCTGCCCTGTAAAATCGTCTGTAACGTCCGGGTGTTCGTCCGGCGTGCCTCGGCGCGCTCTGCGTCGGTCATAAGCCAGGTGAATTTCGCGTTGGGGCAGGCGTAGACGACTGCCCC
>ERZ773276.2576-NODE-2576-length-10929-cov-2.708203_pt1 | contig 10929 bp, 2 predicted proteins | sample MGYA00511386_ERZ773276 | MGnify/ENA primary metagenome ERZ773276 (study PRJEB29015, sample SAMEA2737778) | human gut metagenome | biome: human gut; feature: human-associated habitat; material: faeces | place: China | collected 2012 ...
GTCTCAATGAGCGCGTCGGCCAGATTTTGCGCGCGCGTCTGCTGCTGGATGTCCATGTACGCCTGTGCGCTGGGCTGTATCAGCGTGACCGCCGCCAGCGTAAAGAGCGACAGCAGCACCATGCAGACGATCAGCTCCACCAGCGTTGTGCCGTTCTGGTTTTTCAAACGCTGCTTCATGGGTTGGTCGTCCCTTCTGCCGTGCTCTTGCTGTAGCGGTAAAACTTGTGCTGTTCCGTCGTTTTTTGGCCGTTTTCCGTAACTTCCGCGCTTGTCTCCACGCTGTCCAGCTTGACGCCGTTCACCGTAAATTCACCGTAATCGCCAAAGGAGAACGCCAGCCCATCCTGTTCCTTCTCCCATTTGGGGGCCGCGTTATTGGCCGGGTACAGCCCGGCGCAGAAGGCATAGGCTGTCTCCCGCAGCGTTTCGGCCTTTTGGGACATGGCGCGGGCGTACCGCAGCGAAACGACGAACATCGACGTAAAAATCATCAGCAGCAGGAACGACACAAGCACTTCCACAATGGTCTCGCCGCGCTGACTTTGTAAAGTATGTTTCATAGCGGGTCACTCCTATGTTGTGCCGGTGCTCTGTTTGGCACCGCGGGTGTAGGTGATGGAATCGGGCTGCTGGCTGGTGTCGCAATGGAACGTCAGGCGGTTGCTGTCAATGTTGCCGCCAGTAATGGTCAGGTCACCACTGCCGGGGGCGTAGAACGTCAGGTCGCTAATACGGTAATACTTTGTTGTACTGTCTTTTATTGTGTAATACACCTTGGGGAATGTATTGTTTTTTGCCTGGCTGCCGTCGCTGTCGTACTTCACTGTGCGGTCATAGGTCCGCGTGAAGGCAAAGCTCTCGCCGTTTTTCGTGACTGTCACTGTAATGTCCAGCTGTAAATCGACGATCTCCATGCCCTTGCGGTTTTCGCCCTCCAGTGTGTCGAGCAGGTTGCGCAGGTCTGTGGCATTGGTACTGTTCGCCGTCTGGTTCAGCTTGTCGGCACCGTCTCCCGGGCGGCGGCGCAGTGTTACCGTGATGGCCTCGGCCCCGCCATCAGGCTGGCTGCCGTTCGGTTTCCAGGCGAACTCCTTGGGCTGGGATTCCAAGTCATAGATGTCCTTGCCGTAGCTTTGGGAGAACATGAACTGCTCATTGACGAACTTGGCAAAGTCGCTGTCCTTATTGTTCAGCTCCCCTTCCAGCACGTCGGAAAAGCTGGTTGCCAGCTGGTAGGCTTCCTGTTCCAGCAGCTGGCGGTTGGCATTGGCCGTCAGCACGGAGGCCGCATAGACCAGCGCTGCCGACAGCGCCACAAACAGCGCGCCGATGCAGAGGACCAGTATCATCGAAAGCCCCTGCTCCCCGCGCAGAATGCTGCGTGCCCTGCGGTGCATAATGCCACCTTCTTTCCTGAAATAAAATTACGATGCGTCGCTTGTTTCCGTCCGTTCCAGGGGCGCGGTTTCCGCCGCGTCCGTCTCATCCGGGGCAGCGGCGGTCTCCGGGGTTGTCACGGGCAGTGCCGCACGGGCCCGCATCAGGACCGGGGGCACGCTTGCGGGGGCGCTTTCCGCCGCCGTGCTTTCTGCAGTCTCGGCGGGCGCGACGCTCTCCGCGGAGTCCATACTCTGAGCATCCTCCGCCGCATCGGCGGTGTTCGTCTCGTTGACGGGGACCTTGACCGAATCGGACGCAACGGTCTTATCGTCGCCAATCGAGTGCGCCAGCGTCTGCAGCGTCACACTTGCGGTGAACTTTTGCAGCTCGAGCGAGTCGTCCTGCACCTTTTCCTGCAGCTCGGGCAGGGTGATGCGGTAAACAGGCTCGGCGCCGTCCTCCTGCACCAGCTCCAGCATAGGAACCGTCTGTGCCTTGTAGTATAGCGTACCGCCGTCCTTTTCCACCGTGCCGGTGACGTCATAGGGTTGCGATTTCCAGCCGGTCAGGTTGTTATCTTTGTCGTAGACAGGCTCAACGCTCAGGTCGTACCAGATGCGGGTCTCGTCGGTCTGCTTTTCAAGCTCCGTCGTTTCGTCGTTATAGGTCTTGGTAACGGTTTCGATTTCCCCGCGCTTATGCGTGATATTGCCGTCTGCGTCCTTCACGTCCCTGTCGTAGGTCGTCACCGTAATGCTGTAGGGCTGTTTCGTCTTACTATCCAGCGGCGTGACGGTAAAGGTATAGCTGTCGGTCAGGTTGCGCACCGTGCCGTCGGCCTGGGTGTACTTGTTCACCGCGGTCCACTCCACCGTAAAGCGGCGCAGCTTCAGCGGGGCCGTACCGCGATTGCTCTTAAACTCGGGGTCGCTGTACAGGTTGACCTCCTGCGTGTAAACGGCATTGCCAAGCGCGCGTTCCGGTTCGGCAGCGTCCACGGGGGCGTCCAGCGTGATGGCCGGCAGCTGCGCATTTGCGGCATCCTGCTGCAGGATGTAGAACCAGTTCGACGCTGTCCTGCCGTCGGTGGGCATAACGCGCACCGCGGGCAGCAGGTATTGTTTTGCATGGTCGGGCGTCAGCGTAAAGCCGTTGCCGTCGGGCACAAAGGTATAGCTGGCGGTGGTGTCGTTGGCGCTGGCGCTCCCGCCCACCGTGCGGCTGTCCTTCGGGATGACCAGCTCGGCGTCGCCGCTGTTCAGCATCTCGTCCAGTTTTTTGGTCAACTCCTGCTGGGCCTCGTACTTGGCCTGCCCGGTGAGGGTATTCTGCCAAGCCTTGGCCAGATCGGCAATTGTATTGTAATTGTCCACACTGCTGAAGATATAGCCGGTAAAGTAGACATTGCCCTGTGCGGCTTTCTCCAGCGTCATGTTGAGCTTGAGGTCGTTCAGGAACGTCTCCTGATTCGGGCTGTCGGGCGCAAAGCTGCTGGCCGTAACCGTGGGTGCAGCGGCGCGGCGGACGATGGCCTCGGGCTGGCTCAACGCGCCGTCCGGGCCGTCAAAGCAGCTATCGTCCTTGCGGCGGGCAATGACGCGGAAGCGCAATGCCTTGCCCTGATACTGCTCCAGATCCAGCGTCAGGCTGCCGACGTTGTCCGTGGTGGGCAGCGTCAGCACAGTTTTGTCATCGGCATCGACGACGCACAGGTCATAGTGGTCAATGCGTGCGTCGTCGGACGGCGACCAGCTGACCGTGTAGAGCAGGGCATCCGCGTTGTCGGTCTCGCCGTTGACGCGGGTGATGGAGCTCGGCGCGCTGATGCCGGGCAGGCGCTGCTTAACGCTGTAATCCGCCACAGCGGACGCGCCGATTTCATCGGTACCGGCTGCCGCCACGCGGGTGACCTCGAGCCGGACCTTGTCATAGCGCCAGCTGTCGCTGCCGTTGGCCAGCATGGTATCCACGTTGACAGGCAGGGTAAAGCTGTTGCCATTTTGTGTCGGCGTCAGGGTGTCCTTCAGCGCAATTTGCTCCTGACCGGTCACATTGCCGTTCGCGTCCGTCAACAGGCCGTAGAGCTTGATGCTGTAGGTCGGCGTTTCCGTACCTATGTTCTCTTGCGTCCAGTTGAACGTATAGGTCAACTCGTTGGTTTTCTCGTCAACTTTTCCTTCGGTGTTTTTGTCCAGCGTCGGGGCTTTCAGGACATTCAGGTTCAGCTGCTTGAAGATGATCTGCGGGGTCGTCTGCGTGGCCTGTTCAGCCCATTCCGGGTCATCGGTGCGGTTCACGTCGGAGAAGCAGAGCGGCGTCAGATGGGCATAGGTATAGCTGTGCTCGCCCGTGCGAACGATCTCATAGCCGTTCTTCCACCAGATTTCTTTGTCGGTGTCGTTTGTCTCGTTCGCATGGCTGGCGATGGCTGCGGACACTTCGTCCGCCGTGGCATCCCAGCGATACTTCATATCGCCCTTGCCGCTGGTGACGGGCACCGCGACAACGAGGAAGTCGGTGTAGTTCGTCATAGCATCCGACGGCAGGCTGTTCAGGTTGAAGGTGACGGGAGACCCTGTCACAATGCCCTCCCGCGCGGCCAGCGTGATGTACTGGCCGTTCAAAGATACGCCGTTGACTTCGTCATTGCCCAGATATTTTGCCAGCAGCATGACGCGGTAGGTCGGGTTGCCGTGGGTCGGGTCTGCCGACGTTGGCGTGAAACCGAAAGTCACCGTTGCGGTAAAGTTTTCCGCCGATTGGCCGGTGCAGGTCACGTACTCTGTCGCGTTTTCTGCCTTGGACAGCGTGCCCACGGGCAGACCGTCTTCATTCTTCTTGTTGGTATCGGTGTTAAAATCACGCCATTGGGACGGGACGTAGGTTTCGACTTTGTACTCCGCCGAGCGTAAATACCTGGTGCTGCCCGCTGCCGGAGTTGCCAGCGCTGTAAAGGTCTTGGTCACCCCAATACTCCACGCTATGCGGATATACTTCTTCCCATTCTGCCTGCTGAACGTATAAGGGTTCGTTACACCGTTTCTTGTTACGGTTACTGTCCAGTTTTCATCCTTGGGGTAGTCCTCATAGTTTTTCAACACAAGAATTTGCTCATATTTAAATTCTTCGTTACCATCGACCTTCGTGCATTCGTTCCAGTTAAATTCCGAGCGCTTTACAAGGCGGACTTCCAGTTCCGGTTTCGGCAGGGCGTGCATAAAGGTCTGCACGCCGCTGGTGTTGGGGTTATCAGGCTGATTCGGGTCGTTGTTGGTGTTGTAGGGCGTTACACGCACGACGAAGTTACCCGTCCACGCTTTATCTGCCACAAAGGTATAGCTGCGCTGGTAGACGTCCGCTTTGAGATAGGGATCTGCATCCGGTGCGACAGTACCCGCATCGTTGCAGGGCAGAATTTCAACACGGTAGTAAGCGGCGGGGCTGGCTGTCGTGTCGTTCGGCTCGTCCCACGTCACTTCATAACGGCCATAGACATTGTTGTCCGCGTCCTGCACCTGGCTGGCCTTGACGTGGATTTCTCCCGGCTTGGCGGGCTTGGTGCTGTCCAGCACGTACTTATAGTAGTTCTGGATAACCTCGTCCGTGATGTCCTCATTGTCCGGTTCGCCCTTGCGGTTGTCCTTGGTCGTCTGTGCGTTTTCACCGTAGACCAGTAGCAGCTGCCCGCGCTCATCGCCGTTGGCATCGTAGATATAACGCCGCGTCGATTTTTCACCAAAAGACTGCCCGGTCTTGACACCAATATAGCCCGTGCTGCCTGTTAGTTTTGTAATGTCGTAGCTGATTTGTTTGCCGTCGATGCTTGTGGGCAGCATAGCAAAATAGGCATCGTCCGTTCCACCACCTGTATCCTTACCGATGAAGAGTCTGCGGCTGCCGGACTTGGTGTTTTCCTGCCGCTCGGTAAAGTTACTGTTCTGCGTGCCCCAGTTGATGCTTGTGGACAAGCCGGTTGTGATGCGCCTCAGGGTTCTGTCGATTACGCCCGTAGCGGTTTGGGATTGACCTTGTATTTTCTTGTAGCTATTGGCAAAGGCCGCGCCGGAATCGATATAGTAGTTGTTATGACCCTCGATGTGTTCGCCATAAACAACCGTACCGTCTTTCATTGTCAATTCTGTGGACGAACGCTTGTCATAGGCAACAGGGTGCCAATCGTCCTTAACGACAGAGAAGCAGTTTGTGATTGTTGTGGGGGCTACACTGTAGCCGCCCATGGACCGGCTGCCGACAATACCGGCAATCCAGTAATATTTACCATTATTAGTGCTGTCATTATCGCGTTTTTCGGTTTGGGTCGTCATATTGGTGGTAAAGTTGCGGCACCGGTCAATATTGATGGTAACATACGGGATGGTTTTAAACTGGGCATTCCCATTGTAGCCGTTACCTTTTTTTACGCTGCTGACATTCGGATTGTCCACGCCATCCCACGGGCCCAAGTAAGCAAAAATGCCGACAGCCATCGATCTGGCTTGAATGCTTACAGTGCTGCCGTTGACACAGTCATACAGATCGATTGTCATAATGTCGGTGGCGTTCTTCATCTGCACTTTGCCAAAGATGCCGCCGATGTCGTTTGCGCTGCTCCAGCCATCAATAGACGACTTCATCGAGCCATGGTTCTGACAGGACAGGACGTTGACCGACGTGTTGGAGACAGGCGCATCATAGTAAGCCACAATACCGCCCATTGTACCGCAGTCACTGCCGCCGTCGTTGAAGTTCGTCTTCAGGTCGCCGAAGTTGTAGCAGTTTTGAAGCGTGCCGCCGTAGTTCGTCCAAAGCGAAATGACGCCGCCCGCATTGCCGGAACGACTGTTATAGACAGAGCCGAAGTTAATACAGTTTGTCAGCGTCCACCGGTCACCACTGCGGTTGTTCTGGTTGCAGATGATGCCGCCAACCTGCACATTGAAGCGGTTTGTGGAATCATAGTAATTAACATCATCGCGGTCATTGGCATCGCTTTGGGAAATATCACCCCTTTGGGTCGCGTTATTGCCCGTTTTCCAGAACGTCCGGCGGCTGAATCGACGCACGGCAGCGCAGTTTACCACAGTATCCAGCGCACTTGTGCCGGTCACATTGGATTCGTTCTGTCCTACGATGCCGCCAACGGTGGTATCATCGCGGGCTGCGTTATCCGCATAGACGAACCACTTACCGCTGGCCGTGCTGCTGATGCTGCCGTTCAGGCCGTTGAATCCGGTAATTCCGCCCAAGTGACCGCTGGCAAGGTTGTTCATATCCTTATTGCTGCCGCGCAAGCCGACAAGCAGATCGTTAGCGGCCAGACCCGTGTCGCTGTAAACGTTCGTGTAGCCCTTATTCGTCACAGTGTCAACGCCCTTGAGATCCACAAAGTTGGACACATAGCTAACTGTAGCGCCCGTCCCATTTACCGGGTTGCCGCGCAGCGCAGCGACAATTGCATTGGTGTCTCCGTCAGCGATCCACTTTTTCAACTCGGGCATCAAATCGGTCTGCACAGTTTTGCTGCCGCTGCCCGTGATAGTGCCGTTGTTGGAGCCCGCAACGCCGCCCACAAAGCCATAACGCGCCGTGATGATGCTGCCCGCGCCGCCGTTGCTGCGCTCGGTGGCGACATAGCTGTTGGCGATTTCGACATTGTTGCGGCCCGCAATGCCGCCCACATGGCTGGCACTGGCGAGCTTTTCGTCTGCGGTCTGGGTCGTGGTGATGTTGCTGATACCGCTGACCTGCAGTTTGATGTATTTGACCTCACAGCCGGTGATTGTGCTGTTGTTCAGACCGGCAATGCCGCCCACCGTGCTGCCGGTGCTGCGTGCACCGACGGAGACAAGGCCGTCCTCGCCTGCCTCGCCGCCCATCGTGCCGGAATAGGTACACTGCTTCAGGGTACCGTCGTTCTTGCCTGCGACGCCGCCCAAATTTGTATATTTATCAAGATTTTGTGTAAGGTCCAGCCGAACGTCGGTGCTGCTGACCGTGCCGTCCGCCGTGGTGCGGCCCACCGCGCCGCCCAGCGTGACGGTGTTGGTGCCCGCGCGCAGACCGTTGTTCAGCGCCAGCGCACCGTTTTCGACCTGACAGCCGGTGACGGTGCCCGCGTTCATGCCCGCAAGGCCGCCGATGGTGACCGCCGGGGTGCTGAACTGCACGTTGGCGTTTGCCGCCAGCTTCACGTTGCGGATGGTCGCGTCCGCGCTGTTGTACGCCGCAACAGCGCCGATGCTCTCCGACGTGCCGGTGATCGTGCAGCCGCTTACGCTGCTGCTGCTTTCCAGTCCGGTCTCCTGACCGATGGTGCCGAAGTTCGTGGCCGTGACGCCGCCCGCCGTGCCGTTGGCCGCGGTGACGGCGGCGCTGACCTGCACATTCTCAATCAGCGCGTCTTTATTATTATTGCCCGCGATGCCGCCCGCCTCGCCGTTGGTGGCGTAGACCTGATTCTGGGCATGGACGCAGGCGCTGATTTTGCCGCCCTCGTAGTTCTCGCCCGCAATACCGCCCGCATATTTTGTGCTGGCGCGCACCGAGGCGTAGTTCTCCACACGGGTGATTTCGGCACGGTTCGTACCGGCCACGCCGCCCGCGTAGTTGGCGGCAGTGACGCTGCCACTGACCGCGCCGTTGGCGTTTTCAGCGCCGCAAATGCGGCCTGTATATATGCCGTTCTTCGTATTGATACCGGCCACGCCGCCCGCATAGCCGGTGGCGGTGACACTGCTTTGCAGCTTGCCGGACAGCGAGATATTGCCGACGTTGGCACCGGCCACGCCGCCCGCGTACTGGTTGGCCTCTACCGTGCCAGTGCTGTTGTTGTTCCCCGTGCAGATGATGAGGCCCTTGCGGGTGCTTGCCGCAGCGTCACCGCCCAGGTTGACGCCCGCAATGCCGCCGACACAGCTGTCGCCGCGCACGGCGCAGTCTTTAGCCGGGTAGGCAGACTGAATAAGACCGCCGTTGACGCCCGCAACGCCGCCCAGATAGGTATACCCGGCTTCACGGTTGCCGAGGGACGCCGCCATGTTGCCGCCGGTGATCGTGCCCTCGTTCCAGCCCGCAAAGCCGCCCGCGGCGCACTTGTGAGCCACTGTGCCGTAGTTTATGCAGTTTTCCAGCGTTGTGTTGGGTGTGGCATAGCCGATGATACCGCCCGCCAGTGCGCCGTGCACGGGGCCAAAGTCATAGCGGTCACCGGCCAGTTCGCTCAACAAAACGCCGCCTTTAAACGCGCCGTTGGACGGGTTCAGGCCGCCGACGGACAGGGCGTTCTGCTTTGCGCCGTTGGTTGCCTTTTGAATCGTCAGCTTCGTTTTAGCGTCGTTTGCGCCGACGATGCCGCCGACGTAGATGTCAGCCTGCAGGTTGAGCTTGTTCCAGAAACCGGTCAGGATGATTGGGGTATCCGTTTTCGTTTCCGCGTCGGTGCTGTCGGTCAGCACGCCGGTGCTCTTGTCAATCTTCGGCAGCAGCGCCGCCAGCGTGACGCCCGCGCGCTTGACCGCCAGCAGACGGTTGTAGCCGATGATGCCGCCCGCGACGGCGTCGGCCTCGACGCGACCCGAGGCCACATCTGTGTTAAACGCGCCGCCCTTCACGGTGAAGCCGCCCACCGGCAGGTTGGCGCCGATGACGCCGCCGACAAAGTGGACGCCCTCGACGCGGGTAGCCGCCACGGTGGCGGTGGGCAGGACGGGTGCGGTGTTCAGGCCGATCATGCCGCCCACGGCGTCACCGTCGGCCACGATCTGGCCGCGGATAGTCAGGGGCTTGCCGCTGGTGTTGGTGATAGCAGCGTTCACATCGTTGTAACCCGCCAGGCCGCCGACGAAGGTGTCGCCGTACAAGATCGCGCCCAGCGTCGGGGTGCCGTACTGATCCCAGGTCACGCTGCCCCTGGTGCCGTTATAGCCCACCAGGCCGCCCACATAGTTGGCATACTCGGTGATGCCCGCGTGGGTGCTCAATGCCTGCAAAAGGCGGATGCGGCGGCTGTCGGTGGCATTGTCGCCGGACATACTGTTGGTGCAGTTGACAAGTTGCGCTTCTTCGGCCTGGGCGGCGACGTCCGCGCCCCAGGTGGCGTCGTTGACACCGACGATGCCGCCGACGTAGGCTGCATTTTTGCCCAGGCCCGCAACGAGGCCGCTGTTGGTGCCGGCCCGGATGATGCTGCCGCTTCCGTTGACCGACACGATGCCGCCCACATAGCGGTTGCCGAACACATCACTGGTGTTGGCGGCGCTGTCTGCGTGGAGCGTGCTGCCGGTGAAGCCGCCCGCCAGGCCGCCGACAAAGCGGCTGCCCAGGACATAGCCTTTCTCGGTGCGGCTGTTCTGCAGCAGGATATTTTTGCCAAAGCCCACAAGGCCGCCGACGAAATCGCCCTTGAGGGGGCTGTTGTCGTTCAGCGTGCCGTCGCTGGCGTAGCCTGCATCCACCTGGCTGCGCAGGTCGGTCTCGGTCATCGTACCGCGGGCCGTGCTGGTGCAGTTGGTCAGCACAACATCCTGGGTGTAGCCCGCAATGCCGCCGAAGAACTGGCCCAGCACCAGGCTGTGTTTGGTTTGAGTGTTGTCGCCCTGATAGTTCACACCCGCGCTGACCGTGCCGGTGCTGGCGAGCCTGTTTACAATTGTCTTTACCGTGCCGCCGGCGGCGGTATCGGTGCTGTACAGGTTGCCCACAACGCCGCCCACAAAGCCGCTGCCGGTGACATTGGCTGCGTTGGCAATGACCGTTTTATCGTCGGTTTTCAGGTTAGCCGCGTCCAGCGTGCCGAACACGCCGCCCACGCCGACACTGCGCCAGCGGGTGGCTGTTTTCGTGTTGCCCGCGTCGGCGGCCACAGCGGTATAGCGGGCCTTTTCCCCTGCTTCGCCGGGTTCGTCGGTGGTGTCGGTGGCATCGTCGTCCACCAGCAGGCCCGCCACCGTAACGTTCTCGCCCACGGTCAGGTTTTCCAGCTTGGTGCCTGCATCGTTTTTGGGTATGGCAACGCCCACGAGGCCGCCAATGCCCTGCGGCTCGTGCTCGTAGTATTTGTTCGCAGCGTCAGGGATGCGGGTCTTTTCGGTCGTATCGTCGTCAAAATGCAGCGTGGCCAGCACCTGCGCCTTGTAGGCGTTGTTGGTGCCGTGGAGCAGCGTGCAGTCCTGTAGTGTGCCGGTGTTGACGCCGCACAGCGCACCCACGGCGCGCACACCGTCGCGGCGGGCGGTGTCGCCTTCCGGCAGTTCGGCTAAGTAGGTCGTGTTCGTCAGGCGGATACCGCCCTCGGGCACGTTCTGCCCGGTGGTCAGCGCCTTGATTTCGGTGTTGACCTGCACGTCGGCGTCGCGCAGCGTAATGTGGGAGATCGTGCCGTTGTTCTCGCCCACCAGGCCTACATAGCGGTCCAGCGGGTTCTCATTCGTCTTGTCAACTGCCGCGACCGAATTGCCGCGCAGCTGCAAGTTGAGAATCGGCACGCGGGCCGTGCCGGCCACAGTCGTTTCGCTTTGCAGGGTGATATTTTCCCCCAGCGCGGGGATGG
>ERZ773276.2578-NODE-2578-length-10928-cov-4.074864_pt1 | contig 10928 bp, 11 predicted proteins | sample MGYA00511386_ERZ773276 | MGnify/ENA primary metagenome ERZ773276 (study PRJEB29015, sample SAMEA2737778) | human gut metagenome | biome: human gut; feature: human-associated habitat; material: faeces | place: China | collected 2012 ...
TAGAACAACAAGAACAATTCCTGTTGCTCTATTTAAGGTTTTAGGAGTTGCTTTATTCGCAAATAAAGCAGCAATTCTTGCCCAAATAAGAGTAAAGAGAATACATAAAATCCATACTGTTAAATTAGGAAACCCGCCAATCATAAAATGTGAAATAGCTCCAGTAAGGGCTGTAAAGGTCATAATAAAAACACTTGTACCTACTGCCGTTTTAAGTTCATATCCCATGACTGTTGTTAAGATAAGAAGCATCATCATGCCTCCACCAGCTCCAACAAAACCACAAATAAAACCTATACAAGTTCCACAAATTATAGATTGGATTGCTCTTTTTTTAGAAGAAACATTATTCATTGCTTCTTTCGTTGTCATTACTGGTCTAACAATAAATTTAACTCCTAAAATAAAAGTCATAAAAACTGAAAAACTTCCCATTGTTGAAGATGGTAAAAGACTTGCCGCATAACTACCTACTACCGTAAAAATAAGTACACTTACCATCATCAATAAACCGTTTCTAATATCTAAATTTTTATTTTTTCCATAAGTATAAGCTGAAACCGCACTGGCAAGGACATCTGATGACAAAGCAATACCTACTGCCATATAAGGATCCATTTTCAAAAAAGCAATGAGCATTGGGCTAATAACAGCAGCCGCTGACATTCCTGCAAAACCTGTTCCTAGACCTGCTCCCATTCCAGCAAAAAAGGTTACAAGAATAATAAATAAAATATTTGTTTCCAATTTATTTTTCCTCCAATAAACAATCTATATTTTTTTTCATAAGTTCTAATGTTTCTTTAAATATCTTTTGATGCTTTTCATCAATATCTGAAAAAAGTGAAGAAAAGAAATGGTTTTGAAACGCTTTTCCTTTTTTTATAACATCATTCGCTTTTTTATTCAAAACTAATTCAACTTTTCTTCGATCTCCTGGAACATCTATCCTAGATAAATATCCTTGATCAACTAACTGATCCACATGAATTGAAACAAGGTTTGCTTTGATTTTTCTTATTTCCACAATATCTTTCGCATATTTATATTGGGGGTTATTTCCCAAAAACATCAAAATATCAAACCCTGTTTGCTTTAAATGAAATTCATTACAAAGATCTTTACATTGTTGATGATAAGCAAGTTCTAATTTTCTAGCAAAATCAATATTCATATTATCACTCCCTTCATTTTTAGATAGTTCATTTTTGAACTATTTTAAACAATAAAAAAAGAAATGTCAAATGACATTCCTTATTCAATGCTTATTGTAGAAGTGTTTTCAATTTGTTTCATATCTGATTTAGGTACTGATAAACGAAGTACTCCACCTTCATATTTAGCTTTGATATCTTCTTTTGGAATATCTCCTAAATAGAAACTTCGTGTCATATTTCCAACATATCTTTCTTGACGGATATAACGTCCATCTTTGTCTTTTTCATCTTTATCCAAGCCTTTACTTGTTGATATTGTCAAATATCCATTTTCATAGTTGACATTGATATCTTCTTTCTTGAAACCTGGTAAGTCAACATCTACTTCATATGTCGTATCTGTTTCTCTGACATCTGTCTTCATCATGTTTCTTGCATGTTTTCCATACAATGGATTTTTCTTTCCAAAGAAATCTTCATCAAAATCATTAAAGAAATCATCAAATAAGTTTTCTGTAAATAAGCTAGGCATCATCATAAGTCATTTCCCCTTTCAATATAAATGCTTAGTCATTAGCATCGTTACTTCCAGCGGTGTTAACTCTTGAAACTAGGACCTTTTTTAATACCTTTCCTAATTTCTAAATACATTATAGTTCTTGCTTTTAGCACTGTCAAGATGTGAGTGCTAATAATTTTTATATTTTTTTGCAAACCCTGTAAAATCAATGGTTTGCAAGCATTTTCCACTCTTAAAATTGTCATTTTTCTTAGGTTTGACACCAATTTGACACCAATTTTTTCTTTTATGGTGTCAGAAGTTCACTGCCATACTATCCAGCTTTGCTATCTCGTTTTCAATCCTTGCCCTGTCGCCCAAGTGGTTATACACTTCCATAGTCACATCAAAATGGGCGTGTCCCATGATGTACTGCAATACCTTAATGTCCATACGGCACTCTGCCATTCTCGTGCAGGCTGTGTGCCTCATAACATGAGCTGAAACCTTTGGAAGCAGTTCTGCTTTCCTGTGCTCTTTCTTTGCCTTTTGGACTTCCGCTTTGTTATAAGCGTCCACAATGTTATACAATACACTGTTTACACCATAAGGCATAAGCGGTCTGCCGGATTTAGCAGTGAAAACAAAACCAGAATATCCGTCCACCTCAAAAGACTTATCTTTCGCCAGCATGAAGTTGATTTTCCTCTGTTCCTCAAATGCTTTCTGTACTTCCTGCGTCATAGGTATCACACGAATACCGGAGTCTGTCTTTGGAGTAGAAATATGGAAGCGACAGCCGTCTCCATAATTCTTGTAAATAAGCTGGTGGTCTACATTCAAGCGTCTTTCTCTCGTGTCCACGTCTTTCCATGTAAGACCGATCAGCTCTCCACATCTTAACCCTGTACCTATCATAATCGTAAGCATAGGATAATAGGTATTGTAGACATTGCTCTGCTTCACAAAATCGATGAGCTTTTCCTGTTGTGAGATTGTCAACGCCACACGTTCCTCTGCTGGTCTGCCATAATCACTGATAGAACCTTTTGCTGGATTTTTGCGGATAATATCATCATCAACCGCCATTTCCAACGCAGGAAAAATCATGTTGTTAATATACTTGATTGTAGAATGAGCATATCCAGCTTTGGACAATTTAGAATAGTAGGCTTTAATGTGAGAGGGTAACATCTGGACAACTTTAATGTTGCCAATTTCATCTTTTACCCGATTATTCCATACACGAATGTAATTCACTCGTGTAGGCTCTTTCAGTTCACGGGTCGCCATGTATCGCTCGAACAAGGTGTTTAACGTCATTTTCTTGATTGCGCTGTCTGTCAGAATGTTGTCGTCCATATCCTTTGCAATCTTTTTTTCTTTCTCTCTAAGCTCTGGTAAATCCTGTGCATAGATTGTGCGACGTTTTCCTGTTCTTATATCTGTGAAGCGATAACTGTATCTGCCGTCATTACGCCAGCTTTCGCCCTCTCTTAATTTTCTCCCTTTCGGGTCTTTTCTGCTAACTGCCATGAGAACCATTCCTTTCTTGTAGCCCTCTTTTCATGTTCTCACAGCGTGGTTTGCCTATAAGTAATTATACCATATTTCCGCAAGAACATAAATAGAAGACTGTACTATTCTGCAAGGTAAAGCAGATATTTTTTGACCCTTTCCACGGAGTAAAGAACCCTGCGACCTATGACAATTTTTGCTTCTGCCTGCTCACCGATTTTCCTTGCCGTAGCATGACCGCATGAGAGCATAGAAGAAAGCCCCTCTATATCAACAGTAATCGGCTGGCTAGTTTTTCGCTCTTTTGTCTTGTTCATATATCAGCAAAATAAGCATATCAGTATCACTTATTTTGCAACACCCCCTTTCCTGTATTTTTGGAAGCAGACAGACGGCTCTGGAAAAGCTCCGCTGGTATCTCAACCAATCTCATTCCTATGAGCAAAACCACCTCTGGGACGTATCATTATCCTGTGAATACAGGTCATGGCGGGGCGACTTTTCCAAAGGTCGCTCTCGGATCACTGCGTGGGTCGCTCGCTTTCTTTTGGAAAGGTCATGGCGTACAGTCCCCGTGGCTTGCTATCTCACAAACGTATCTGTCTGCTTTATTCAGTTGTCAAAGACCAGACGGGCATAATCAATCCCGATATGAATTAGAAGCGTTTAATATCAAAGTTTAAGATTTTACGAATAATCGCTTCTTTGATAAAACCTTTCATTTCCAAATCTACCGCAAGACGTAAGTTGTTGTTATCGTCGTAAAACGGACGCATACAGCACTGATTGATATATGGGTCATAAAATTCCAAGATTTTTGAAATTGCTGTTTCGTCGCCGTCGCAGGCTTTGGAAATAACCGTGAAAGTCGGTGTCAGCTCTTTTGGCATTTTTCTTTTTCCTCCTCAATCAGTTGCTTTAACTTGTCTAGTGCTTGTATTCTGCACTTCGTTACATTCGCTCTGGAACAGTCAAGCATTTTCCCAATGTAAGTGTCCGTGTCGCCAATGAAAAAATACTGTAAAACGATATTACGCTTTCGTTCTTCAATAGCTTTCAATGCACGAGCCAGTTGTTCATCTTCGATTGATACTTTTTCTCCACAGACTTCAAATACTGCAACATAATCCGTAGAATATGTATCTTCTGTACCTATGGAATTTAAGAGGTCGTCCATAATTTCGGCGAATGGCATTTCTTTTTTCTCTGAACGACGTATCGCTCGATAGAAGTCAATCGCTCTATGACGTATAACTGTTTTAATAGCACAATCGAATTGATGACAGGTTTTTTCTTGTAGTTCTGACGGTTTCATTTTCCTCACCTCCTTTCGCTAGTCGAAAAGAGGTGTCTGCCCCTTTTCATATATACCGCGTTGAAAGTGGGGGACAGCGTAACCAAAATCGAAAAAACTTTAAAAAATTTTTTTCTGGCATGAAAAAAGCCCGCACAAAACATATAGTCTGTACGAGCCTTTGAAACTGTATTGTATTTAGTTCTTATAACAATGCCGTTAGGGTCAAATTGATTGTGTCGAGGTATATCTAAAATATTCCATAATGACAGCTCCTTTACGGCACTATTCTTGTTTATTCAGACAGAAAAGAAATTGCACCGTTTTTAATTTCTAAGATTTCGTCGGCTTCTTCTGCCAAATGCTTACTGTGTGTAACCACAACAACACATTTTCCTAATTCATGTGCAGTCTTTTTCAGCAAAGCAATGATTTCATCAGCGGTAGTTTCATCAAGATTTCCCGTCGGTTCATCTGCCAAAAGTACATGAGCGTCGCTGGCTAATGCTCTTGCAATCGCTACACGCTGTTGCTGTCCGCCAGATAGTTGCAATACATTTCTCTGCCAGTATTCTTTTCCAATGCCGACTTCTTCCAATAATTTTTCAGCATTTCCACTACCACCTAATTTGACATTTTCAACCGTTGTCAAATAATCAATCAGATTATAATTTTGAAATACCAATGAGATATTATGCTTTCTGTGGTAATTCAGCCCTTTTTTTGTAATGTCCTCGCCATTGCAAAGGACAGTCCCTTTTACCGCTGTGTCTAAGCCTGCTAACAACGATAAGAGTGTTGTTTTTCCTGCACCACTCGGACCGACAATAGTATAAAAAATACCCTCCTCGAAAGTAGCAGATACATTATTCAAAATGGTTTTATCTTTTTTTGTTTTGTAAGCATAGCTTACATTCTTTACTTCTAACATTTTCGTCGTCCTCCTAACTCATTTCCGATAAAATATCTTTCGGGTTTCTCTTTAGTATTACAATTCCAGATACCAGAACAGAAGCCGTTATCAACACAAGAACACTTACACCGTCCAACAGATACATTTCTGGTGTAACCTCTACGCTGATACTCTGCACGTCCTGCTTTGGTGCAACGTATTCTGTGGATACTTTTCCCTCATTATTCTTTTCTTCCTCTTGCATTTGCTGAACCTGCTGTGATACCAGATAATTTGCCGTTACTTTGGAAACAGCAGGAGCGACAGCAAAGGATAACATAAGGGAAAGAACAGTAATCATAATCGCTTCGCTCCAAATTTGTCCGATAATTCTAAATTTCGGAACACCGAGAGATAAGAAAATACCGACTTCCTGCACTCGATTTTTCAGCCAGAACAGAAATACTAAAACAAGGATAACAAAACTTGCAACAGAGATTACCAATATCATCATTTCGCTTACTTTTGCTAAATCATTGAAGTTTGAGGACATGGTTTCGGAATTTCCGTTATTGTCAATCAAATCATATTGCTCCCAATTGATGTCTACTTTTTGCAGATTTTCTTTTACTTCGTCGTAAGCTTCCACATCTTCCACTTTGAAATAGGCTCTTTCATATAATGGACTTGTTTCACCCTCTGCCTTTTCTGGAAATCTCAAATCTGTAAATATTACATTTTCCGAACGGTAAGTATCTCCCTGCATAAGTGGGGACATCTTTTGATCCACTTGATAAATTCCAACAATCTCAGCTTCTGATACCTTTGAATTTTCAGTATCGTGGTAATCATTAAAAGAAATCTTATCGCCGATTTTCAGATTATTTTGCTTTGCCAGTTCCTCTGAAATGACACACATATCTTTATCCTCTGGGGTTATCATTCGTCCCTCTTTGATATGCAGGTTTCCAGATAAAACATTTCTGTCTAGTTTCATATCTTTGTTTCCAATTAAGCTTACACCTCCCTCATCTACACTTTGGTCTACATCTTTATCTTCAATTCTTTTGAAATTTACAGGGTTTACAGGAGTTGTTGCTGTTGTAATATTGTAATCAGCAATTCCTTTTGCTTTTGCCAATTTCTCAATGTCTTTTATATCTAAGCTTTCAAATTCATTTGTTGTCCAGCCTGTCCAAGTCTCCACACCATTGATAATCTCTTTTTCCTGATGGTAGCCACCAAAACTACCTTCCTTATCATTACCAATCTTTTCTGAGTATTCACGAACTCGTTTTGTTCGGTACTCTGCATTTCTTTCTAAAAGAAAGCCTGCACCTATGGCTTGTCTGGTTTTGTCCTGCACCTCAATACTGGCATTTTTGCTCGCCACACCTGCAAGAAGCAAGGTACTGATTGCAAAAACAATCAACAATAAGAGAATACTTTTTACGGGCTTTCTGAACACAGAACGCCTTGCCAATCCAAAAAAATTCATGTACTATCCCTCCATTTTCGCTAATATATCTTTTGGGTTTGCTCGTAATATCGGAAGAATGGAACAGCACAATGCCACCAAAATAACTGCACCGCCTAAAAGGAACAACATTCCAATATCTTGTATCTGCAACACCACTTTCAGATTTTCTGTTACTGTTTCTGAACCGGTAATGACGTTTTGCAAAACGCCCGAGAACAATTTACCAATGGCTGTTGCTCCTAAAACCGAAAGTGTAAATACACTGCCTGCTTCTAATAAAGTTTGCAGGAAAATTTCACTTTTTGTCTTGCCGAGGCTCATAAAGATTGCCACCTCTTTTTGCCTTGTCCGCATCCACATACATAACAGCAGGGAAACAACAACAGTACCAGTTACCAATGTAAGTACCAGCATAAGATTTGCCACCTTACTGATTTGCTCTAATGGAGCAGACATCTGTTGATAAAGGGTATCGGAAGTGCTAAGTTCTACATCATTTCCGAATATTTTTTGCAGGCTGGTTTCCAGCACATCTAATTTTTCTGGTCTTTTTGAGTAAATGCAGATTTTTTCAAATTCAGCTTCTTTGAACAATTCTTTATAAGTGCTGTTGTCAATAAAGACTTGATTTTCTATTCGATTGACTGCGGTAGTTTCTGTTGGCTGGTCTTTTTCCACATTTCCTGCGGACATGAAAATTCCAATAATTTGAACAGATACTTTTGTTCCGTTTTCTGTACTTAATTCAATCGTATCTCCAACTTTTAGCTCATTTTGATTTGCAAGGTTCGCATTGATAACAGCACCTTTTTTCTCATGTTTGATATAATCGCCAGAAGATAAGCGGTACTGCATTTCTGAAAAAGGGCTGTCCTTTTCCAAATCATCATAGGAGAGCAACGCTATTTTCAAATTTTCCTCATTCGTAGAAGTATTGAGCGTAACGGGAGCAAAACTAGCTGGAAATACATCTTGCCTGCCGATACGGTTGATAGCTGAAACATCTTCCAGCGTTTCAATCTTGTTTACTTCATTCTCTGTTATCTTGCTGTCCTTACTTGTAATTTCAGCTACAATCTTAGAATTTGTCTTTTCCTGCATGGCTTGTTTGGACTCATTTGTAGTCCTTAAAATCATGCTTGTACCTAAAATCATACTGTTTACAAGTATCAAAACAATCAACAAAAGAATGGTTTTTCCTTTTTTTCGCTGTAAATAGCGAAAACCAAGTTGATAAAACTTCATACTTCACACCTCTATTCCCAACGGGCTATGACAACCTTTGTTGCATTGAAATGAAGTGTGTCTGCAAATTCTCCATAAAGATATACTTCAGATTGTTTTTTTACATCGGATATAGAACCCGTTGTTACATTTGTAACACCAGACTGTGCATTTACTGTGGCAATGACAAATTCACAATCTGGGTTATAGGTTACAGAAACAGCATTGTCTTTATTTTCCAATCCCGCTGCTTCCGATTTTATTCCAGCTCCCCCCTCAATTTCTTTTGCTTGACTTACGGAACAACCATTGTCTGTAAATTCCAAAACACTTCCTCTCAAATTAGCAGACTCTAATATGTCGTTTCCTTTATTTTCTGAAGAACCATTTGTATTTTCTTCATTCGTATTAGAATTGACAATAGGATTAGACGTATCTGGTTTCTCATCTGGACTTGCACCACACCCCGTCAATGCACAGATACATAATCCAACTGCTATGAATTTACTGATGTTTGTTTTTTTCATTTTTGTATTCCACCTTTCTTGTTCGATATGCCCCTATTGTAAAAGCAAACCATTCTAAAAATCCTGTAAAAAAGTAAGAAAATCATCATCATTTTTTAGAGGATTTTTACAGACTTTTCTGTTATACTGTCTATAATTCAAACTTCTTGGACTGCTTATGTCCAAGATGATATATAGAAAAGGATTGATACATTATGAAAATACTTCTTCTGGAAGATGATTTAGAATTATGTAAAAATATAAAAATTTCGCTGGAAAAAGAAAACTATATGGTTGATTGTTGCAATGACGGGGAAACTGCTATGCTGTATGCCTTAAATACAGACTATGCTTATGACCTTGCCATTGTAGACCGTATGTTACCGATTATTGACGGATTAACAATCATAAAATCTATGCGTAGAAAAGGAATATCTATTCCAATCCTCATCATTACTGCCATGAGTACCCTTGATAATCGGGTTGAGGGTTTAGACGGCGGTGCTGATGATTATTTAGTAAAACCATTTCATATCAAAGAATTGCTTGCAAGGGTTCGGGCATTGACAAGGCGACCTGCCAATATCCAGTTATCGCCTAAATTACAATATGGAGATTTAACTTTCGATAAAGACAGCCGAACCTTATCTACACCCGTCAATTCTATTTTATTAACTTCAAAGGAAACCGAATTGACTTTTGTATTTATGCAGAACCCAGAAACACTATTTTCCCGTGAACAGCTAATCCTTAAAATCTGGGGCAGTTCTTCCGAGGTAGAAACTGGCAATGTAGACAGTTACATTTCTTTTCTGCGAAAACGCCTAAAAGAATTAAAAAGTTCCTGTAAAATAACAACGGTCTACGGTGCAGGGTACAAACTGGAGAAAGAAACATGTTAAATAATTTATACCGAAAACTTCATATTCTGTTTGCAAGTTCTGTTATGCTGATTATTACCCTTGTGATTTCCTTTGTCGTTGCGAACACAGTTCATACAGAGAAAATCAACGAAAGCACCTTATTTCAGAGATTGACAACCTTGCTGATTTATCAAGTGGAAAGTGCTTCTTCGGATATGGACAAAGCACTCAAAACCTACGAAGAGAGTTATCATATTTTTTCTTTAATTACTGATACAAGGGGGAATACCATTTATCAGAGTGATTTCCCATTTCCAACTTCTGCGGACAATCTGTTGCATGATGTAGAAAAGCAGATTTCTACACAGCCATTATCACAAACAGAAAGCAACACAACTTCACAAGGCGGTTTTCTGGAAATAAGAGGAACACATCACGATACTTATTTTGTTATTCCTGCTACAATTAGGACAGCAAATGATACCGTGTATCATGCAACCTTTCTTTATCAGACAGCCAGTTTGACGGATATTTTACAAAAGACATTGCCTATATATCTTCTTATCTGGTTTTTGGCTTGTATCGTTGTTATCGTGCTAACCCGTTATCTGCTGAAAAAGTCGTTTGCTCCAACGGAACGAATACTGCAAAGCCAAAAAGATTTTGTTGCAACAGCGTCCCATGAATTAAAATCTCCACTTGCTGTTATGATTTCCAACACGGATATGCTTCTTGATAATGTTTCCTTAAACGAGCAGGCAAGGCAAGCCGTACAGACCATAGATTTTGAATGTATGCGGTTATCCCGTTTAGTCAAAGATATGTTGCTTTTGGCTTCTTCCGACGCTAAAACATGGACATTGCATAAAAGCACAATCAATGTAGATACCTTACTCATCACGTTATATGAAACCTACGAACCCGTCTGCATGAAGCAGAATTTAGAACTAAAACTGCATTTATCCGAGGAAAGTTATCCTGCCATGCTTACCGACAAAGACCGATTATTTCAAATCTTGTGTGTCTTTATGGATAATGCCATTCAACATTCCAAGAATAATTCTTTAATAGAGATAGAAGTAATCGCCACCGAAAAAAATATTGCTTTTTCTGTGGTAGACCACGGGCAAGGCATTTCTGATGAAGATAAGCAGTATATCTTTGACCGATTTTATAGTGGCGACAAGTCCCATACGAACAAATCGAATTTTGGACTGGGACTAAGTATCGCCAAAGAATTAACTCAAATGCTGAACGGTATTATCATTATCAATGATACTGCTGGTGGAGGTGCTACTTTTACTGTTAAATTTCCTCTGAAATAGATTAAGGCTTGCAGATCATACACTATGTATGGAGCAAGCCTTTTTTCAAATCTTTGTCTTTTTGGTAATCTTGTAAATATATTCTTCTGGGGTAGGGCGTTTATTACCAAAATATTTTTTGAAATTTGCCTGCACCTCTGGGTCGGTGCTATTCATAGCTTCATCAATCG
>ERZ773276.2581-NODE-2581-length-10914-cov-8.611843_pt1 | contig 10914 bp, 7 predicted proteins | sample MGYA00511386_ERZ773276 | MGnify/ENA primary metagenome ERZ773276 (study PRJEB29015, sample SAMEA2737778) | human gut metagenome | biome: human gut; feature: human-associated habitat; material: faeces | place: China | collected 2012 ...
TTTTCAAACGCATACAGGCGTTCATCCACGATACCTTTCTGTGTATCCACAACCAGTAAAACCATATGCTATCCCTCCTGTTTTTCTTTAGTCCCATCCTACCACAGACTGCCGGTTTCTACAAGCAGATTCAAAAAATCCCCACAGGAAGCATATAGCCTGTGGGGATTTCTTCAGCCGCCCATGGCGATGAGCACCAGCACGACCACCACCGCAATGGCGATGAGGCAGCCGCTGCCGTCTCCGCCACCACCGCCGCCAGACGAGCCACCAAAGTTGTGGTTGAAGGCCGTCATGTACTGGGCGTAGCCCGTGGCACCCTTGCCGAACAGCCGTAATCACCGTTTGCCATGGTAGGGGTAGCATATCAAGTCAACGGTCAGTTTTTTGATATTTAGTTATTGTGTGTTACCATTTGTCGATTTTTAATTTTGCTTTTCGCTTAACCTTAAACCAGAAGCTATTTGAATATTTCTCGTTATGGACTAAAATCTCATACGCCTCCATAGTTCCAGCAGAATATACAAAGCCGAATAATCCGACTGACAATCCTAAAAAGACAAGCGAATGATAGTGTGTCCATGGAATTATTCCTCGAACGGTAATAGCGAGTGTCAAAAGACCTATGATGAACAGAACTGTGCAAGGGATAGCAACAACCATGTTCTTTTTCTTCATGGAACGATATTCGTCAGTTAGTACCTTTAGAAATTCATAATCAAAAAGCAAACTCTCTTTTTTCAAAATTGTGTATTCATCTTTTGAAATGAACATTGAAACCACAAGAGCAATAATTCCTGCAAGTATGCAAATGGACATACCCAACACTTTCCATGCAGTCGTTGTCTGAAACACGGTGTAGGGTATTCCAGCTAAAGCAAACAAGGCGAATCCATCACCAAAATATTTGCAAGTCTTTTTCTCGTTGGCGATATAGCCAACAGCCATTTCTCTGCTTACATAATAGCCTTTTTCATCTGCGCTACTTTCCGTTTTTTCATCTTTCAGCAGAAAGTCAATGGATACCTCAAAGACATTTGAAAGCAACAGCAGTTTTTCTGTTTCTGGATATCCTTGATTATTCTCCCACTTGCTGATTGCTTGTCGGGTTGTTCCCACAAACTCTGCAAGAGCTTCTTGAGACAGACCTTTTTCTTTTCTGAGTTTGTAAATTTTTTCGCCTAAATTCATAGGTGATACCTCCTTTGGTTTTGATAGCATAATTCTACCAAAGCAAGGTGTCATTATCTATCTTTCGGGAAATGCACTTTGTCAACTTCAAGTTGCAGATATGTTTTTCAGTGCATAACTGTCCTTTTTCAAACTTGCCGGCGGCGAACGGTTTGTTAAAATCGTTTTCGGACGGCAAGTCCACAAGGGATAGCCGCTTTAGCGTCGTAAGGGAGTGTAGCTCCCTTGACGGAGCAAAGTGACGAAGCATTCTCGGTCGGGCAGTTTTCTCCTGCTGACCGGGAATGAAGCTCCGCAGGACGCACTACTCTCGATAGAGAATATAGAAGTGCGCGTTTTAGCTCCTAAAGGGATTTTATCAGTTCGCCTAACTGGAATTTATCGCTTTGAATGTTTAATTAGAAGAAAATCTACCACGATACAAAACATAAGATAAAATCCCCAACATAACACATAGGAAACGATGGAATTTCCAAGCTGCGGTATTGGTGTAAATGTCCACCAATGCCCAAACTTAATACCTTGAAGAAAATTAAAAATACAAGAAATTGGCATTAAGATAAGTATCCATACATTAACAATCCAAAACAAAAATGAAGCCTTTTCTTTGTTATCACCTATAAACTGTCCTATTACGAATACCATAATTCCGACAGCCATTAAAATTAGTCCAACTGCAACAGAACTTGAGGTTTGCTCTTTGTCCCAAATCATAATGGCTACTACTAAGCCAATAAAATTAAACACACTACCTACCAAAGAAAAGATGCGAGCATCACTTCTTTCAGTACCGTTTTCTGTTATTGGTTCTATTCCCTTCAACAAATAATCTGTTGTTACATCAAAAAAATTGCTCAATAAAATGACCTTTTCGATGTCTGGTGTACTTTGTTCTGACTCCCATTTAGAAACTGCTTGTCTCGATACACCAACCTTATCAGCAAGTTCTTCCTGCGAAATTCCCTTGCTCTTTCGTAAATGTTGTATTCTGTCTGCCATATTCATTGCAAAACACCGCCTTTCTTTTTTACTTAATCTAACAAAAATAGCGGTTGCATTGCCACCATTTTCTCATAGAACTTTGTCAACCGACAGTTGCGAAGGCGAAAATTCCGATTTATCACTCAGTTTTCTTATTCAAATTATACCATAAAGCTTGTGTACCCTTCTACCGCAACTTTGGAATATATGAGAAAAGCCCGAACATTTTTCGTCCGGGCGGTCTCGGCATCAATCATAGATCGGATTAAATTTCACGATAGCTTCTGCCTGTGCCTTGCAAGCGCTCCCCTTCCACGCCCTCCGGCATCTATCCGCGCCCTTGCTCATACCATCTAACAACTATATACCGGGAGGGATATCGTGTGCTGCTGACCTTGCTGCAATTTTTTGCCACAAAATTTCTGTTTCTGGCGCTTCATCTGGAAAGCGGAAGTTTCCCCAAACCGCTCTCCGCCCGGGAAGAGCAGGCCGCCTTTGCTGCCCTGCGGGCTGGGGATGCCGCTGCACGCGAAAAGCTCATCCGGCACAATCTGCGTCTGGTCGCACACATCGTCAAAAAATACTACGCCCTGCCGGGTGATCAGGAGGATCTGGTCTCCATCGGCACCATTGGCCTGATGAAAGCAGTGGACACCTTCGACTCCACCCGCCGGGCGCGGTTCTCCACCTATGCCAGCCGGTGCATCGAAAACGAGATCCGGATGCAGTTCCGGCGGGAGCGCAAGAGCGGGCAGACCGTCTCCTTACAGGAAACCTTGGAGGCAGACGGGGACTCGGCGCTGACCTTAGCGGACGTGATACAGGACGGCTTTTGCATGGAGGAATGCTGTGAGAAGAAGGCAGACCTGCTCCGGGTGCGGCAGCTGCTGGAAACGCTGCCCGCGCGGGAGCGGCAGATCCTGCTGCTGCGGTACGGGCTGGCCGGGCAGCCGCCCCTGACCCAGTTGGAAACGGCACAGCTGCTGGGCATCAGCCGCAGCTATGTGTCCCGTCTGGAAAGCCACGCGCTGTGCCAGCTGCGCCAGCATTGGGACAAAAAACCGGCGCAGGAGTGAAACATTTCTCCTGTGCCGGTCTCGGAATCCTTATTCGGTCAGCGTGCTTGCCTGGATCTCGTCCAGCTGTTCAAAGGTGTACAGCCGGTTCAGCGCCTCGACCAGCTCCCTTTTGGAAAGGCGCGGCGGCAGGCCCAGTGCGTTCAACAGCTTTGCCTTGCGCTCTGCGCTGCCCGGCTTGCCGGAAAGCCCCCATTCGTACAGGTCCGTGTAGGTGATCTGCCGACCTTTCGGGCGGGCAGGCGCTGCGCCTGCCTCAGCCCCGAGGGCATCCCGCAGAGCCTGCAAAACGATGGCATCCTCCACACCTTCCACCCCCAGCAAACCTTCCTTGCCGGGCTGCTCCTTGCGCTTTTCCTTGCCATGAATGGCGGGCACATAGGCCTGCACCACATTCTTTTCGCCCACCAGATTCGTGATGTAGTTCCGGATGCGGAAGCCCGCCGCATCCGAATCCGTCAGCAGGATCAGCCCGTTTTTCTGCGCCAGCGCTTTGAACAGCTGCTGGCGCTTTTTGTCTTTGTAAATGCCAAATCCATCCGTCAGCAGGATCATGGCATCGGTCAGGTGCGCAAGGCGGGCGGCATCGTATTTGCCCTCCACGATCAGCACCCGGCCGGTATGGATCATTTCATTCTGCATCATCGTCCACTCCCTGCCATGGCCAGCCGGCACAGCGCCGTTTCCAACAAGATCTGCTCTTCCACCGGCTGGCTCTTCAGGCTCTGGTCCAGCTCCAGCAGCACCTGCAGGCAGGCTTCGATCTGCCCCAGCGTATAGTGCGACGCCGTTTCGGCCGAGCGCTTGAGCCGGTAATCGCTGCCCTTGTAGCCAAAGTCCTTGAACACCGTACTGTAGTTCTTTTTGCGGGCCGCGCCCAGCTTGACCCGGTACAGATCCACATAGCTGCCGATCATGGCCGCCGTGATGGCAATGGGCTCCTGCTGCAGGCGCAGAAGGGTCTGCAATTTCTTGCAGGCACCGGTGGCGTTTTTGGCGGTGATCATGCGGATCATCTCAAACACATCGGCTTCCAGGCTCACGGTGCCCATATCGGCCACCATGGCAGCGGTCACGGTCTGGTAGCCGGACAGCGCACAGAGCTTGTCCACCTCGTTTTCCAGCAAAAATGGATCCTCGCCGCAGCGTTCCAGCAACGCAGCAGCCGCGCCGTCCGGCAGTGAGGTTCCCTGTGCCTTTGCCCGGTCGATCATCATGGCCTTGAGCTCAAAGGGCCGGGGCTTGGCCAGCTCTTCAACGTAGCCGATGGCCTTGCACTGGGCAATGAGTTTCTGGGCCGATTTCCCGGCCTTGAGCTTGCTGCGCTCCAATGGGAACACACTGCCCAGCACCACCACCGCATTTTCCAGGCTGGCCAGCGTACTGCACAGCTCATCCAGATCCTTTGCGCCGTATGCGCCCGGGTCCACCTCCGGCAGCACCACCACGCGGCGGGTGCCAAAAAAAGAGATGGTGCCCGCCGCCATGATCAGTCCTTCGATTTCCGGAGCCGCACCGTCCAGCACGGTTGCGTCCTCGTCACTGTCTGCCGAGAGAACACGGACAGCCGCATTCACCGCCTGCCGCACCAGATACCGCTCTGTGGAATAAAAATAGTACACCGGGCAGCCTTTGTCGGCCAGCTGCCGGAGTTTTGCCTCGGTCGCCAAACCCGCGGCCCCCTTTCGGATGAATTGTTATAATACCCATATAGTGTACCACATTCCGGCCGGATTGCAAAGCATCACTCTGCCCGCCAGCCGCCGGAAGGGCGCAGGCTGAGGGAAGCATATACCGCTTCCTCGCCCTGCATCCATTGGTAATGATCACTCCGGCTCAGCAGCTGTTCCCACTGCACGGCCTCCGGTTTTGCCGGAGATGCCAGCAGCCACTGCGCCCGGACCGGTTCGGCCAGCGTCACCGTTCCGCTCACGGTCACGAACTGCTGCTCCCCGATGGTCAGCCGCACAAGGCAGCCGAACCGGGTATGCAGGGTCTCCACTGCTGCGGTCGACGTCTGTCGGGTGACGGCGCTTCCCACCGGCTGCACTGCCACTCGGCACATCGTCCGGGCAGGCAGCGTGCAGGCATTTTCCGGGTCCAGACGCAGATCTGCCAGCAGTTCCACCGTGGTCACGCCCCGGCGGGCCAGCTGGTTTTCCACCGCCCGCTGAGTGGATGCCCCACCCCGGAACAGCACCACGGCTGTGTGATTCTGGCTGACCACCACCGCCGGGCTGTTGGCACTGCCCACAAGGTCGATGTGCACCACATCCCGGCACAGGGCATTGCCTGCGCCAATGGCAAGGGCTGCCGTCAGCAGAAGGCCCGGCACAGCCACCCGCAGCCGTACCTTCCAGAGATGTGCCAGCCCGCACAGAGCCATCAGCAGCAGACAGACAAGGGCTGCATAGTTTGTGTCAAAATACAGCCCCGCGCCGGGTTTTGTGCTTATCCACACAGTCCAGCGGTTCAGCAGGCCGGTCAGGGCTTCCGCAGCCTTGCCCAGCAGCAGATACAGCGGCCCGGCCACCGGGACAAGCCCCGCAAAGGCAGTACCAAGGCCCAGAAGCATCATGGGTTTGACCATCCAAAGCACCGCCACGCCGGAAGCCACCGCCCACAGGCTCACGCTCAGCCCCCGCAGCACCAGAACTGGAAAGGCAGCCGCCGAAGCACAGACCCCGATGCACACCGTCTCGGTCAGGCTGCTGCGGACATGTCGCAGGATGCGCTGCAATACAGCGGGCTTTTTCTTCCGGGTCGCGTGCGCTGCAAAGAGTGCATGCAGGTGACGGGAAAGCTCCGCACCGGCCAGTGTACCCAACACAGCGGCAAACGACAGCTCAAAGCCGATATCGCACACAGCATAGCTGTTGCGGGCGGTCATCAGGATGCCCGCCGCCAGTGAGGTGAGGGCGTCCGATGCGCCATAGACCCACACACCCAGTGCGCTGACCCATACCGCCACAGCCGCCCGGCAGACAGAAGGCGTAAAACCGGTGACCCCTGCCAGCAGCAGCGCCAGGAAGGCCGTAAACAGCGCCTTGACCCGGCGGCTGCGATAACTGCGCTCCCGCCTGCGTCGGCCGAACACCGACCCGAACACGTCCCCGCACAGAATGGAGACGTGCATCCCGCTGACCACCAGCACATGGGAAAGGCCCGCACCCCGGTAGGTGCTGCGCAGGGCGGAAGAAAGATAGTGCCGGTCACCCACCGTCATGGCGGCCAGAACCCCGCCGGCATCCTCGTTCATCTCACCGCGCAGGCTGGTACTGAGCCGTTTTTGCAGGCGGCTGGTGCGTGCCCGGAAGCTGCTACCCTGCCCCAGCCGGGCAAAGGCCTGGGGTTCTTTGGCCAGCAGGGCCGCGCCATCGGCAAAGAGGGTTGTACGGTCGGCAGGCTCCGGCGCTTCCAGCGCAAAGCGCCCCTCCACCCGCTCCCCGGCTTCACAGACCGGCAGGGTATCGCATTCCACCCGGAACTCTGCCGCCCGGCCGTTGACCCGTTCCACCCGCAGCACCGCATCCACGATACCCGGATAATAGGATGCCGACACCGATTCCACTTCTGCCGTCAATGCTACCGTCTGCCCGGCGTATTTTTCCAGCGTTTGTTCCAGACGGGCATTGGTATGTCTCGCGGCAGCCAGCCCGGCCGCCGCACCCAGCAGCAGGCAGAGCGATGCTTTGCGGGTGCGGTCCGGGATGCACAACAGCAGGCAGACGGCTACAAAAAATGCCGCAAACGGCACAAAAAGTTCCGTTTGCGGCAAAAAAGCGCATACTAACGCAACACCCAGCATTCCGGCGCAGGATACGCAGAGCGGGCGTCGCATGGCGGCTTAGTGGAAGAACAGGGGCAGCGGCTCCAGGAAGATGATATCTTTGCGCTCTGCTGCGTCACCCTCGGCCAGAACAGCAGCCTGGCCCACGATGGTGCACCGGGTCTGCTCGGCCAGTGCATCCAGAGCTTTCAGCGAACCACCGGTGGAGATCACGTCGTCCACCACCAGCACGCGCTTGCCGCTCATCTTGTCCAGCTCCTTGCGGTCGATGACCAGCTTCTGCTTGCCTGCGGTGGTAATGGACTGATCCTCCACCACCACGGGGTCGGTCATATACAGCTTTTCGCCCTTGCGTGCGCAGACGTAGGGCTTGCCGCTCTGGCGGCTCATCTCGTGTGCCAGAGGGATGCCCTTGGCCTCGGCGGTCAGCAGGATATCAAAATCCGGGCACTTCTTCAGCAGTTCAGCGGCAGCAGCCACGGTCAGCTCGGCATCACCCAGCATGATAAAAGCAGCAATGTCCATGTGGTCATTCACCTTGCAGATGGTCAGCTCACGGGTCAGGCCTGCAACGTGCAGAGTATAGGTCTTAGCCATAATTCAACGCTCCCTTTTTATTGGAATCAGACAGGCAGCTTTTCGCCGCCCAGAACATGGAAATGCAGATGTTTCACGGTCTGGCCTGCGTCCTCGCCAACATTGGAGATGACGCGGTAGCCGTTGTTCAGGCCCTGCTCCGCAGCCAGCTTTGCGATCACTGCAAAGATATGGCCCAGCAGTGCGCCGTCCTCTTCGGTCAGCGCAGCGGCAGAGACAATGTGCTTTTTGGGCACCACCAGAAAGTGCACCTTGGCCTGCGGGTTGATGTCGTAAAACGCCACCACCTGCTCGTCCTCGTACAGCTTCTTGGAGGGGATTTTCCCCTCCGCGATCATACAGAACAGACAATCTTCCATGGGAAACAACTCCTTCCTGATATTTTATAAACGTCCCCGCCCTCTCAGGCCGCTTTGCGTCCAGCTCTCCCAAAGAGAGAGCCCTTGGCAGCGCGTCAGCGCTGACGGAGAGGGCGAACCCGTTTTCTTATTCGCCCAGAGCCTTCTTGACGATGGCGCCGACAGCAGCCAGAGCTTCGTCGATCTTGGTCTCGTCCTTCAGGCCGGCCATTGCAAAGTCCGGCTTGCCGCCGCCCTTGCCGCCGGCAATGGCAGCGATCTCCTTGACCAGAGCACCGGCCTTCAGGCCCTTTTCCTGTGCCTGTTTGGTCACAGTGACAGCCATGGTGATCTTATCCTCAGACTTGCCCACCAGAACCGCCACAGCGGGCTTCACAGCCTTGTCGCGGATGGTATCGCACATGCCGCGCAGGGTGTCGCCGGTGGTGCCGGTGAAGTATGCAGAAGCGATCTTCACGCCGCCGATCTCTTCGGCATTGTCAAACAGGCTGGTCACCTTGGAAGCGGCGACCTGTGCCTTGATCTCTTCCAGCTCCTTGGCCAGAGCCTTGTTCTCAGCCATCACGGCCTCGGCACGGACGGGCAGAGCGGTCACATTGTTTGCCTTCAGAGTGTTTGCCACGGTATGCAGCATAGCCTCCTGCAGGTTTGCACGGATCAGCAGGTTGCGGCCGGTGACAGCCTCGATGCGGCGGATGCCCGCAGCAACGGAGGCCTCGCTCACGATCTTGAAGCCGCCGATCTGGGCGGTGTTCTTCACGTGGGTGCCGCCGCAGAACTCGGTAGACCAACCCTCGATGTCCACAACACGCACGACCTTGCCGTACTTTTCGCCGAACAGAGCCATTGCACCCAGCTTCTTGGCTTCCTCAATGGGCATTTCCCGGACGGTGACGTTCATGGACTCGTAGATTTTATCGTTCACGATCTTCTGCACGCGGGCCAGCTCCTCGGGAGTGACCGCGCTGAAGTGGGTAAAGTCGAAGTGAGTAATCTCTGCATCCTGATAGGAGCCTGCCTGATGGACGTGGTCGCCCAGCACTTCACGCAGAGCTGCCTGCAGCAGATGGGTGGCGGTGTGGTTGCGGGCAATGGCCATGCGGTATTCCTTATCGACCTTTGCGGTCAGGTGGTCCCCCACCTTCACGATGCCGCTTTCCAGCACACAGGTGTGGACGTAGTAGCCCTTGGGGGTCTTCTTCACATCCAGCACGCGCAGGCTGCAGTCGGCGCTGTTCAGCATGCCGTGGTCCGCAGCCTGACCGCCCATCTCAGCGTAGAAGGGAGTCTTATCCAGAACCACCAGCACGCCGTCCTTCGCTTCCTCGTCGGTAGCAATGGCATCGGTCAGAGTTTCTTCGTCGCTCAAGGCGACCACAACACCGGTGTCGTTCAGGGTCTCGTAGCCGGTAAAGACGGTGGGCTCTGCATTCAGCGCACCGAACAGATCCTCGCTCCAGCCGGAGATGTTCTTCTTCAGGCGCTCCGCACGGGCACGCTCCTTCTGCTTGGTCATTTCGGCGTGGAAGCCTTCCTCGTCGATCTCAATGCCCTGCTCTGCAGCGATCTCCTTGGTCAGATCCAGCGGGAAACCGAAGGTATCGTTCAGCTTGAACACATCCAGACCCTTCAGCAGGTGCTCATGTGCCTTTTCCAGACCGTCGATCATGTTGTTCAGGATGTTCATGCCGGCATCAATGGTGCGGGCAAAGTTTGCCTCCTCGGTGCCGATGACCTTCTTGATATAAGCATCGTGCTCGCGCAGCTCGGGGTATGCGCTCTCGCTGGACTGGATAACAGTCTCCACCAGCTCCACCAGGAACGGGCGGGTGATGCCCAGCATACGGCCATGGCGGGCAGCACGGCGCAGCAGGCGGCGCAGCACATAGCCACGGCCCTCGTTGGAAGGCAGGATGCCATCGGACACCATGAAGGTGCAGCTGCGGATGTGGTCGGTGATGACACGGATGGAGATATCGGTCTTGTCGTCCTCGCCGTAGGTCTTGTTGGCAATGTGCTCTACATGGTGCAGCACGCTCTGCACGGTGTCAACCTCAAACAGGTTGCCCACGCCCTGCATCACGCAGGCCAGACGCTCCAGACCCATGCCGGTATCGATGTTGGGGCGTGCCAGACGCTCGTAGTGGCCCTTGCCGTCGGCATCGAACTGACTGAACACCAGATTCCAGATCTCCATATAGCGGTCGCAGTCGCAGCCCACGCCGCAGGTCGGCTTGCCGCAGCCGTACTCGGGGCCGCGGTCAAAGTAGATCTCGGAGCAGGGGCCGCACGGGCCGGAGCCATGCTCCCAGAAGTTGTCCTCCTTGCCCAGACGCACCATGTGGTCGGGGGCGATGCCCACCTTCTTGGTCCAGATATCGTAAGCCTCGTCGTCCTCTTCGTACACAGAGATGTGCAGGCGGTCCTTCGGAATGGCCATCCACTCGTCAGAAGTCAGGAACTCCCATGCCCAGGGAATGACCTCCTCTTTGAAGTAATCCTGGAAGGAGAAGTTGCCCAGCATTTCAAAGAAGGTGCCATGGCGGGCAGTGATGCCAACACGCTCGATATCCGGGGTGCGGATGCACTTCTGGCAGGTGGTCACGCGGTGACGGGGCGGCTCTTCCTGAGCCAGAAACCACTTTTTCATAGGTGCCATGCCGCTGTTGATCAGCAGCAGGCTGGGGTCGTTCTTAGGTACCAGGGGGAAGCTGTCCAGACGCAGGTGGCCCTTGCTCTCAAAGAAGCTCAGGTACTTTTCACGCAGTTCATTCAAACCGGTCCATTGCATAGGTTTTCTCTCCTCAATCGTCTTTGGCGTTTGTGCGCCGTTTTTATGCTGTTATGGCAGAGGGGCGGCACGGTGAAAAAACAAAAAACAGCCCTCATCCCAAAAGGGACGAAGGCTGCTTGTGCATCA
>ERZ773276.2583-NODE-2583-length-10907-cov-2.533081_pt1 | contig 10907 bp, 9 predicted proteins | sample MGYA00511386_ERZ773276 | MGnify/ENA primary metagenome ERZ773276 (study PRJEB29015, sample SAMEA2737778) | human gut metagenome | biome: human gut; feature: human-associated habitat; material: faeces | place: China | collected 2012 ...
AGCTTCAGCAGGACTTTGTCTACACCTGTAAGATAGGTGCACACATTCAAATAATCATTAAAACAACATATAAAAAATATTTCTAAATATAAATTTTATTCACAAACAGGAATATAATTTATACTCGTGAATACATATATAACAAAGGGCAACAAAGTAGCCTTAAATAATGTGTTTGGAGGATAATATGGAAACAATAGGCGTAGATTTAGGCAATTGTAACATTAAGACAAGCAAGGGGATAATAGTACCTTCATTAATTACAAGGGGAGAAAATTATTTAATAAGCACAGGATATCAATTAGAGTTTAACAATGAAATATTAATTATTGGAGAAGGTGATTATGATACTAATCTAGATAAAATATCTAAAGAAAATCTCTTACCAATGCTATGTTTAGCTTTAGGGTTAAGTACCAAAGAAGAATTTGTAAGAATAGTACTAGGATTACCTATAAATCAATATAGAAGTAAAAAAGATAAAATGATTGAAGTAATTGAAGATAATAAAATATTAAATTTTAAAAGCTCTGTTTTTCATGCATTTCCCCATTCAAAACATGTTCTTGTGACAAATTCTTAACCGCGCCAGAGCGCGCATCAAGAGCACCAGGAACGGAAATACTTTCGTACCTGTAAGAAACCCCAGCGTATGCCATGAGGGCTTCAAAGCCATCCTGAAGACGTTAAAACCTCCAGACAGCACAGAAGCCAACCCGCTCATCTCCTGCTCTCACAGGGTTCTGAACGGGTCAGCGTCATTGCTAATCGGTTCACCGTGCAGATATCTGCACGGACAAACTGCCCAAAATTACTTTACGAGAGCCAGAGTCTCTCTTGCGATCGCAAGCTCCTCGTTTGTCGGGATTACCATAACTTTAACCTTGGAATCCGGTGTGGAGATTACGATATCTTTTCCTCTTACGCTGTTAGCCTCGTCGTCGATCTTGATGCCAAGGTAGGATAAATGCTCGCAAACAGCTTTTCTCATGGACTTGCCGTTCTCGCCAAGACCTGCTGTGAATGCGATCACATCTACGCCGTCCATAGCTGCTGTGTAAGCACCGATGTACTTAACAACGCGGTAGTTGTAAGCTGCAAGAGCTTTCGCTGCGCGGTCGTTGCCAGCCTCAGCTGCTTCCTCAATGTCACGGAAGTCGCTGGATACGCCGGAAAGGCCAAGAACACCAGACTTCTTGTTCAGAACGTTCATAACACCTGCGATGTCAAGGTTCTCTTTCTTAGCGATGAATTCCATGATAGCCGGATCCATATCACCGGAACGTGTTCCCATGATAAGTCCCTCAAGCGGAGTAAGACCCATGCTTGTATCTACAGATTTGCCGTTCTTTACAGCGGAAAGGCTTGCGCCGTTACCAAGATGGCAAACGATGATCTTTAAATCCTCGTACGGTTTTCCGGCAACCTCAGCAGCTCTCTTGGATACAAAGCTGTGGGATGTTCCGTGGAAGCCGTATCTTCTTACTTTGTACTTCTCATAGTACTCGTACGGAAGACCGTAAAGGTAAGCCTCCTCCGGCATTGTCTGATGGAAAGCAGTATCGAATACAGCTACCATCGGTACGTTCGGCATAAGCTCCTGACAAGCGCGGATACCGATCAGGTTTGCCGGGTTGTGAAGCGGTGCAAGGTCGTTGCACTCTTCGATCGCTTTCATAGCCTCATCTGTGATTACTGTGGAAGAAGTAAACTTCTCACCGCCGTGTACGACACGGTGACCAACAGCGCCAACCTCTGCAAGACTTGCGATAACGCCACTCTTCTTGTTTGTAAGAGCGTCTAATACCATCTGGATAGCCTGTGTGTGTGTCGGCATCGGGGAAACAGTGACTTCCTTCTCTCCGCCTGCTGGCTGGTATGTGATCTGGCTTCCTTCGATACCGATTCTCTCGCAAAGACCCTTTGCAAGAACTGCCTCTGTGTCAGAGTTGATTAACTGGTACTTTAAGGAAGAGCTTCCGCAGTTGATAACTAAAATATTCATGGCAGATAAAACTCCTTGTTTAAAATAAGTTTAAAAAGGGAACGCCGTCTCCTCATATCGATTATGCGCCGTTCCCTTATGTTGTTGAGCAATTATGGATTAAGCCATCTGAGCCTGTACAGCTGTGAGGGCTACTACACCAACGATATCCTCAGCGGAGCATCCACGGGAAAGGTCGTTGACCGGTCTTGCGATACCCTGAAGCATCGGACCATAAGCTTCTGCTTTTGCAAGTCTCTGAACCAGCTTGTAACCAATGTTACCACAGTCAAGGTTCGGGAAGATCAGTACATTAGCATGTCCGGCAACTTCGCTTCCTTTTGCTTTTGCCTTTGCTACGGACGGAACGATTGCAGCATCAAGCTGTAACTCACCGTCAAGGTCAAGCTGCGGGTACTTCTCGTTTGCGATCTTTGTAGCTTCTACAACTTTATCTACAAGTGCATGTTTCGCACTGCCCTTTGTGGAGTGGGAAAGCATAGCCACGATCGGCTTTTCTCCAACAAGTGCGCGGAAGCTCTTAGCGGAGCTGTCAGCGATTGCAGCGAGCTCTGCAGATGTCGGATCCTGGTTTAATCCGCAGTCAGCGAAGAGGAATGTGCCGTTTGCACCGTATTCGCAGTTCGGAACGTCCATGATGAAGAAACCGGATACAAGCTCTGTTCCCGGAGCTGTCTTTAAGATCTGAAGAGCCGGTCTCAATGTATCAGCTGTTGCGTGGCAAGCACCTGCAACAAGTCCGTCAGCGTCTTTTTCTTTTACCATCATAACGCCGTATGTGATGTAGTCTGTCTTTAAGATCTCCTGTGCTTTCTCGAGAGTCATGCCCTTTTTCTCTCTTAATTTGAACAGTGTCTCTGCATAATGGTCGAATTTCGGATCTGTATCCGGATCTACGACTTTAAGACCTGTAAGGTCCACTTCCAGCCAGTGAGCACCATCCATGATCTTCTCCTCTTTTCCGATCATGATCAGGTCAGCGGTCTTCTCCTTTAATACCTGTGCTGCTGCGATAAGAGTTCTCTTATCGTTGCTCTCTGGCAGGATGATGGTCATTACATCCTGTTTCGCCTTTTCCTTCATAAGATCAATAAATGCCATGATGATTGACTCCTTCCTCAATATGGGTTTTCATACGTATTTTTATTATATCGCAGCTAAATACTGGATACAAGACTATATTCCCCAATTTTTTGCACTTTTTTCAATACCTCTCGTTAAATTAAAAACAATAATAAAAATATAAGAGCTTCGGCAAGCAAAGACTGCCAAAGCTCCTACAATTTCTAATTATCTATTGGGGTAATTTCCTTCTGGAATATAAAAGGTACTTTCCATCCACATTGATTGTCTGTTATCAGATCTTTTCATACCGCTCAACATCCACAACGAAGATCGTTGCTCCTCCCACATCGACAGACATCGGCATGGTTGCACAATGAACCATAGAGGAACCGGATACATATGGCATATTGATGGTGATCTTCTGGTGATGGCCGCATTCTTTCTTAATAATATCGATAGCCTCGTCGACACGTTCCGGCTCAGTAACGATCATCAGAGTTGTATTACCTTTTTTCAGGAATCCACCGGTAGTAGAAAGACGTGTCACACTGAATTTGTGTTTTGTAAGAGAAGTTGTAACATCGTCCTCATTGTCATAACGGATAATTGCGTAAATCAGTTTCATATAGCATCCATCCTTTCTGCGTCTTATTTCCAAAGATTGCGGTGACCGCCGCAAAGATGTAAAATATAGTCTTAAAAACATATGCGTAAAAATCTGACATCTGTTCAGTTGTGAAATCGTCAGAACTTTCACACATTGTTTAAACGCAGTATATCACATTTTTCCTTTGATAACAATAAATATTGCATTAAGTTTTTGTTTCGTCTATATTATTAGATAATGATTTGTATTTTCGGCACGGTATGACACTGCCTTACTCGCAGCAATAAATCAATTTCACTCTGCCAAAAGAACTGCAAATTTATTTTTGACCACTGATCGACTTTATTTAAGGAGTTTACACCATGAAAACAGCCGCCATCATCGCAGAATATAATCCATTCCACAATGGTCATAAATATCAGCTTGAAGAGACAAAACGCCAGACAGGCGCCAATTTCATTGTCGTTGTCATGAGCGGTGATTTTGTACAGCGGGGGATTCCGGCAATGTACAGCAAAACCTTCCGTACCCGCTCTGCCCTTCTCTCAGGGGCTGATCTCGTGATCGAGATGCCTATCTTTGGAACCTTAAGCGCTGCCCAAGATTTTGCCCGTTGCGGTGTCTCGCTGTTTCACCATATGGGAATGATCGATGTCCTTTCCTTTGGCAGTGAATCCGGCAATATCGAAGAATTGTGGCAACTGGCTAATCATTCCGCATTGGAAACGAACGAACAGTCCGCCCTGATCCGCGAAGGTCTTCGAAGTGGTCTCACATACCCGCAGGCTCTGACTCTCGCAAAGAAAGAGACTGTGCCAGCTTCTCCAAATGACATTCTCGCAGTTGAATATCTGAAAGCATTAAAAGAATTCTCTTCCGATATTAGTCCTTGGACTCTGAAACGCTCAGACCCAGGCTATCATTCTGAGGATCGGAACGGCTCCTTCGCTTCCGCAACAGCTATCCGAAAAGCGGTTTTTTCGAAGGATCTGGAATTTCTCACTGCTGTTCTACCGGATTCGCATTTTGAATGCATGAAAGAAGAATCTGAGATTCCGCTGTTTCCAAATGATTTTTCTCTCCTCCTGAACCAGAAAATTTTAACTTCCGATCTGGAGAAACTTCAGAACATTTTCGGAATGCCGGGAGATCTTGCGGCAAAGCTCTATAAAAACCGATTAGAATTCTTTCGGACGGATACTCTGACTGCTCTCAGGAAAGACCGACAGTATACTTATGCCAGAGTCAGCCGTGCACTCATGAATCTCATGCTTGATATTAGCGTCGAAGACCAGTGTATGTTTGCAGATTTATTCCGTGCTCCATGGATCCGGATCCTGGGATTCAAAAGATCTTCCTCACTGCTTCTTTCAGAATTAAAAAGGCACTGTGATATCCCGGTTATTGCAAAAACTGCTGACGCAAAAAATATCCTCTCCTCTTCCGCGTATGAACTTTTTAAGAAAAATCTAACTGCGTCTGAACTCACCAGGATGGTGCGGGAACTAAAATCCGGGAAATCGCAGAAAAACGAATTTACACAGGCACCTGTCATGATTCCATAAATATATATTTTCGTTGGGAGCCACTTTCCGTTGGCTCCCAACGTTTTTACATAAATACGGACACCCCATCGGCTGAATAATCCCCTAATACCGTTATGCTGCTTCCAACTCTCTCTCCGCTGCGATTTTTTGTTATTACAATTTTCTTGTCGATCCTGTCTTTCAGCTCTGAAACATGAGAAATGATGCCAACCAGTTTTTTCCCTTCTGCCAGATTTCCCAATGCCTTTACTGCTTGATTTAATGCGTCTTCATCCAGAGAACCAAACCCCTCGTCCACGAACATGGCATCCATCTGTATTCCACCGGCCATAGACTGGATCTCATCTGAAAGGCCAAGTGCAAGAGACAGAGATGCCTGAAAAGTCTCGCCTCCGGAAAGTGTCTTTACACTCCGCTCACTTCCGTTGTAATGGTCGATGACATTTAGCTCCAACCCACTTTTATCCTTTTTATTGTCAGCACTTTCCCGCCGCTTCATCTCATACTGTCCGCTGCTCATCGTCATCAGCCGAAGATTCGCCCGCCGTAAGATCCGGTCAAAATATGCCATCTGGACATAGGTTTCAAGTTCAACTTTACTTTTACCGTTTAATGTTCCGCCTGCCGTATCCGCAAGAGAATGGATCCAGACATATTCCTTTTCCGTCTGTTCCATTCTGCCCTGCTGGCCACATACAGCTTCATAGATTCTGAGATTATTGTGCCAGGACGAATGTATTTTTTCACGAAGCTTTGATGTCTCTGCCTTCTCTGTTTCCAAATATTCCATTGTCTCTGAAAGTTCTTTTTCTGGAATATCTTCGAATCCCCGAATCTGCTTTTTAAGAGCTTCCGCTGCTGAATTCAGACTGGCATTCTGGTTCTGAAATCGCTCCAGAGCCTTTTTCGCGTCAATTGCTTCCTGATCAAGTTCACTTTTTCTGGTTTTCATGGCTTGCAGATTATTTTCAATCTCCACAGCATTTTGACCTTCCAGCTTTCTCTGAAACTCTTCCACATGCTTCCGCAGCATTGTTAATACTGTCACCAGATTCTGTTCTGAAAGAGCAAGTTCTTTGTTTCTTTCTCCTGCAGCATTCAGATCTGTTTCCAGACGGTTTATCATACCACCCAATCCATCCAGCACTTTCTGCTGTTCTGTGTTCGCTTTTATGCGGATCTCCAAAGCCCGGAGTTCATCATCTAATTTTTCAATTACCGGATCTGCTGCAGTCACAAGCTCGTCTGGACCAGTTACAATTAAGGCCTCTTTGACCAGATTTTTTTCCGTTCCGCAGATCAGCTCAGCTGTATTTCTCATTTCCTGATCTAAATTCCTTTTAAAAAAGCTGGCTCTTTCACTAAGTCTCTGGACCTTTTCTTCTGCCTGCGCCTTTTCCTGTTCTTTTCGCTTCAGTTCCTTCTGGTCCGGAATCTCTTCTGAAAGTTTCGCCGGAGCCGGATGATGAATCGAACCGCATACCGGGCAGGGCATTCCAGCCTGTAAATTTTGGGCCAGAATTCCAGCCTGAGCATCCAAAAATAAGCGTTCAAGATGTGCATAGACACTGCGAATCTCATCGCACTGATCAACAGCACTCCGGTATTCCTCCTGAGCATTTTTTAACTCTCTATTGATAGACTCCACCCGGTTCATTTGTTCTTCCAGTTCATTTTTTCGGTGCAAAAGTTTCTCTTTTGCACGTGTGAGCCGTTCTCTTTCTACCGGCACTCCCAGATTATGCTCTTTCTCCCCGCGCCTGTCTTCCAGTTCTTTCTGGAGGCTGCTGACTTGATTTTCATTTTCCTTTTTTTCTTCCTGAATCTTCAAAAGAAGCTTTTCTTTTCTGTCGATCTCTTCACGAGTCTTATCCAGCTCGATAAAGCTTTGACGGCTAAGTTCAAGTTTCTGAATCCGTTCTGTCAGTTTCTCGCGTGTTCCTTCCTGCTTTTCTATCCTGTTCCACTCAGCGAGCACCCGTCCATATTCCGGTTGCAGTAACTCCAACTCCTGCTGTTTTGCTTCAAGTTCAGCTGCTGTCTTTTTTAGTAGGTCCGCTTTTCCCTTTTTTTCACTAACACTGCAAATCTGCTCTTCAATTTTCCTTAGCGTTTCATCCAGTACCTCCAAACGCTCCTGCTCTTTTTTCGTCTCAGCACGCAGTAAATTGATTCCATCAGTTATTTTCCCCTCGAAACCGGCTTTCTTTAAAGCAAGGAACTCCTGACCGGCAGCCGGATCCTCCTCAAAACTGGCATCATTCAAATACTGGCTGATACTCCGGCGCAGTTCATCGTAATCTTTTCTTCTTCTCCGTTCTTCGTCCCTGAGACGTATCTGAATTGTCTGATAGATTTCCGTATGAAAAATCTGCCGGAAGATTTCCCCACGTTCGGCAGTTCCTGCAATCAGGAGTTTCTGAAAATCCCCCTGTGCGATCATCGCGATCTGGGTAAATTGCTTATAGTCAAGCCCCATAAGTTCCGTTACCGCCTTTGTCACTGCCCCCATCTTTGTAACAGGCTGACGTTCGTCGGGATAAAAGAGCTCCGCATCTGCTTTTTTCGTTGTAAATCCGGTTCCTCGCTTTTTCGGGCATTCATATTCCGGATTTCTTCTGACGATATATTCTTTTCCCTGATAGGCGAAAGTCAGCTCCACAAACGTCTCTGTCTCTGCTTTCGCATATTTGCTCCGGAACATTCCGGCTTCCCGCACAGTTCCGCTTGCCTCACCGTACAGGGCAAATGTGATCGCATCAAAGATCGTCGTCTTACCGGCGCCGGTATCTCCCGTGATCAGGTAAAGACCGTGTTCTCCAAGTTGTTTAAAATCGATCGTGTTCTCCCCCGCGTATGGGCCGAAGGAACTGATCACCAGTTTTTCAGGTTTCATTCTTTTATCTCCCGGATCAATTTTTCTGCAAACTCTTCCTGCTGTTTCATCATAGGCTGGTTATTCTGAAGTTCATAAAACTCCCGGAATAGTTCTAACTCTGTCTTTTCTTCTACATCCTGAACCGCATCAATCTGGCTGCTGGCTCTTGTCCTTTGATTATCATACAAAAGCTGCATAATATTCGGATAGATGACTCTCAGCTTCTGAAGTCCATCCGGTACATCATCCTCATCCGTCAACGTTACCTGAATATAATCTTCACAGTTCATATCCCGATAAAACGAACGGGCAGTCAGTTCCATATATGTTCCCCGGAGCTTTCGCATATCCCGAAATGGTTTTAAAGGCAGAAGTCTGATCTTTAACATTCCCTTTTCTTCCATCTCCACGACCGTGATCGTTTTTTCCTGATCCGTCTCAGAGAAGGAATATTTCAGGGGCGTTCCGCAGTACCGCACCATGCCCTTTCCCACATTCTGAGGACTATGGATATGCCCCAAGGCTGTATAATCAAAAGCCTCAAAGACTGAAGCATCAATATTATCAAGACCTCCGACCTGGATATCCTCCGATTCGCATCGGGACGCTCCTGTAACAAACTGGTGCGCCACGAGGATATTTCTCTCATTCGGATCGATCTCCATGTGGCTGATCACTGCACGTACTGCAGACTGGACATCTGTAATCAAATCTGACTCATCTTCAAATACGCGGCGCACAGCTGCCGGACGGATAAACGGAAGAAGATGGATCCAGACCGTCCCATACTGATCTGCGATCGGAATTTTCATGACAGTTCCATCATAGACGGGGGAGAGATAAATTCCCCGGCTGTTTAGCAGTCTTCCTCCAAAAGCCAGTCGTTCCGCAGAATCATGGTTTCCGCTGATAACAAAGACGGGAAGCTTTCTCTCCGCAAGCTTTGTGATAAACTCATCGAACACCTGAACCGCTTCCGCGGAGGGAATCTGTTTATCATAGATATCTCCTGCCAGGATCACTCCGTCCGGCATCTCCTTCTCCGCGAGATCCAGGATCCTTTCAAGAATATATTTCTGGTCCTCGATCATAGAAAATTCATTCACTCTCTTTCCGATATGAAGATCTGATAAATGGAATAATCTCATCTGTGCCTCCTGTGGTCTCTGCTGTTAATCCTATTGTAATGTCTCTCACCGGCAATAGCAAGCCATTGTCTTATAAAGAATAAGACCCCGGAACATATATCTGTCCATGGGATCTTATTCTCTGGTCAAAAAACGGTTCTTACCGCAACACTCATATCCGGGAAACATCTTTTTGAGGATCACTTTATATACGGATTCCCCGGTGTCTCCGCATAGTATTCCACGGAGATCATATTTCCGGCGTGTATCTCATCTGAAACCATTCCGTTTATCAATTTCAGCTCATAAACGTATTCCCGTACCGACATACCGGAGTGGTGATAATAAGTTTTTGCAATCGACCAGAGTGTATCACCTTTTTCTACCTCGATCGTCGTATAATAGCGGTTATAGACTGTATCATCACTCTCTTCATTCGCCATAACCAGAGTCTTTCCGAAAAAGCAGGACATAATCATTACAATCATAACAAGGGCTATCAAATACTTCTTCATACAGCTTCCTCCTTTGTATCCAGCGAGTCCAAACTTATGTTTGCGAACATCTGTTCTGTATCGAATTCTATCACACGAACATATGTTTGTCAATTCTTTTTCGGTATTTTTCGAACAAAGGTTTGCTTTTTCCCGTATTTTATGGTACTATGTATACAGATGAAAAAAGGAGGGATTTCATGAGTCAGGGAAAAATTACTGATAAGCAGAGAGAAATACTTGAATATATAAAAGAAATGATCTTAAAGAAAGGTTATCCGCCGGCTGTGCGCGAGATTTGTGAAGCGGTACACTTAAAGTCCACTTCCTCCGTGCACTCTCATCTGGAATCCTTGGAAAAAAACGGCTATATCCGTCGTGATCCGACAAAGCCGAGAACGATCGAGATCCTTGATGACGATTTCGCCCTGACGAGACGCGAACTCGTAAACGTGCCGGTGATCGGTACGGTCGCTGCCGGAGTGCCAATCCTTGCGGAACAGAACATCGAAGATTATCTCCCGATTCCTGCAGAAATTCTTCCAAATAAGGAAGTATTTATGTTGAAGGTAAAAGGAAACAGTATGATCGAGGCCGGAATCTACAACGGCGATAAAGTGATCGTTGCAAAGCAGCCAAACGCTGAAAACGGTGATAAGGTCGTTGCTCTGGTGGACGATTCCGCTACTGTAAAAACTTTCTATAAGGAAAATGGCCATTTCCGTCTCCAACCGGAAAATTCCTCGATGGATCCGATCATTCTTGATCAGGTCGAGATCCTTGGAAAGGTCATCGGTCTTTTCCGTATGATGAATTAAACCGATCTTTATTTTTACGGATAGTTCTTAAAGAATCGCTGTGATCCTCGAGGAACGTCTCTCCCCGCCGGAGACCTCACTCCCACCGTGATGAACTTGCGATGGCTTGCCACTTGAAAAAAGCAGACATCTTATCTGACCGAGAGAAAAAGCCCCACCGGATATCTATGACTATACGACATCATTCGAGATCCGGTGGGGCTTCATGTTTTATTGTATTTCAAATTCTGCCGGTACCGAATATACTCTTCCGTCTGGCAAATAGATTTCTTTTATCATTTTATATTTGCCTTTCTGGAGTTCTCCGTATAACCATGCAAAATCTATATCCATAAACCGAGATTCTCCGGGTTCCAATTCGTAGGC
>ERZ773276.2586-NODE-2586-length-10896-cov-2.484826_pt1 | contig 10896 bp, 9 predicted proteins | sample MGYA00511386_ERZ773276 | MGnify/ENA primary metagenome ERZ773276 (study PRJEB29015, sample SAMEA2737778) | human gut metagenome | biome: human gut; feature: human-associated habitat; material: faeces | place: China | collected 2012 ...
ACTTCTGATCGGCGGACTTCTGATGGTCTATGCAGTCTATTACTGTAAAAAGAATGGAGAGGACAAAGAAAAGATCCAGAAAGTAGTCGGGGAACTTCATGAGAAAGGACTCCTGAAGGTTTTAAAAGAAAGCTTCTGGGCACTTTTGAGTCCGGTTATCATTCTGGGATGCATCTATTCCGGAATCGCATCGCCGACAGAAGCGGCAGTCATTTCAGTGTTTTACGCACTGATCGTCAGCCTGTTTATTTATAAGACGATGACGTTTAAAGATATTTGGCCGGCACTGGTGGAAGGCGTGCGCACCTATGCACCGATCATGTTTATCCTTGCAGCATCGATTGCATTTTCAAGAGTTCTGACTTTGATGCAAATCCCACAGATGGTAAGCACCTGGATCCTTACGCACTTTACCAATAAGATCGTCCTGCTTCTGGTGATCAATGTATTCCTTCTGATCGTGGGAATGGTCATGGATACCACACCGGCAATCCTGATCCTGACACCGATCCTTCTGCCGATCGTAACAGCAGTCGGCATGAATCCGATCCACTTTGGAATCATGATGGTTGTCAACCTTGCAATCGGATTTGTAACACCGCCGATCGGAGTCAACCTGTTTGTGGCAAGCTCGCTTACAGATATCCCGATCATGCGGATTTCCAAACATGCGATGCCGATGATCGGCTACTTCCTTGTTGCGCTTTTGCTAATTACATTTATCCCGGCGATCAGCCTGGCACTGATATAGGAGGTAGCAGCATGAAGAAAACAGTAAGAATGGCGGTAACGGCAGGAATGTGTGCGGCACTTGCACTCAGTGCGGGATGCCAGAAAAAGACGGTTGCGGATGATGAAGTACAGCGATATGCATGGCCGCTTGCAACGGCAAGTCCGGAGGATACCGTAACACAGATCTATGCAGAAAAATTTGCGGAAGAAGTAGAAGAATTAAGTGATGGCAAGATGAAGATCCAGGTCTATCCGAACGGTACGATCGGAGGGGACAGGGAGCTTCTAGAGAGCTGTAAGGATGGGGACATTCCGTTTGTGATCCAGAATACCGCACCGCAGGTAACTTTCATGCCGGACCTTGCGGTGTTTGATATTCCGTGCCGATTCAGTACGATTGATGAAGTACGTGAAAAGGTAGATAATCCGGAGTTCTATGGGCTTCTGGAGGATGTCTATGAGAATGGCGGGTATAAGCTCTTTGGCTATGCAGACCAGGGATTCCGTGTCATGTCAACGAATAAAATGGTCGAATCATTGGCTGATTTTAAAGGACAGAAGATCCGTACCATGGAGAATTCCCACCATATGGATTTCTGGAAAAAACTGAAAGCATCTCCGACACCGATGAGTTTCAGTGAGGTGTATATTGGGCTGCAGCAGGGAACCATTGATGCCCAGGAGAATCCATACGAGGTTATCGTATCCAACAAGCTTTATGAACAGCAGGATTATGTGGTGGAAACCAATCACCTGCCGCATCTGATCTCTCTGATCGTCAGTGATGAATTTTTTCAGGATCTGCTGGAAGATAAGCAGGCAATCCTTGTAGAAGCTGCTGAGATCGCCAAAGAAGAGGCTCGCCAGGCATCGGATGACCGGATTGCAGACAAGATCAAAGTAATTGAGGACAGTGGAACACAGATTGTTACACTTAGTGATGAACTGAGAGCAGAAATCCGTGAGGCAGTGCAGCCGGTTTACGATGAAATCGAGAAAAATGTGGATAAAAAACTCTATAATGCCTATATGAAATAGCAAAAAAATACGGAAAATCAGGGAAATCTGTAATTGATTGAAATTTTTTGTTGAAAAATAGAGTTTTTTATTATAGAATTATAAGTAATGTATATAAAAAGTAAAAGGAATGCCCCAGGGCATATATAAGGAGGATATTACAATGATTTCAGCAGGCGATTTTAGAAATGGTCTTACAGTACTGATCGAAGGTAACATTTATCAGATTCTGGAATTCCAGCATGTAAAACCGGGAAAGGGAGCAGCTTTCGTTAGAACAAAACTTAAAAACATCATCAGTGGTGGTGTAGTAGAAAAGACATTCCGTCCGACAGAGAAATTCGATACCGCTCATATCGACAGAAAAGATATGCAGTATCTGTATTCTGATGGTGAACTCTATCACTTCATGGATGTTGAGACATTCGACCAGATCGCAGTTGATGGAGATACAGTAGGAGATTCCCTCAAGTTTGTAAAAGAGAACGAGATGGTTAAAGTATGTTCACATGAAGGTAACGTATTCTCAGTAGAGCCGCCGATCAGTGTGGAACTTGAAGTTACAGAGACAGAGCCGGGAGTAAAAGGTGATACAGCTACAGGTGCTACCAAACCGGCTATCGTTGAGACCGGAGCAAGTGTTCTTGTACCGCTTTTTGTTAACCAGGGTGACAAGATTAAAATTGATACCCGTACAGGAGAGTACAGCTCAAGAGCATAATCCTTTCGTCATAATTCACAAAATTAAGACAGAGATAAAAGCCGAAAGCAGAGGCAAGTCCTCATGCTCTCGGCTTTTTTGCATGTCAATACCATTTTGGAGGGGAAAAGAATGTTCTTGTAATCTGAAAAAAGGGCAGATATAATTGGCAGTACACACCTGCTTGAATGCAGGTGATATTCAAATCATAAACTGCCTTAAGATGGCAGAAAAGGTTCTTTGCGGCGCATGGCTTTCTGGAAGGAGAACGGATGAATTATACAGAATTTATGAATGCTATGTTATGCGAGATCAGAGGACAGGTAGATGCGCAGGTGAGGACGGAGTTGTACACCGTGACGAAGAATAATGGAACCAGAAGAACAGGGATTCTTTTTAAGCAGGAGGACAGCAACCTTGCACCGACGATCTATCTGGAGGAATTTTACCAGAAGTACCTGAAGGGGCAGCAGGTACCGGATCTGGCAGATTCCATTTGCAGTATTTATCAGGAGATACGGGTGAAGAAGACCTGTGATTGTCAGAATCTGTTTGATTTTAATCATGTAAAAGAGCATATCGTGTACAAGCTGATCCGGCGGGATGCCAACGAAGAACTGTTAAAGCAGATTCCTTATGAGCCGTTCCTGGATCTGGCAGTGGTCTATTATATCCAGATAGACAACACACGCTTTGGCTCGGCGGCGATCCAGATCCGCAACGAGCATCTGCGGTACTGGCGTGTGGAAAAGGAAGAAATCCGCCGTCTTGCCGAGAAGAATACACCGCGGATCTATCCGGTGCAGATCCGGCAGATTGTGCGCTTTATGTATGTGGCGACGAACGAGCAGTGCAGTCTGGGGGCAGCAGTGATGCGGTATCCGGATTTCCGGGAAAAGGTCAGGGGGATGATCAGAGGGGATTTCTATATCCTGCCAAGCAGTATCCATGAAGTGATACTGGTGCCGGAAAGCTTTGGACTGGAGCCGGAGCGGATGCAGGAAATGGTAAAAGAGATCAATCAGACCGGAGTGGCACCGGAGGAAGTGCTTTCGGATTCCGTGTATTACTTTGATGGGGAGGAGATTCGGATCGTGGCGAAGTAGGGATAGATTATAAACGTGTATAGAGTAGGGAAAATTGACAGGGAAATATACCATTGTATAGCAGAGGATATTGTAACAGATGAAGATATTATAACTGTTGTGCAGATTATGCATATTCGGGAAAGACATCCCAATGATTATGAACTTTTTTCTACATACTTTGACGAGATAATACGGGATCCGGATTATATAATTGAAGCGAAGAAACCCAATACAGCGTTGATACTAAAAGAAATTAAGGACGTTAAAGAAGTATTTAAAATGGTTTTACGTTTGATTACATCAAAGGATAATCTGGACTACAAAAATTCAATTATCACATTTATGAAAATCGATGATAAGGAATGGAACAGGCTGCTGCGCAACAAGAAAATTCTTTACAAAAGAGAATAATATTGATATACTGAATGTAGAGAAGAATTCATTCATATGATTATCTAAGGTGGAAGATTTCGTGCGATCCACACGCCGATGGTATAGACAGGGGAAACCTGAGAGATGCAGGAGAAGCGCACGCCTGCTGGATAATCATTTGAAGAAGACTTAAAGAGGTGTCGCAGGTTTGCGGCACCTTTTTGTGTATACGATGAGCCAAGTGCAGATTTGTGCTTGCACAAGAATCTGTATTTTGCGAATGTACATCACCTGGCTGTTAAGCGAGATGGTGTACAAAGTATACGAATCAAGTAGGAGTCAGCTTACGTAATCATACAATAGAAATAAAGAAAGGAATTCCGAGCATGAACACAGAAATTTTAGTAATTGAAGATGACGACCTGGTAAGACAGGGAATCGTAGACATCCTGGAACTAAAGGGATGGAATGCGATTGCAGCGAAGTCTTGTAGCGAAGCACTCGTAAGGATTCGAGGAGAAGAATATATGCTGTATGTACTGGATATGAAGCTGCCAGACGGGAACGGAATCATGCTCTGCAGGGAGATCCGCAGATATACAGACAATCCCATTCTTTTCTTATCAGCCTATGACAGTGAAGAATTTATCGTAGAAGGATTTGAAGCGGGAGCAAATGACTATGTGATCAAGCCTTTCCGCACATTTGAATTTATTGCGAGAATCAAGGCTTTGCTGCGACGTACCGGTATGCAAAACGGCAAGAAAGTGAAAAAAGGAATCAAAAGCGGAGAATATGAACTGGATTTGCAGAAGCAGATTTTGCAGAAGGATGGTGTCCGAATCGATCTTACAAGGACCGAATATCAGATTCTGTGCAGCCTTCTTGCAAACGCACCGAATCTTGTTGCGAGGGAGTTCCTGTTGGACACGATCTGGGATTTCAATGAAAATTATATCGATGACAATACCTTGTCTGTACATATGAACAGGCTGAGAAAGAAGCTGACTGCAGAAAATGAGCAGGATCCGATTGAGACAAAGCGTGGAGTTGGTTATGCATGGACGCTGAAAGCTGAGGATGTGTATGATGAGATCTGAGAGAAAGACGGAGAAATGGAGAATACCGGGAAAATGGACTCTGATTTTTCTTTTGATATTGCTGGCTTTTTATGGATACCAGAATATTCTTGCAGAAAATTATGAAAGACAGGTTGTTTCCTGGATCGGACAGACAGAAAAAGACAGAACGGTTTCTGCCTTTACAGAACCGGATGAAGAAGCATATCAGAAGGGCTGCGAGGCATTGAAAGAGGCAGGGTATGAAGAGACAGGAAAAATCTGGCTGGAAAAGAGAATCCGAAGTTACGGAATAGGTGTGTTTGTGGCTGCGATCGGCATCCTCTGCATTGTTGGTCTGCTGACAGAACTGCACATGGAGAAAAGACGGAAAAAAGCACTGGATAATCAATTGGCAGAAAAAGACAGGGAACTGGAAGCAAAGCTGGCGGAAGAAAAAGAATTTCTGCATCGTGACCGGCAGAAAATGGGAACTTACATGGAAAATATTTCCCATCAGCTAAAAACACCGATTGCGGGAACACTTCTGAATCTGGAGGTGCTTCTTGTGACAGAAGAGGATGAAAAACGGTATCAGAAGCTGGAAGACTGTGTGAAAAAGGTGCAATGGATGTCCGATATGACGATCGTGCTTCTTAGGCTTGCGCAGATTGATTCCGGGAAAATCTGGATGAAGCGGAAAAAAGAAAATCTGACCGGACTGATCGAAGAATGTATAGACAGAACACAGCCTTTAGCGGAAGAAAAAGGAGTTGGATTTGAAATGGATGTTCCAAAAGAATGCCTGCTTTCCTGCGACGGATTCTGGCTGAAAGAGGCAATGGAAAATGTACTGAAAAATGCCGTAGAATATGCAGATACAGGAAGCCTGATTCAGATTCTGCTGAAAGAAGATACGGACTATTATAAGCTGTATATCACCAATCGGGGAAAACGGATTGAAGAAGAGAAAAGAGAGCTGATTTTTGACCGTTTCTACCAGATGGAACAGGGAAGTGGAATCGGAATTGGTCTGCATTTGGCAAGGGAAATTGTCACGCTCCATCAGGGAACACTGAAGGTTGTGGATCGAAGCGGCTTGGAGGAGGCGACAACCTTCCAGTTTATACTGCCGAAGATGATCGCAAAAGATCATGCACAGGAAGAAATAAATCTTACGATTTCGTAAGATTGGGGTAAGTGAATCGAAAGACTGATCTGATATAGTAAGACTAACAAATGAAGGAGGTGGCAGAAGATGAAAACCGTAATCAGACTGGACAAGGTAAGCAAAAGCTATACCCTTGGTGAAAAGAAAATCACAGCATTAAAGGAGTTTTCTTTTGAAGTGAAAAGCGGTGAATTTGTGGCAGTGATGGGACGAAGCGGATCCGGGAAATCTACTTTTCTTAAGATTGCAGGAACACTGGAAAAGCCAGATACCGGAGCAGTCTTCCTGAATGGAATACAGATTAACGGGCTTTCCCAAAAGAAGATCTGCAAGATCCGGCAGAAGAAAATCGGGTTTATTTTCCAACAGTATCAGTTACTGCCGGAGTATACGATCTGGGATAATGTATGCATGCCGCTTTATATCGCGCATACGGTACCGGATAAAGCTTATATCCGACAGCTTCTTGAAAAGGTCGGATTATGGGACAGGAACGGAGATTATCCGGATCAGTTATCTGGTGGAGAGCAGCAGAGAGTGGCAATTGCCCGTGCAATGGCAGCAAAGCCGGGAGTGATCCTTGCGGATGAACCGACCGGGAATCTGGACTATCAGACCGGACAGGAGATCATGAAACTGATCTGCGCATCCAGAGAGCTTTACCGTCAGACAATTGTCATGGTGACACATGATATGGACAGTGCCAATTATGCGGACAGGATTGTGTATATGGAAGATGGTGCATTGCGATGAAAAGAGAGAAAAGACATGGAATTGAACGGGAACTCAGTATAAAAAGAATCCGCAGCCAGAAGAAATACAGCATCCTGATTGTCTCCGTCCTGCTTCTTACCTGCACACTGGCCCAGATTGGCTTCCAGATGTCGGAAGGACTGAAAGCCGCATATATCGAGAATCGTAAAGCAGTATATGGGGAGTGGGAACAGGTATTTGTGGATATGGATGAAAGCTCGGTGAAAGTAGCAGAAGAGAATCCATTTCTTGCACAGAGCGGGAAAATAAGTATCTATGGGGCGATCGCCGGAGATTATCTGGAAAACCGTCAGATGAATATCGGGACAATGGACGAGACGGCGTGGAAGCTTGGCAAACTGGAAATGAAAGAAGGACGCCTGCCGGAAAATGAGCATGAGATCGCAATGGAATACAGTACACTTCGCTCACTTGGATATGAGGAGATGCTTGGAAAAGAGATTACACTGGATATTACACCGGCGCTTTCCATTCTGGAGCAGGGGGAATCAAAAAGCTATTCGTATACTTTATGCGGGATCCTAAAAGATTATCAGATAAACTGGGAAATCTGCAACCGGCATCGGTTTCCAACTGGAATTGTGACACAGGAAGGCGGGAACAGGATCGGCTCTGTTCAGGATATGCATATGCTTGTAAAAGCGAAAGAAGGCAGTGAAAGTGTTTATAAAGATCTGAAAGACAGCGAAGAATTTACCTGCGGCATGGATGACAATGTGGAACAGGACAAACTTTCTGATGTAAGTCTTCCGTATATGGATTTTCTGGAAAATATCCGTTTGCTGATTGGTGGTGCGTCGATCTGTATCCTGTTTCTTACGGTATCGCGTTCGATTATCTCAAGAGAACAGTTCTGGAGGTTCCTGGATGCACTTGGAATGAGAAGAGGGCAGATGTACCAGATTATTTTCTGGGAAGCAGTTCTGTTTGGTGCAGGAGCTGTTATTGTTGGAAATCTTGCAGGGATTGGGATTTACCAGCTGGTTATCCCTGCTTTTGAAAAGATAACCGAGCAGACATTACCACAGGCGATTGCATGGGAAGGAGTCCTTTTTGGAACTGGCTTCAGTATCTTATGTATTGCTGCAAGTTATGGACTCAGTGCAGTACAGCTTCGCATACTTCTGAAAGAAAAAAAGAAGAAAGTTCAGAAAAGAAGGGGAAAGTACAGGAAGATCGTCCGGTTCACGCCGGGAAGAGTTTTACTTCATAAATGGCAGATGCATCGTGTGCGTAAGAGTGTAGAAATTGTTCTTCTGGCAAGTGCTTTGCTGATCGTGGGATTTGGAAAGATGGAAATATCAACCAGACAGGAAGAACTGAAAGTATATCAAAGGCTGACAGGAAATGGATACTATTTGAGTACAATGGAGATTACGAATTCTCCGGGAATTTCCAGGCAGACAGTTGATAAACTGGAACAGGTTGCCGGAGTAACTTCTGTAGAACAATATCATAACAATGAAAAAGAGGAGTTCTGGATTGATCTGTCAGAATATGCTGAAAGCGAGTATTTTCAGAAAGTAGTCGAAACATTGGTGGCATATCTGAATGAGACATCAATAAAGGAAAAGATATCTATTGAGAAAGTAAGATTGTCTTTGCTTACAATAGACAGATGGCAGGATATACAGCGTTTTCTGAGAAATCTGGATGAAGGCAGCCTGACAAAAGAAGAATTTGAACAGGGAGATTTTTGCATTCTGGATCTTACAGAGTTGCAGGAATATGACGGAAAATATCTGAGTGCATTCAGCCCGGACGGACAAGGAATATCAGAAGATACGGTACAGGTTGGTGATGAACTTCCGGTTTATACATTGAATGAGAATGGAAGTAGAAACGAAAATCCGATTCCAGTAACAGCGATTTTACGTGGCATGAAGGAAGAAGATGTGCGGAATCCACAGATAGGTGGATCTGGTATATCGATGATTGTTGGAAAGAATTTCTGGAAGAAATTTGGGAAAAGCAGAATTATGGAATATGATCAGATCGTAAAAATTCTGGTATCGGATGATGCGGATGCGTATGATACGGAAGGGCATATTCTAAGTATTTTAAAACAGGGAACAGCTGTAAATGTGCAGAATAACCATGAAGAGTATAAGAAAATACGTCAGGAATTATATTCCTTTATAGGAATGTACAGCATTTTTGCAGTGTTTTACATGATTCTGATTTCCATAGTTTTGTATCAGATGTTTCTTGCGGAGAAGCAGGAAGAAAAAAGAGAAGGGGAAATCTTACAGTCACTTGGAATGGAAGAAAAGTTCCTGAAGAAAATGCATCGGATAGAAGTTCTTTGGATGACGGGATGCGCAGGAGTGATTGGAGTTCTTACGTTATGGGGTGCTTGCCGACTGATATAGAGGAGGCTTCAAGATGAAGAAAACCTATATCCTATATTGCTGCATAATCAGCGTTATTCTAATGCCGTTCAAATGGTTTGCACCGGAGAATATGACGGATTTATCGGAATGGGGATTGAAGTGTATTTCCAATCCGGTTGGAATCGAGTTGCTCATTATTGGTGTTCTGCTGATTCAGGCGAAGCGTATAGAAGCAAAAGAACGGATTCAGATGGGAATTGGATTAGTGGCAATAAAAAAGACTGTCAAGCCATAAAAGCTTCACAGTCTTTTCACGTCCCTGATCAGAATCGAACTGACGCACCCGCCTCCGGAGGGCGGTGCTCTATCCACTGAGCTACAAGGACATTTACTAATATAGCACTTGCCCAGAAAAAAATCAAGAAGAAATTTCGAACAGGACAAGTAAAACGGGATGAACAGAATAGCAGCCGAAATACCATTTGAAAGTGATTTGATACACAGAGTGGGCATCAGCATAAAGCAATTTTAATGCAGAAAAAGAATAAATAATCGCTTCGACAAAACCAGTCAAAACAAGTCTTCCTTCGCTATTGACGTAAAAGCGGGCATTGCGTATGATAGGTGGCAAAGGAGGAAATGCCATGTCGGAAGAAAAAAGGATGCCCGTCCTTACAGGCCAAAAGAAGCAGATTTTCTACACTGGTCTTGTGTATCTGCTGGTCTGCTTTATGACGGCGGGAGTTACCGTTTTTCTTACGAAAGAGAAAAAAGATGAGGTAAAAGAAGTAAGTGCAGTTGTTACAGAAGAGCCAAAAGTAAATACCGGATACGCAGCGATGGAAACCAATCCACTTCTGGAGAACCGGGACGAAGAGCTTGCGGATGCAGTAGAAGCATACTATCAGGAACTTTCCGGAAAAGAAGCCTATGCCGAAGCATACGATGGGATTGCGATTTACACGAAAGACGGCAAAGCAAAAGGCAGCAGGATCCTGTATGTACGGTACAATATGAAGATCCGTGGAATTTACACTGAAGTACCGGGACTTGAAACCTTATATGCGGTCAAGGACAAAGATGGAAAATTCGATATTCAGGCAGAGATCTCTGACGAGCAGATTCAGACGATAATTGAAGAAGTTTCCGCACAGACAGATGTGCAGGAGCTGTTTGCACAGGTAGAAGCGGATTATGAACAGGCACTTGGTTCAGATGCAATGCTCGCACAGGCGGTGGAAGATCTGAAAAATGCAGTGGATCAGTAACACTGTAAATACAGCGAGCCAGTAACGTCTGAAAAAAGTGGTAAAGGTTATGAAAAAATGTTGTGCGTCAGCAGAAGTGGATGCTGTCTTTCCAAAAATTTATAAAGAATGCAGAATTTCAGGCAACATCCAGTCTCCGGATTACGATTTTCTATTGCGCTTACATAAGGATTCAGATATAATAAATAAAGCGGCGCAGGCAAAGAGTCTGCGCTAACGTTTATGATGAAAAAGAGAGGAACGATCGATACTATGAAGAAGATCCTGGATCTGATTACAGAAGAAATGGAACAGGCATTTGCAGATGCCGGATACGAGAAAGAACTGGCGCGTGTTACACTTTCCAACCGCCCGGATTTATGTGAATATCAGTGCAATGGTGC
>ERZ773276.2590-NODE-2590-length-10881-cov-3.642804_pt1 | contig 10881 bp, 9 predicted proteins | sample MGYA00511386_ERZ773276 | MGnify/ENA primary metagenome ERZ773276 (study PRJEB29015, sample SAMEA2737778) | human gut metagenome | biome: human gut; feature: human-associated habitat; material: faeces | place: China | collected 2012 ...
AGTAGGTCTGAAAAAATTGAGTCATCACAAACCTACTATTATGATATCACATTGCCACCTGTTAATCAATACTTAATTTAAATTTTTCTTTGTATACAATTTTCTCATTTCCAAGAATATCTGTATATATTTTTCCTATATTACCAGCCTTTGTAAGTCCTATTAAATTCCGTGGTTTCAAATACTTCGCCGCCACTACTGGTTTTGTTTCTATGTAATTCTTCTTTTTAGGCATCGTTCTAGACAAAAATCTTTCTTTATAAATATCCCCATCTTTCTCATACTGAATAATATCATTTTCATAAAAAGATAATCTAAACTCATATCCTTCACTTTCTAAATCCGTTATTTTCATACCTGGCTTTAGTATTTCTTCCTTAACAAGAATATCTTCGTAGGATGCCTCATCTAATATATATCTTCCTTTGACAAACTTAAAATCTGCATATTTTACTCCTATTATTCTGTAATTATTATTTCTCGTATCATAATACAGATCAGCCCTATAAGGCTTTAATGTGTCCATTATTACCTTTTTGTCATCTTTGTTATATCCGTAATTAGCAGATATATCTATGCATGAACCAACTTCGCTATCTGCATATTTTATCTTCTTTATCACAGGACCATTGTGCTTCTTAGAATACTTTCTTATCTTTTCACCCGTTTCCTGCTCATAAGCCACAAAAGGATTTTTTTCGTCATTGAATTGTTCATATATTGACATAAGCATCTCAAATGTCTTTGGATCATTCTTATACATTAGGAAATATTCCTGTTTTCCACCAGCTATAATCTTTCTAATTGAATCTACATCCTTATTATCTCTTATGTCATAACTTACAATCTTATATATCTTATTATTGATATTTCTTGTTCCATATATAGTAGCATTACTCAAACCACGATTAGCTTTCTTATCAACCCTATGGTGATACTTAACTATTCCATTATTCTTCTCACTTTCAGCATATATTCCTCTGCTTACTACCGTTGTCTGTGGATCACCTTCTGCATTTTTAAGATTATTTCTAATCTTAAGTACCTGGGAAAATAAAGCTTCATCATAATACTTCTCATCATAGCAGGACTGAATATCTGCCTCTTTATATACTTCATTATCAAAATCTATAAACCTGCTTTGTATGTCTTTAAACTTCAATAAGCCTAATTGGGTATAACATATAATAGCTGCATCAATAGCATGATGGCTATATGATTTATCTCTATCCTTTTCTAACTTTAATCTATTTCTTAGCTGATGCGTGACCATTCCATTGATAACTCTTACTGTTGTGTTACAATCCCTACTTGAAAAGTATAGTTGTATAGCATTCAATATGCTGCGTGATGCATACCTCGTGTCATTCAAATTCCTGTTTATAAAACCTTTTACAACATCTATTTTAGTTATATCTTCACCATATAACAGATTAGATTTCTTTTTAGGTGGAAACTTTTTATTTTTCAACACATAATCCATAAATTCGTGCACATCATAATTTCTGTTAACATTAGCCAGATACGCCATTGGTGTATTATTTCTTTTACTCTGATTCTCATCTCTGTAAACCAACACCTTATTATTTCTTCCATCATCATAAGATATACTCAATGGTATGATATGATCAACTTCAAACATATCGTGATGATATAATAAATCATTTATATTAATATGTTTGCCTGAATAAGGACATTTTTCTTCCTGTTCTACCCATAATTTCAGTTGTAATTCCAATCCCTTATGTTTTCTGAAATATTCATCCGTTAATTCTATATTATATTCTTGTTTAAGCTTATTTTTTATTTCTTTTAATTCGTTCTCTCTGTTCTTCTGAAACTTCTTAATTCTATCCTTCTGTTCATCCTCATTCTTGTCTCTTGGCATCTCTACTACAACATCATCTGGATATCCATACTTTTTAATAAGTGCATTTAATGCATCAAGTGCAACACTAACAGATCTTTTAACAACCGGATTATATATTTCACTTATTATGATTTTTTTTGGAATATATATACTCTTAGCAAATTCATTCTCTTTTTCCTTAAAAATACCTTTTTCAGTTAATAATACCATCTGATTTACACTTCTTTCATATAAATCTGGTATAAGCTCTCTCATAGCCTTGACTGATAACGACTGCCACTTATTAAATGCTAGTGAATTTTTTCTTCTTAAATCAATTAATGCATTAATCTGTTCTTCAGTTAGAGACACTTTGCTTTCTTTAAAAGCCTCCTCTATTCCCTCTTTTTCTGTATTAATAGTAAGTATTCTTCCTATCTCATCCAATTCATCTACTGATAATTCAGCTATATCAAAGCCTATTAATTCGAAGGTCTTTCGCATTTTATTATATTGTTCAAATGAATGGTATATATGCTTACCATTCTTATCAATTCTGGCACCTTCAATAAATGGTTTCTTACTCCCTATACAATCTCCTATTATTTTTTCTACACTCACTCTGTTAGCGCTTTTTATGTTTTCTATTATAGAAAGCTTCTGTTCCTTTGATAACTTATTACCATCTACGGTTATATTATTCAAATCATTTAATATATTGAACTCCTGTGCAGTATATGAAGCACCTGCTGCCCTGAATTCATTCTTATAAACACTGCACTTTCCAATCAGTTTTTCAAATATATTTTTTTCAGTTATATATTTTCCGCCATCATTTTTCTTAGTAGTATATTTTCCATAATCTGTCCTTGAAGATTCATTTCCCGGTCCTTCATAATACTTTCTTTTTCTTCTGAAGATTTCCATATATTGATTAATAAATTCTTCTTTCAAAAGGCCATGTTCTTGCTGAACCTCAAAGAATTTATTAAGTTCTTTTATATATGAGCTTGTAGTAAATATATTACTCAATGTCACCTTTGAGCCATCTTCCTCTGTAATTTCATATTGTCCCCTATATTGTCCATAGTTTCTCATTCGTTCCTGCTGAATCTCACAAGGCAATAAATTTTCCGATTCTTTCTGATTAAGTGCAATCCCCTTCTGATAACTTCCTTTTGCTTCTTCCTCTCCTAAAGCATCCTCAAGATAAGAAATCCCCCTATGCTACAACATATATCTAAGAACATAATATAATTCCTTTTCGCTAAGTGCCTTTTTAATTCCTTCATTTCTTAATAATAGAATATTCTCATCATTATCCTCAGGTATATCATATCCACTCTTTATCCATAACCTATTAAAGTCACTTACTCTGTTTTTTCTTCTTCTATGCAGTCTTCTTGATTGCCTTGCACTTCTTCTCTCTACATTTTTACTTGCATCTGCAGATTCGAATAAATCTGAAACTACTTCTTCAATCTCTAAAGTCTGATTATTAATAACTGCCACACCTACGGATGCTACTCCAATATCTAATCCAAAAATGTATCCCATTATTCTCCTCCTCATCTTTACTATTTTATTAGTTTTCTAATTTATTATAATATTTTCTTCAATATTTATCTATATTCTACCACCATCTAAAAAAGGAATTGCCGCAAATTTACAACAGTTCCTTTTTCTTTTTATTATATTTTAAATTCTATCTAAAACACATTATATATCTTTTTAGTATACACAAAACGCACTTCCACTGTTAAATCTATTTATAATAATCTTTATTTTTATCAAGAAGAGCTATCATTTTTTCCTTTACATCTTCTGGTTCTAACACTTCCACGCTGCCAAGTCCTATAAGCCATCCTAGTAATACATTTGATTTGACCGCACAGAATGTCACAAGCAATTTCTTTTCCTCAGCTTTTTCATTATGTTCATTATCAGCTGGTTCTATATCCTGTTGACATATTGCTTCTTCTTTTATATCTATCCATTTTCCAAACTGGTCTATAAAAGTTCCTACAAGGCTTTCAGGTATTCTGACCTTAATTCTTCTTTCTTTGTCAGTATACATTCCCATTCTTTTTGCAACGTATGTATCTGCATTAAAGTGCATGAATAACTCTTTGCCTTGTCTATCAGTTTCCATTATTTCAATATTATCCAACTTATCTACTCTGTAGTGACGTTCCTTACGTACACCATCTTTTTCAAATGTATCATATCCATATAGATAATACCTGTCATTTGCCCATATTAGTGTCCATGGATTGATCGAATATTTTCCTTCTATATTCTTCCTTACAAGCTGTTTATGATTATTCCATTTCATATAATCAAATATAATCTGCTTATTTTTCTTTATTGCCTCCTGAATAATCCTGACATTCTCCAATATTCTGTCATTCTCGGCTTTTGCCACGTTTACACACTGTATACTTCTATCAAGCTCTTCTCCATCATATATACTTCTTAATGTTTTAAGCTTTTTTATCATATTATCAGCTATGCCTTTTTCTATAAAATTTGAAGCATATACAGCATCTGTTATCAACTTAAGTTCTTCTTTATCAAGAAGTCTCCTATCAATATAATACCTTGCCGCCTGACCTTTGCCCCTATGTATATCTATCCCCATTTCTTCTTCAAGCTGATTCAGATATCTTGCAATACTATCTCTTCCACATTCAGCAGTCTCCTCTGCCATATAATCTTTAATATCTGACATAGATAAGGGATGTTCTTTATCCGAATATTTCATAAGCACCTGATATAATATCAATGCATTATTTTTTCCTTGTTTCCCCATTAATTTCACATCCTTTTTCATCTTTTTTGTATGTTCATCTTATGCATTAACTCCCCTATATTCTACTTAATATCCATAATAAATTTCTCAAGCTTATCACGATTATCCTTTGCCATTTCGCTATTACGGTCTGCTAATGCAACCTGGTTTTTAATATTTTTAAGTGTCTTTGACAACTGCGCCATGCATCTGTCATTATCTCCGCCGCCACTAAATGTAAATACTGCATCTATTTTATCAGCTATTCCATATTTTTTTATAAATGTATTTACTGGTGCGGCTGGCATTCCTGCCCATATAGGTGTGCCTAATATAATTTCATCATAGTAATCTATATTATCTGGAACACCTTTTATCTGTGGTTTTCTACCAAATGTTGACTGCATTCCACCAACAATCATCTGCCTTACTGTATTTTGAGGCAATGGCTTAACCGGCTCTATTTCAAATATTTTTGCACCAAGCTTTCTTGCTATTTCTATTGCTGCTTCTTTTGTATTTCCTGATAATGAATAATAAACAACTGCTTTGCTCATAACTATCTCCTTTGCCTGATAAATGTAATGATATTAGTGTCAAAGATAAATTTCTTCTGCATGTAAAATTGTATGTAAAATGCAAATAGAAACAACTTTTTTACTTTTAACACATACATCATAATAACACACAAACAGCATTGTTGAAAAATTATATGACACTTGTTTTTAACTAATTTTAAAACAACTTATTTTAAGACTAAATGTTATTACTGCAATTATATATACGCCATTTCATGGTTTTAATTACTACGTCAAAAGGTATTGTTGATAATAAAATCTTGACATCTCTGCCACGATGTATTATCATTACAATAGTTTGAGTATCAAAGTGTTGTAATAATGGTTCAATAATTCTTGTATACTCCAACAATATATACTATAGAAATGAGGATTGGTTTAATATGGATCTTAGTGTGAATAAATATAAGCTTCCTGAATTACATATTGGTAATAAAACAGCAAGGCTTCCTATTATACAAGGTGGCATGGGCGTTGGTGTCAGTTTAAGCAGTCTTGCAGGTGCAGTAGCAAAGGAAGGGGGCGTCGGAATTATTTCAACCGCCCAGATTGGTTATGATGATGATGCATTTGAATATGATCAGGCCGGCTGCAATTTAGCAGCAATAAAGAAGCATATCCGCAAAGCTAAAGAAATTGCCGGTGGTAATGGGCTTGTTGGCGTAAATATTATGGTTGCGCTTAAACACTATAAAGAACATGTAAAAGCAGCGGTTGCCGCAGGTGCCGATGTAATTATCAGCGGTGCCGGTCTTCCGATTGATTTACCAGCACTTGTAGACAAAGCCTGTCAGACTAAGATAGCTCCTATCGTATCATCAAAAAGAGCTACACAGCTTATATTAAAAATGTGGTCGCATAAGTATGACCGAACCGCTGATTTTATCGTAATAGAAGGTCCAAAGGCTGGCGGTCACCTCGGATTTTCTAATGAACAGCTGAACAATACAGCTTCACTTGATTTCGATAATGAAATAACTAATATTATAGAATGTAAAAAAGAATATGAAGATAAATACTCCAAAAAAATACCTGTTATTGTTGCAGGAGGAATATTCGATAAACAGGATATTATTCATGCAATTAAGCTTGGGGCTGATGGAGTACAGATAGCAAGCAGATTCGTTGCTACTAAAGAATGTGATGCATCACCTGCTTATAAACAGGCTTATATCAATGCCAGACAAGAAGACGTTCAGATCATCCAAAGTCCTGTAGGAATGCCTGGAAGAGCTCTTCGCAATGCATTTATTAAACAACTTGACAATTCAAGAATTCCAATTTCCAAATGTTACAATTGTCTTGAAAAATGTAACCCTGCAAAGGTTCCATATTGTATTACAAAAGCTCTTATAAATGCTGTAAAGGGCGATGTGGATAATGGCTTAATCTTCTGTGGTGCCAATGTTGGACGGATAAATGAAATTACAACTGTACATTCACTTATGAAGGAGCTTACAGAATAACCACCTGGCACCACTGCCAGTTAATTGCCAGCCGGTTCATCCTGCTGGCAATATTAAATAATGTGCCTTGTATCCTGGCTGGCAGTCCAATTGTTCTATACTCTCTTATAAATAATAGGAACATCATATCCGAAAGTTCTCTTTCCATTCACTTCCATGCTTTCTGATACCTCAAGACAAGCTTCTGAAAACTTTTCCCATAATCTGAATATCATAGCAGGAGTAAACTGGCTTACGCTTCCTCCCTCCCAGCTTCCATTATTTTCCTTATATAATGCTGGCGTAAACTTCTCAGATTTTCTAAGTTCACTATAATCTACACTCTTCATTGAGTTATAGGAAAATGTATTCTTGTCTTCTCCTGCAGGAATTTCATAAGAAGAAAGTATAATTCTATCATTACTATCTGTAATTAGAAATAAATGTGGTGATGCATGACGTTTTCCATCTGTTTCATAATAACTTTCCTCTACAACAAATATTCCATTAAAATCCTCTGGTATATTATTTATTTTATCATTGCAGACTGTATTTATATGTTGTGCATATGGAAAGCTTTTACCAGCCTCCTTCATTTCCATAAACTGTTCTTTGTTATCAAACTCACCAGTCATAAGATCTACAAAATTTTTAATTTTCATCATAATGTTATACCTCCATGTGATAATATTTTATTATAATTCTTACAATTCTAAAACAAAAGCTGAAGTCCCATAGCTATAATCCACATATATGCACAAGTCTTCGGAATCATTAAAAGTCCAACCTTTGGTTTGGTTTTACTGAATAAGGTTACTGGTATATAGCATCCAAATGAAATAATAATTGCTGCTACCATCCTTGTCAGATGATATCCATAAGCATTTCCTGAAATCATATACAGAATGATTACGCCTATACCGGTAACTGCAAAAACTAAATTTCTAATAACGGATAATTTCATATTTCCCTCATCTGTACACCAGTTATTCTGTGGGAACATACATATTACAATTCTAACAATTGCTGATATCCATATTATAACCTCAATTATTACTGGTATTGTAAACCCTGGAAATGTAAATTTCCATATATACATCAAAATAATGTAAAAAGCTGTCATTGTAATAGATGATATCTGCAATCCAATTCCTAGCTGTTTCTTTATCTTATCACTACTTCCACATACTGCTCTGATAATTCTTGGCACAAGATGAAATGCATCTCCTCCGCAAAGTGTTAATGTTAATATTCCATAAAGAATAAATAACATATCCCCATTAGAATATATAAAAAATAATATTGCAGCAACAAGATCAAAAATCAGATATGCTGCATCAAATATTGCTTCTATAACATCTGGAAGCTGTGGTTTATAATTGTTCTGCTTCATTACTAGTTCTGCTCCTTATACTCTTTTAAATGTTTTTCTGCATTATTGCAGATTTTATCAAACACATCTATACACATATGCTTTTCTTCTTCTGTTAAACCACTTAAAACATCCCTAGCAAACTGTTTCTGTGCATTTATTCCTGCTTTTACAATTACCTCCGCCTTATCTAATAAAATAATCTCAATATGCTTTTTATTATCCTGACTTTGTATTCGTTCAACAAGACCTTTATTTTCAAGGTTCTTTAGTGATGTTGAAACATGGGATTTTGTTGATTTTCTAACTTTTACTATGTCTGCTGCTGTATTATGCTGAGGATTATTATGAAGAAACATAAGTATATCATATTCCATCTGTGTTAATTCATACCTGTCGCACACTTCTCCTGAAAGTAATTCATAGTAGCTTGTAATTGTTTTATGCTTATCCCAGAAATACATCCTGCTCTCCTTTACTATCGTTCTTTTTAGAACGATTATAGACGGATTATTCTGCTATGTCAATCATTTTTTCTTATTCAACTCACAAAATCTTTACTCTATTTTGTGTAATGATTTTTATGTAAGCATTAGTGATAAAATAAGAGCAAGTACTGAAAGGTTTTCGTTGCCTTAGCACTTGCTCTGCTTCTTTATATCAAAGTTATTATATATAGTTGTATGTTGATGATTTGCTGGTCTTTAATTTTTTATCAATCTTATTGCACTCTTTTCGCAAGCCTGCAATCTTACTTACGCCAGATTCTTCTCACCTTCATTTTGTTTCTTTCCCACCATTCTCATAACTTCCTTCCATGCCGGTGAGAACAGATAATAACCTATTAATTCTTTCAGACTTATTTTCGTGATGTCCATATTCATCAAATATACTTACAGCATTCATAACCGACATAAGATGCTCATGAACCATATGTGCCTTTACGGGTGCCTGTTCAAGCAGATTTCCGTGATTTACCCCCTCCTGTTCACCATTGAGAAGATAAACAGCTGCATTTCTGTTTTTTGCATTATTATTAACTACATAATCTGCAAAACCCGGATACCAGAACGAACCGCAGACTGAAAATATTGTAGAAAATGTTTCATCAAAATACAGGCTATATATAGCAGCAAGACCACCCAGTGAATACCCTCCATATGCCATTGATTCTGCATACACATTATAATGCTTGCGGATGTATGGAACTATTTCCCCAACAAGCTGGTTATGATATTCCCTGCACTCACCACCAAAGTCTTCAGCCCCCTCTCTTATCGCTTTATATGGCCATGGTGTATATGCAGCCAGTCTGTTTTTTGGAATAAGTCCAACGTATATCTGATTATCAGGCTGTTCAATATTATTTACTATTTCTCCATCATTTATAAATATCACTTTATATTTTCTGCCGCATAAATAATTATCCGGGAGCCGCACGATCGTTTTAATACCTGATATTTCAATATATTCTATCATATTTAATTCACTTCTCTTATTCACATATTATTTAACACTATCTGCAATCTTTGATAATGCATCGAATACAGCTGGTCCATAATCCATAAATTCATCATATCCTATTGTAACTATTTTCTTATTCTTTATAGCTGCAACATCAGATACTGCATCAGATGAAAGCAATTTATTAACTGCATCTGCATCATTCTTTGCATTGCGGTCACTTGTTACATATACTATAAGCTCAGGATTCATTGTTACAAGTGTCTCTAATGAGAGACCCGATGTACCTGTTGATACATTTGTATATCCTAACTTATTCAACATATTCTCCTGTAAAGATGATTTATATGTGCCAAATGTATTTCCATCAAATGCGCACATTACAAGTGCATTTTTCTTGTCTGTTCCTGTATTTCCTACTGATGTCAGGACTGAATCATATTTCTTCTGAAGTTCATCTGCATATGAGTCTGCCTTGTCCTGAACATTAAATATAACACCAAGATTCCTAACATCCTGTATAACGCTTTCAATCTTAGTCTCTCCCTTGGTTACACTTGCAGCCTGTGCATAAACTTCAACACCATTCGCATTCCATTGCGTATATTCACCCAGAGATTTATCAGAAAACATAGCCGCTCTACCCACAATTATATCCGGCAGCGCAGATAAGACTATTTCTTTAGATATAGTTTTCTTATCACCCAGCTTATTTATATTTGCAACACTGTCCTTATATATTGATGTTACTTCATTATCCGGATTCATCATTCCGACTATTTTATCACCCAGTCCCAGTTCAATAAGTGTTTCTGTTGCTGACAAATTATTCGTTACAATTCTTTCCGGTGCTTTATCAAATGTCTGCTTAACTTCATTACCAGATGCATCATATGTTGTTATTGTTACAGGATACTGCGTCTGCTTCGATTCAGCCTGTAACTGTGAACTTCTGTTACTATCATTGGAACCTGTATTCCCACAACCGGTAAATAATGCTGCTGATGTAACTGTTATTGCTAAAACTGTTATTAGTGATTTGAATTTCCTCATTGCTTCAAGTCTCCTTTATTATACATTTATATTTTATATCATGTGTATTGAATTAATATCTGATTGCTGCCACGATTGATAACTTCACATTCTACATCATATATTTCTCTCATATTATCTTTTGTAATAACCTCTTCCGGTTTTCCTTTATATCTAATTCTCCCATCCTTTATAAGATATATATAATCTGAAAATCTACATGCAAGCTGTATATCATGCAAAACTGCCAGAACATTTACATTTAAATTTTTTACAATTTTTAATATTTCAAGCTGATATTTAATATCCAGATGATTAGTCGGTTCATCAAGAAGCAAAAGTGTAGGCTG
>ERZ773276.2593-NODE-2593-length-10868-cov-15.330528_pt1 | contig 10868 bp, 6 predicted proteins | sample MGYA00511386_ERZ773276 | MGnify/ENA primary metagenome ERZ773276 (study PRJEB29015, sample SAMEA2737778) | human gut metagenome | biome: human gut; feature: human-associated habitat; material: faeces | place: China | collected 2012 ...
ACTATTTTCCAAAAACTTATTCTCGATTCAGGGTGACGCATTGACGAAGTCAGGAAAAGATGAAGTGTCACCCATTCACCGAAAGCAGTAGTGTCACCCATTCATCCATAAAACAAGGGAAATAGCCATAAAATATTCCCCTCGGCATAGGATGTTTTGTCAATCTAACTGACATTTTTGCGGCCTTGTGGCGGCGATTTTCAGAGACAAAGAAGGAGTTGGTTTGAAAAAAGAGATTTTTGATCGTTTTTTATAACTATCTGACAATCAAAGATATATAATATAAATGGAAAAACAAACGGTAGTTTGACAGCTGATTTCCCGTGGAAAAGCCTGTCAAAGTACCGTTTTTTATCGGTCATCTCAGTTGTTTGACCTATAGAAACAAGTGAGATGACCGTGTCATCTCAGTGAGATGACCGCATCATCTCACTGAGATGATAACGTGAGGTGACCCAAAAGAGCCTTTCTTCTCGTTTTTTGTCTTTTTCGCTTCTCTAGTTTACGAGTTCATGGCAACATGATTTTGTAAAGTTTTCATCTATCAAATAGAGAACACAGCTCCCCCCCCCCCAAGAAATCAACACCCGTGTCGGTATTGATGGATTTTGCCATAGGGGCGGGGTTTATCCCCGCCCTAACCCTGCAGATGAAATGAATAAGCATTGATCTTGTGCTTTGTTAGGGCTACGGTAATACCCTGTGCGCACATTGTTGAGCATTGCTTTGCAGACTCGAAATGACGAGGGCTTCTCTATGAACTCTATAAGCACGGCGCCTCTCTGTGGCCCTCTCATTTTTTGCAATCTCCCCGGAGGAGATTGCAGTCCATTCGTGAGACGCGAAAGCGCCAGCGAAGATTAAGTTGAGAGTTAGTTTTTAATAATTATATTGTTTAATTTAAATTTGTCGTATGAACAAAAAAGTAATTACTGCTATGATGTTGGGCGCGCTGGTCGTGTCCGCTACATCATTAACGTCTTGCAAGGACTACGACGATGACATCAACAATCTCCAGGAGCAGATCGACAAGGCTGCCCTCAAGAGTGATGTTGAGGCATTGAAGACACAGCTGGCTACTGCACAGGCTACTGCCGATGCTGCCCAGAAGAAGGCCGAAGCAAACGCAACTGACATTGCAGCCGTAAAGGATGCTGCTAAGACTGCTGGTGAGACCGCTGCCAAGGCTGTCGAGGCCGCTGCTAAGGCTCAGTCCAGTGCTGACGACGCTGCTACCGTAGCTAAGAACGCTAAGGAGCTGGCCGACGCTGCCAGCAAGGCTGCCGCTGCAAACGCTGACGCTGTCGCAGCTATCAAGAAGGATCTCGCCGACGCTCAGGCTGCCATCGCCAAGTGCGCTACAGCTGATGAACTGAACAAGGCCATCACTGACGCTAAGGCAGACATCGAGAAGACCTATGCAACAAAGGCCGATCTGAACAAGACCAATGAGGCTGTTGCCAAGCTGCAGGCTGAGAGCGCTACCGCTGCTGCTCTGAAGGACGCTGTTACCAAGCTCGAGGGCGAGATCGCTGCTGCACAGCCCGAGGGCTACAAGAAGTTGGTTGAGACCGTCGCTTCTTACAAGGCTTCTATCAACGAGCTCTACAGTGCTCTGACTGGTGTTGAGCTCTTCGCTACTTACACCGGTAGCGGTCTGAACGTCAACGGAGCTAAACCAACGTCTCTTGTGATGCTCCATGGTATCGTCGGCGAGGATTCTAAGTTCGGTGACAACGAGGCATACAAAGCTTCTGATCCTATTGTAGCTTTCGTCAAGGGCTCTGAGATCGCACAGAACCAAGGTGTCATCGTTAAGGTGAACCCTGTCAACGTAGATCTCACCAAGGCTACTGTCAAGCTGATCAACTCTAAGGGTGAGGTTCTCGACTATGTTGAGGCTGGTACTCCAGAGAAGTATGACTATCTGATCACACGCGCCGGCAATAACGTAGGCGGTGGCTTGTGGAAGATTCCTTTCAAGGTAAAGGGTGCTGACGAAGAGGCATTTAAGAAGGCTACTACTTCTGAGGGTAAGGATATCCTCTATGCTGTTGCCATCAACAACACTGACAGCGCTGCTGAGCGTTATGTCTCTTCTACTTATGATGTAGCTCCTACTTATAAGAAGTTTGCTCCTGTTGCCAAGCTCGACTATAAGGTAGGCGACAAGGATGTCGCTGAGATCCACAACCGTTGGCATCGTGGTAATTATGCTCTGACAGAGGATGCTATTAAGTATGATGGTGAACTTGCAGAGTTGACATGGAAGGATGGCAAGCCTGCTACAGCTAAAACAGATAAGAATACTGTGGAGGATGGAAGCGACGCTCGTTGGGGGTATTCTCCTCTGCATGTCGAGGTTAACCAGGCCTTCAACATTAAGTTGGAGAACACAGAGGCTAAGTACTTCTATGTAGCCCTTGATAAAGATTTCGCCATCGAGTCTGCTCCTTCTGAGTGGAACGCATGGAGCAGCTACAGCTATGACGGTCTGTTCAAGACCACAGCTGCTGACTCGACCCTCTCTCTGAAGATCACCAGCGATGCAGCTAATGGCGACATCATCGGTTTCCGTGTGTTCGCTGTCAACGCTGACGGTACACTGCTGGATCCTGATGGCCGTGCATTCTATGTACAGGTGGGTGAGGCTGCCAACACAGAGTCTGTGACGGGCGACGATCAGATCACTAAAGATGCTGCTGATATCACGAGTGCAACTGATCTGATGACTGCTACGGCTAACGTCGTGGATATGCCTCTGACAAAGAGCTTCCAGTCCAGCACAAGCAACTTAAGCGGCGTGCTTAATCTTGATAATGCTACAAAGGGCAACCTGCTTAACAATGAGCAGGCATACTACATTCTCCTTGACAAGGACAAGAAGCCTGCTGCTGACTGGAAGGATGCCAAGTATGTCCGCGTAGGTGTCAACAATGGTGGTAACTGGACGGATGGTACTCAGATCTCCGGTACGATCAAGGCTGAGAAGGTAGGTACTTCTACTTCTGCTGCTGTTACCTTGAATACACTGGTTGTCACAGTGAAGAAGGTTCTGCCTACAACAGATAACTACAAGCTCACATTCCTGCCGAAGCAGGAGGATGAGGAGGGTACTGGTAAGTTCACTCTCTACATGGTTCCTGTCAATGGCTGGGCTGCTACAACTACCAGCGATGAAGGTAAGATCGATCTGAATAACACATTCTACGGTATCAAGGATAAGAACATTACCTTCACATTTGCTGATGCCAAGAAGGAAGGTGACAAGATTGTTTCCAACGTTGTTAAAAACAAGCAGCTGACTGAGGCTAAAGAGTTCATTGACAGCAAGACCTATCGCAAGGTTATCGCTGCTGTTAACTTCGGTAAGATCTCTACTAATAAAGTTGATAAGGACGGTAATAAGGTTGACTATACGTTGGATATCGACCAGGATCTTCAGGCTCGCTTCGCTTGCTGGGAAACTGCAAATACTTATGCTTGGGGTACTCATAAAGAGGGCACTGGCAAGAATGAACACTCTGTTTCCAACAAGCCATCTGTAATGTGGAATGCAGAGGGTGCATACAAGGAGCTTGACTTGAGTACAGGTGATAAATCTATTAGTGTCGTGAACTCTTACGATCCTATGCGCTTTAGCGGTGAGTTGAACAACCTCATTGGCACGAACAAGTACCTGAAGATTAAGGATGGTAGCGCACACTTCACCTATGGAACAGGTGATAAGAAGCAGATTGATCCTTACTTCAAGCCGACTATTGCAGCTGACGGTAAGGTCACTCTGACCAATACTCAGATTGAGAATGCACCTACAGCAGACCACGACGAGAACCTTGAGTTCGTTGTTATTGACTGCTACGGTCACGAGAAGACCCTGTCATTCTCTGTTACTGTTCTGCGTCCAGCAAAGAAGTAATCGTACACTCTATTTCACTATAGAAGTTTAATTCCCAAGGGGGATGCTTCCCGACATCGGGGAACATCCCCTTTTTATTCAATGACATGAAGAAAATCATTCGACTCTCATTAATATTCCTCGGCATCGTGCTCATAACCCTGACGGGGTGCAGCAGCAAGCCCAAGCTGAAAAACCTGCGTGTGATGGTCTATGATATCGACACACATGCTGATACGCTCATCGGCTTCACGGGCGTTACCGATGGAGACTCTCTGAAGTTTGACTTGGCTGAGACTCGTTTCAACAATGGCTTGATGATGACCGGCGACTCGGTGATCGTGGATTACATCGATGGTGACAACGGTATGAAGCGTGCCATGGTCGTCACGGTACTCCCCAAGAGAAGCAACATCATTGATCTGAAAGACAAGAACAACGCGAAGAAGCCACTTCAGACTGCAGATCCGAAGGATGTACACACACAGTTTGAATATTAATCATAATCATTCATTTCTATCGGCAGATGCTGTAACAACCCTTCTGAATGAAGGGACATACCTAACAGACTATTTTGCTTATAGACAATGAAAAGCTATCATGCGGCGGGGGCCCCACACCCCGCCGCATTTTTTTTATCTGCCACATCTTGCGTGCGAGACCATAACGATTGTGGTGCCGCTATTTCCCCTACGGTGTCACCCTTGACACTGAACTGCGGAGGATTGTCTCCGACCCTAAACGTCGTTTGAAGTGGTGGGTTCGTAGGGGCGGGGTTTATCCCCGCCCTAACCCCCTTGTCGGTAATCATTCTCCCCGCCCTCACCCCCGTGACGGTAATCATTCCACCCCCGTGCCACATGTTTTTATGGCGCACTGGATATTTCCCGTGGGCCGATATGTTCATAATGGGTTAGAGAGGTCCATCACTCAGATTATAGAACCTATATATATAAAATAAGGAGAGCAGGTTTATTCTGCTCTCCTTATTTTATTTATATATAATCGTAATTATAATGTCCCTTTCGTAGATGGTAGCACTAAATGGTGGATATCTCTTCTTACTGCCATTTTCAAGCTACGCGCCAGAGCTTTGAAGATGCCTTCTATCTTGTGGTGCTCGTTCTCGCCCTCCGCTTTAATGTTTAGGTTGATACGTGCAGCATCACTGAAACTCTTAAAGAAGTGCATGAACATTTCCGTTGGCATCTCCCCGATCTTTTCCCTGTGGAACTCAGCATCCCAGACGAGCCATGGTCGTCCGCCAAAGTCGATAGCTACCTGACACAGACAATCGTCCATAGGCAGACAGAATCCATAACGTTCGATGCCACGCTTGTCGCCTAATGCTTTGAGTATGCACTCGCCCAGTGCTATGCCAGTGTCCTCAATGGTATGGTGCTCATCAACCCAAAGATCACCTTTTGTGTGTATGGTGAGGTCGATCATACCATGTTTGCCGATTTGCTCCAGCATATGGTCAAAGAATCCAAGCCCTGTGTCAATGTCTGTCTTGCCCGACCCGTCGAGGTTGACACGTACGAGAATGTCAGTCTCCTTGGTGGTACGTCTCACCTCTGCCGTGCGTTCTCCGGCAATCAGCAGTTCGGCTGCTTTTTCCCAGGTCATGCCGTCGCGTCCGAGGATGATGGCCTTGCATCCCAGATTTTTGGCCAACTGCTCATCACTCTCTCTATCACCGATGACATAGCTTCCGGCAATGTCGTAAGCTGGATTGTCGATGTATTCCTTCAGCATGGCGGTACCGGGCTTGCGCTCCGGAGAGTTGTCCTCTGGAAAATGACGGTCGATGAGTTGGTCGTCAAAGACAATACCCTCGCTTTCCAAAGCTTGAAGCATCAGCCGGTGCACGGGCCAAAATGTCTCTTCGGGAAACGACGGCGTGCCAAGGCCATCTTGATTGGTGACCATCACAAAGCGGAACCCCATGCGTTTGCGGATATATCCCAGGTTGCTGAAAACGCCGGGCACAAAGCGTAGTTTCTCAAAAGAGTCGATCTGCTCATCATCGGGCTCTTCAATAAGTGTTCCGTCTCGGTCGATAAAAAGAATGCGTTGTTTTTCCATCTCTCCTTTTTAATAAATATGATTTTTTATTGTATATCTTCTATGTCAAGTCTGCTGTCAGATGCCTTTCTTTCTTTTAAGTGCTTGTCCAAGGCCATAGAGCCGTTATTGTTTGTAGTAACAGTGACAATATCCTTTTTGGCTTTTTCCTTAGCTTCGATACTACCATAGACATAGTAATAAACAAAGTTCATCCAGCAATAAATATAGTACCAAATGAAGTAGCACAGGATAGTGACGAAGAACTGCAGTACCATGAAAGATGCACTTAGACCATTGCTGTCGCCCATTGCCATCCCAATGTCGTTGGATTTTTTAGCAGTCTCAAGGATGATTTCCGGAATACCGGTAATGATGATGAGAATACTGATGATGATACCGCCGAGCAGGGTTGTCAGAAAGAGGAAGCCCCAGCGGTGCAGTCCTGTTATATAAGGCTTGCCGACAATGCTCATCACTTTTTGTTGTGGCTCTACGAGATATTTCATGGCAGAATAGCCAATGGGCAGGATAAAGATAAGGGCTAAGACAAGTATGAAGCCTGCCACTAAAGGTGAGACTATGGTAGGATGGCCCAAAGAAGTTTTGTTGCCAAACATAGGCAGCATATAACCCACAGAAACGCATATGCCCAAGATGACATATAGCCCAATCATTGCCAATAACAAGTACAGCATGCGCCGGATATTGTCTTTCACCTTGCGACCGGTCAGCAGACTGATCACAGAAGCACCCCACCATGACGCAACAGCTATGTAAGCGACGAGTAAGATGGCACTGAGAATCATAAGAGGTGTACTTACTGTGGTTATTTCTGTTGTGGTTGGTTGCTGGGACTCAAAGAGGGAAGGCAGTAAGATACTTATCCCCGAAACGATACTCAGCACCAAGGTTGGCAGCCAAGTACGGCGAAGAATAGTCAGAGGGTTACTGATCATCATGTCTGTTGCTGACTTGATGCAGGCTCTGACACTTCTTAATTTATAAAGTTCATTTTCAATATGTTTTGTATTCATGTTCATGTTTCCAGTCTGTTTATTCGGTTTATTCTATTCTTCTTCTAAACTCCGCGCACACGATGGCGGTGGCGATAGCTACGTTTAAGCTCTCTGCCGTGTCTCTGCCTTTGGGATAGTTGGGGATCAACAGTCTGTGGTTGACGCGTTGTCTGATTTCGTCCGTTAGTCCTTTACCTTCGTTGCCCATGACGATAAGCCCCTGGTTACTCAACTCTTGCTGATACAGATTATTTCCGTCAAGTAGAGTGCCATAGACTGGACAGCTTTTAGGGAGATGGTCGATGAGTGCCGCCAGATCGGTATAGTGTATGTCCACTCTGGCCAGACTGCCCATCGTGGCTTGGACCACCTTGGGATTGTAAACGTCAGCGGTCTCATGTGAACAGTAGATTTGTGTGATGCCAAACCAGTCGGCCACTCGGATGATTGTCCCTACGTTGCCGGGATCCTGCACACCGTCGAGGGCAAGACAGAGCTGTTGACTTGGCAACTCCATATTGGTGGCTTCTGTGTGGGGTAGGGGAAAAACGGCGAGTACTTGCTGTGGGTGCTGCAAGAATGAGAGCTTTTTCAACTCTTCCTCGCTGACCGTTTCGTCGGTTTCCGCACCTGGCGTCCCCCCAAGAGGAGATTGCCAGTCTGCCGTGTGGAAAAGCATCTTGGGCTGAAAACGTGCCATCAGCTCACCGACGACCTTGGGGCCTTCAGCGACAAAGAGCTGTTCGCGTATGCGTGCTTTTTTCTGTTCAAGTGTATGAACAAATTTTATTCTTGCCTTGCTTATCATATTGCAAAGTTAGCGATTAATGTTGTAACTGATAAAAATAATGTGTTATTTTTATGTAATCTGTCAACAAAATACATTACCTTTGTACAAAAAATATAGCAGTTGAAATCAAAAGTTACATATTTCTATGTATTCCTTGTCCTGGTGATAAGTTTTCTGTCGGCATGTAGCACTTCCAAGTACGTGCCCCAGGGAAGTTATCTGCTCACCTCTGTGGAGATTAGATCCGACGTACGATCGTTCGATGCCTCACAGCTCTTTCCTTATATTCGTCAGAAAGCCAACTCTAAATGGTTTTCACTTTTCAAGATACCAATGGGTACCTATACGCTTGCTGGCAAGGACAGTACAAAATGGATCAACCGTACCCTCAAGCATATTGGAGAACAACCTGTGGTCTTTGACACGCTCACGGCACGTTTGACAATGGACGATTTACGCCAGGCCATGATCAACCAGGGCTATCTCCATGCCAATGTCACGCTTGACACTGTTGTCAGAGGTCATTCGCTTAAGGCTGTTTACGTGCTTCATCCTCGGGCACAATACCGTTTCGGACATATCAGTTATGATATTCAAGATCCTGCCATCCGACAAATGTTGGGTGGTGACGATAACGTGTCCCAGTGGAGACAAAAGCAAACATCTTCGTTCCTGCGTGAGGGGGCACCTTTCTCGATCAAGGCATTAGAGTCAGAGCGCGACCGGCTGACTTCGTTGCTTCAGGATTCTGGCTATTACAAGTTTCATAAGGACTTTATCTCTTTTACGGCAGATTCCTCGTCCGACAGCCGCTCGGTGGGTATCGTGCTTCATCTTAAGAGATACCAGGCCAACAGTGATGTCCGTCCTACAGATCATCCCCGTTATGTCATCCGCTCTGTTCAGTATTTCGATGGTGACTCGGACAGGGCACGACTGCGGAAGAATGTATTGGAAAACAATACGGCGATCACCGTGGGTCGGCCTTTTTGCAACACGGATCTACAAAAGACCTATTCTAATTTCAGCCGGCTTCAGGCGGTGAAATATACCAATATTCTGTTTAACGAGGTCCCGGACTCCAATCTCTTGGACTGCCATATCCAGTTGAGCATGAACAAAAGGTCAACAATTGCATTTCAACCCGAAGGTACCAACACGGCGGGTGACTTAGGCGCCGCTGCGTCTCTCATCTATGAGAATAGAAACTTGCTACATGGATCAGAATTGCTGAGTGTGCAGTTGCGTGGTGCTTTCGAGGCCATTACAGGGTTGGAGGGCTACAACGATGAAAACTATATAGAATATGGTGTACAGGGAAAACTTCAGTTTCCCGAGTTCTTGGCACCTTTTCTCTCCCGAAGCTTCCGGCGTCAGAGCAATGCCACTTCGGAGTTGTCTTTAGCTTGGGATATGCAAAACCGTCCAGAGTTCCACCGCCGTGTCTTGTCTGCTGGATGGCGCTACCGTTGGGTTGACCCAGGACATAATACCCATTACCGCTTTGACCTTTTGGATCTGAACTATGTCTACATGCCATGGATCAGTGCCACTTTCAAGAAAGACTACCTTGACGATGTCTCCAATCGGAATGCTATCCTACGCTATAATTATGAGAATCTCTTCATCCTTAGGATGGGAGCAGGATTCAGTTATAATAATGGTGTCAATGCGTTGAAAATGAATTTCGAGTCGGGTGGAGGACTGCTGAGAGTGCTCTCGCCATTGATTGGACTGAAAAAAAACGATAATGGACAGTATACGCTTTTCAATCATATACCTTATGCGCAGTATCTGAAATTTGATTTTGATTATACACGTATCCAACAGTTCGATACTCACAATATGCTGGCACTCCATGCTGCCTTAGGCTTGGCCTATCCATATGCCAACAGTACCGTACTGCCCTTTGAAAAGCGCTATTTCTCCGGTGGCGCCAACAGCGTGAGGGGGTGGTCGGTGCGTGAGCTTGGTCCTGGTAGCTATCGCGGTAAGGACGGGCGCATAGACTTTATCAACCAGACGGGCGATATGAAGTTGGACCTGAGCGCCGAGTATCGCACTTTTCTTTTTTGGAAATTCAATGGTGCCGCCTTTATAGATGCCGGCAACATTTGGACGCTTCGCAACTATACAGACCAGCCTGGAGGACAATTCCGCTTCGATGAGTTCTACAAACAGATAGCAGTCTCCTATGGTTTAGGCTTGCGTATTAATTTCGGCTATTTCATTCTACGCTTTGATGGAGGCATGAAAGCCATCAATCCCGCATGGACAACACAACAGGAGCATTGTGCGATCTTTCATCCTAAATTTTCGCGCGACTTCACTTTTCACTTTGCTGTTGGTATGCCTTTTTAAAGCACATCATCTTATACAATGTGGTGTGTTAATCATTTCAAGTCAAATACGCCAGTGGGTAGTTTTCTGTTGAGCGCATTGAGGGTGAAGTCTGCGCCGGGATCATTGCTGGCAACAATACCGCTGGCTCTAAGCACTTGCTTGACCGTTTTCTCGGCTACTTCTGGTTGATTGTTAGTGTCGCTCAAGTGGCAAAGCCATACGCCTCTGAGCGCAGGTGTGGCATAGTGAGCCAGTACTTGACCACAGTCGAAATTGCTTGTATGCCCCAGAGAACTTTGAATTCTTCTTTTCAGTTCTACAGGATAGGGGCCGGCTTCGAGCATGGCCTTCTCGTAGTCAGCTTCTATGACGAGATAATTGGCGCGTCCGACATACTCCAGCATTTCGTCTGTGAAATGCCCGATATCTGTCATCAACACGAACGTGACGCCTTCTGCCTTAATGCAATAGCCGACATTATCCTTACTGTCGTGTGGTACCCCGAAGGCAGTAATGGAAAAATCGCCCACATGAAACGGCTGTCCTTTCTCTACAACAAAAGACATGTCTTGGGGTACCTTGGTTCTCACACACCAGTTCTCCTCTATGCCTTCGTGCACTTTGCGCGTGGTATATACAGGAATATGATAATCTTTGCTCACACTACCCACGGATTTCACATGATCAGCATGATCGTGTGTGACCAGTATAGACCTAATATTGGAAATGTTTAGGCCGTAGTTTTTCAAGT
>ERZ773276.2594-NODE-2594-length-10867-cov-2.627821_pt1 | contig 10867 bp, 8 predicted proteins | sample MGYA00511386_ERZ773276 | MGnify/ENA primary metagenome ERZ773276 (study PRJEB29015, sample SAMEA2737778) | human gut metagenome | biome: human gut; feature: human-associated habitat; material: faeces | place: China | collected 2012 ...
CTATTCCGGCTCCGGCTGCCGCACCCGCACTTACTGCACCACAATATGCCGACAGTCGCCCGATTCCCGTCTTCTGGTGGATTGCGACCAGATTCGAAAGAACCAGTGCGCGGTATGTCTTTTCCTCTCCAGATTGTAATTCATCTGCATATTCCAGAACCGGAAGAGAACAGGTCATTCCCTGATTACCGCTTCCCGCATTGATCACAACCGGAAGCTCACATCCGTTCATACGCGCATCGGAACCTGCCGCCGCACGTGCTTTTGCTCTGGTACGTACATCGTTTCCATAAGTATCCAGAAGAACACTTCCGATGCTCGCTCCGTAATTTCCTTTCAATCCTTCATCCGCAATTGCAGAATTATATTCTATCTGACGTCCGATCACTTCCCGGATATCTTCTATGTCCACTGTATTTGCAAAATCCCAGATAGATTTCATATCCAGAAGACTTCTGTCTGTCAGTCCTTCTTCGCTTTCTCCTGCGACCGGTACATTAAGCAGGATCTCTCCATTCTTTTCTATTCTTACAATATTCGTATGATAGTTGGCAATTCTTACTTTTGCCTTATCTTCCCCGTGAAATACCTCCACAATAATATCAAATACACATCCGTTATTGATATGTTCTACCGTAATCTCTGTATGTTCAAGAAATTCTGCGATTTCTTTTGTCTCTTCTTCTGTTACCTCGGAGATAACTTCCAGTTCTTTTTCTGCGTTTCCTGCAACAATCCCCGCTGCTGCTGCCGCCGGTATTCCTTTTAAATGATTTGTATTCGGCACAATTACACTCTTTACATTCTTAATGATACTTCCGCTTGCTCCGATACAGACTCTGTCCGGCAGACATCCCAGTACTTCTCTTGCCTTTGCAGCCGCATAAGCCAGCGCGATCGGTTCCGTACACCCCATTGCAGGAATCAGCTCTTCATTTAAAATCTGAACATATGCCTGATACTTTTCATTATCTTTTGTCATTTTTTAATCCTCCTGTCGACATTTTCTTTTCCCCATATTTTTTTATTATAACGCATGCCCTTTTAAAAAGCTATCTTTATACGATATAAAAAGGCCTTTCAAAAAGCTTTCTCACTTCTTAAAAGGCCTTTTTTACTGTCTTTATATCTTGCAGTTTTACAGATGCAATACTCTGTCCTTAATCTCCTGCGTACGTCCTTGATTCCAGAACTGTGTTCCGATATATCCACAGGTTCTTCTTGCCACAAATAACTTATCCTGATCCTGATTACCACAGTTCGGGCATTCCCAGATCAGCTTTCCATTCTCATCTTCTTTGATCTGGATCTCTCCGTCATATCCACAGCATTCACAGTAATCACTTTTTGTATTCAGCTCTGCATACATAATGTTATTGTAAATATACTGCATAACAGAAAGTACTGCCGGAATATTGTTCTGCATATTCGGTACTTCGATGTAACTGATTGCTCCACCCGGTGAAAGCTTCTGGAAATCGGCTTCGAACTTCAGCTTCTTGAATGCATCGATCTTCTCTGATACATGTACATGATAGCTGTTCGTAATATAGTTCTTATCTGTTACACCCTTGATGATTCCAAAACGCTTCTGCAGACATTTTGCAAATTTGTATGTGGTAGATTCCATCGGTGTTCCGTATACAGAATAGCTGATGTTCTCTGCTTTTTTCCACTCTTCACATTTATCATTTAACTTCTGCATTACCTGCATTGCAAATGGTCTTGCTGTGGGATCGGTATGTGATTTGCCAAGCATACGTACACACATCTCATAAAGTCCTGCATATCCAAGCGAAATAGTGGAGTAACCATTAAATAATAATTTATCGATCGTCTCACCCTTCTTCAGTCTTGCAAGTGCACCGTTCTGCCACAGAATCGGAGCAACATCGGAAATCGTTCCCAGGAGACGTTCATGTCTGCATCTCAGTGCTCTGTGACATAATTCCAGACGCTCATCCAGGATCTTCCAGAATTTCTCCATATTTCCTTCTGATGAACATGCAACATCAACTAAGTTGATCGTTACAACTCCCTGGTTAAAACGTCCATAGAACTTATGGCTTCCGTCCGGATTTCTCTGGCTGTCTTCTACCGTCAGGAACGAACGGCATCCCATACAAGGATATACTTCTCCATTCTTCATCTCTTTCATAATCTTGGCAGAGATGTAATCCGGCACCATACGTTTTGCGGTACATTTTGCTGCCAGTTCTGTCAGATGCCAGTATTTGGAATCTTCTGTAATATTATCCTCATCCAGTACATAGATCAGTTTCGGGAATGCCGGTGTGATCCATACACCTTTTTCATTCTTTACTCCCTGCATTCTCTGAATCATCACTTCTTCAATGATCATAGCCAGGTCATCACGGGTTCTGCCTTCTTCTACCTCATCCAGATACATGAACATCGTCACAAATGGTGCCTGACCGTTACATGTCATTAATGTGATAAGCTGATACTGAATTGTCTGGATACCACTCTTTACTTCTTCTCTTAAACGGCGCTCTGTCACCTTATTGATAATTGTCTCATCTAAAGCTTCTCCGCATTCTTCACGCTCTGCGATTACATTTCTGCGGATCTTCTTACGGCTGATATCGACAAACGGTGCCAGATGTGCCAGTGTAAATGACTGTCCGCCGTACTGGTTACTTGCAACCTGTGCAACGATCTGTGTCGTTACATTACATGCTGTAAAGAAGCTGTGCGGCTTCTCGATCATGGTCTCACTAATGACAGTTCCATTCTGAAGCATATCCTGAAGATTGATCAGGTCACAGTTATGCTCTTTCTGTGCGAAATAGTCGGAATCATGGAAATGAATGATTCCCGCTTCATGCGCACGTACAACCTCTTCTGGAAGAAGGACACGTCTTGACAAGTCCTTACTTACTTCTCCGGCCATATAATCACGCTGTGTAGAGTTGATCACAGGATTCTTGTTAGAGTTCTCCTGATTCACCTCTTCATTCATATGCTCCAGAAGTGCAAGAATTCCGTTATCTGTTGTATTCGTCTTTCTCATCAGTTCTCTTTTATAACGATAGCGCACATATTTCTGTGCGACTTCATAGCCGCGCAGTTCCATAATTCCGGTCTCTACCATATCCTGTATATCTTCTACATTGACAGCATGAGTGGATTCCTCAATTTTCTTTGCAACGTTGTCCGCCACTGCCATAATCTGATATTCATTCATCCGATGCAGTTTATCGACGTCCTTGTTTGCACCTTTGATCGCATTAATGATCTTCTCCAGGTCGAAGGCTACCTCTTCGCCGTTTCTCTTAATTACGTTCGTCTTTATTTCTGCGTTCATGTTTATCCCTCTCTTGTTTTTATTGCCGATGTAGTATGTGCTCACCCTCAAATACTACTAAATATTGTTTTTTCAACATTATTTCCGCACAAGATATTGTGCAAGTAATATGATACTCTATAACAGGCGAAAATGAAAGAGGTAATTTTGTTAAAATAAATGTTTGGAATGTGGTCTAAATTTTGGTGATATTTTTTTACGAAATCTGTTGCATTTTTAATTTTGTAACGGGTAAAGTGTGGCGCATAGTTAAGAATACTTAAGACGCATTCCCTGTATTGATTTTTTGCATTCAAAGATACTGACAATATGAAGTTGTTGTGCCGATATTTCTTCATTTATAATTAATCTCTGTCAATCTTAATCCATATAACAAATTATCATTTTTTGTTGTTTCGTAACATTTGTTACAAACCATTTTCTATAAAAGCTATATACTCTAATCACAACATAAGTTGTACAACACCAGTTAACACCAACTAAGTTTTAATAAAAAGGAGATTTTAATTATGACAAAATGGGTATGTAGTGTATGTGGTTATGTTTATGAAGGTGAGAAAGCTCCGGAAGCCTGTCCAGTATGTAAAGCACCGGGCACAACCTTTGAAGATCTTCCGGATGACTGGGTATGTCCAATCTGTGGCTTAGGAAAAGATGTATTTGTTGCAGAAGATTAATTACTATTGATTACTCTTCTTCCTGCAGCCTTTCATAATCCGTGATCTCGATTACCTTACGGCCTACAAGACGGATGATACCTTCATCCTGTAAAGTAAGCAGCATACGCGACAGAGATGGTCTTGTAGTATTCAGATATACTGCCAGATCTTCCCTGTTCATATGCAGACGAACCCGGTAGTCCGGATCACAGTTTTCCAACAGGTACGCCGCTACACGCTGACGTAAGTTTCCACTGGTAAGAACCTCTATCTGACGGTTACATTTCTCTGCTTTTTCCGCAAAAAGATGAAGCATATTGAACACAACCTTACTGTGATGTACACAATTTCTTTCGCATCTTCCGCCAAAGAAATTCTGTGAAACCTCCAGAACCGATACTTCACTTTTTGCTTTTGCATAACCGGAGTAAGCAGACTGGCGCAGAAATAGTTCTACTTCGCCAAACTCCTCACCCACCGTAACATAACTGCTTCGAGTAATCTTGCCATTCAAGTTGATACTACCAAGCTCAACCATTCCTTCCAATATGAAATATAATTTTAACGGCACATCACCCTGACGGAAAATATAGGTATCTTTCGGATATTTCTTTACTACAGCCTGTGAACAGACAAGACTTTTTTCCAGTTCTTCTTCTGTCAGGTTCTGAAATATCTGTAACTGTTGTAACTTCATAATCCAATCCTTTTCTCTGCTGATAAACATTTTCTACGATTCATTATAGACTATGCGGGACTGGGATTCAATGCGTATCAAAGACAGGAGGTTTCTCTATGAATATTACATTTGACGATAACTTAATTACAGGCAACAAAACCATCGATTTCCAGCATCAGGAACTGATCGACCGCATCCGGCAGTTCGTCGCAGCATGCGAATCCGGTGACAGTAAGATCAAAGCAATCAAAATGTTAGATTATCTTGATGAATATACGAATTTCCATTTTCAGGAAGAAGAAGATCTGCAGAAAAAAGTATCTTACCCGGAACTTTCCGCACATCATGCCAAACATGAAGAATTCAAGAAATCCATTCAGGAATTATATGATTATCTTAATGAAAACGAAGGACCTGATGATCAGTTTATCGAACAGGTAAAGCGCAATGTCGTAGACTGGCTGTTCCAGCATATCAAGACTTTTGACCGGTCTGTAGCAGAATATATTCATTTGAAAGATAATTCTGATCGATTATAGTGATTCATAAAAATGCACAAAACGGACATGTTCTCATAACAATGTCCGTTTTTGTGATATACTTAATTTATTATATTTACAAAGGATTGGGGTACTTATGAATCAGAAACTTACCAAATACGCCTGGTTACTGCCATTTTTCTCCGGCATCTGCTGGGGTGCTGCCGGAATCTTTGTCCGTACACTGGAACACGATGGGCTCGACAACTTTTCCATCATTAGTTTCCGGATGTTGCTTGCAGCTCTGATCACTGGCATATGGATTCTATTCTATAACCGACATTTATTTTATGTACATCGGCGTGACTTCTGGCTTTTTATCGGAAGCGGCATGATCGGCATGACCGCCCTCAGTGTCTTTTATAATATTTCCGTTACGAAAGGATCTCTTGCACTTTCTGCCGTGTTACTTGCCATGTCTCCGGTCTTTGTTCTGTTTCTGGCTGCTATATTCTTCCATGAACCAGTAACCAGACACAAACTGACCTGTGTAACACTCGCACTCATTGGCTGTGTACTGGTAAGCGGAGTACTGGAAAGCAATGGACTTTCCTGGAGCATAACAGGAATTCTCTGCGGAATTCTGGCAAGCTTTTTCTATGCTGTATATGGAATCATAAGCAAAAAAGTCACACAAAAAGGATATCATTTCCTGACGATTACTTTTTACGGCACACTCTTTTCCGGCATGACAATGCTGCCTTTCAGTAATATACACTCTTTAAGCAGTATGATTGTCTCAGGGCAAAGGACCACCTTTTTTATCCTGATTATTCATGCGCTGGTATCATCCGTCCTGCCTTATGCACTATATTCTTTATCCATGCGCTATATGGAGGCCGGCAAGGCATCGATTCTCGCTTCCAGCGAACCTGCCGCCGCCATGTTATTCGGAGCGGTACTCTATGCCGAAACACCAGGTATTCTTTCCATCTGTGGACTTTGTTTTACAATTACTGCTGTAATATTATTAAATTATGAAAGGAATTGAACATATGGTACACCTGAACGACAATGCTATTGCCTATATGAATAAACGCGGATTCCGCAACATCATACTTTCCATCGAAACAATCACCAGTTGATGTGCCCCTCCGCGTCTGGAGATATCGGTAGGATTTACCGATAAAGAAAAAGAGGACATGCTCGCACAGGGGTATGTCTGCGAGACCAGTCCTCTTGGAAATGTCTATTATCTGCCTGATGGGGTTACTGTAACCGGGGATATCAGCATCAATTATATGGAATATCCCTGGATTACATGCTTTGAGGTAAGCGGTCTGGCTGTTTCACGTTCCTGAGACAGCCAGGCTATGTATTACTCTTTTGCTTCCTCCATTTTTTGTATTTCTTGTTCTGATTGTTTTATCTGTTCATCCAACTGTCTTATCTGCCTATCGCTTTCTTTTATCTGTTCATCCAACTGTCCTATCTGCCTATCGCTTTCTTTTATCTGTTCATCCAGTTGTCTTATTTGCTTATCACTTTCTTTTATTTGTTTATTCCGTTGTCTTATCTGTTCATCCAGTTGTCTTGACTGCTCATCTTTCTGTTTTATCTGCTCATCTAGTTGTTTTATCTGCTCATCTTTCTCTTCTATCTGCCTCCGCATATCTTCAATCATGAATTCTACTGTATTTCGATCTAATTCTAACAATTCTTCCGAAAACATCTACATCACCTCTTTCAACTGACTAGTTATTTTTATAAGTATCTAAAACAATTCTTTTGACATTTTTCATGCTATTTTTTATCCAATAGCTGCTGTAATCGTTGTATTTCTTTCCTCATTTCTAACATCTCCTCATCCTTCTGACTCAACTGCTCTCTCTGGCAGTCTATCTCCTTCTGCATATCATCAATCATCAGCTTTACTGTATTCCTGTCTAACTCCAGCAATTCTTTCGAAAACATCTGCATCACCTCTTCGATATTCCGGCAGACATCATAAGCCTGTTCATACATTTCTTTAAAATCCGGATATTTCTCTATAATATCTATAATCGTCTCCGGATCATCCATGCAGAAAAATGCAAGCCATGCTTCCAGCCGGTTTTCTATTTTTACACTTCTATTTTCATTTTGCTGATTCTTTTTGAATATGTCAAGAGGTATGAACAGATATTCCTGTAATAAATTTATATTTACCCCTGTATCAGATTTTTGCATAAACCGATGGATATAATTATTGGAAAATTTCTGGAATTCGGTTGGACTTTTTTCGAATAGCACGATCGTATATACCTGCTTGATATCTCTGTAAGAGAATCGTTTTCCTTTGATTCCTCTCACTCTCTTATACTGCCGAAGCAACAGATCCGCCGAGTAACAGGCACTTCTTTCTCCCGGAAAATAATATCCGATTTTCTGAATTTCCAGATTCGCAATACTTCCATCTTCCAGTTGCACCACCATATCTGTAATAAGAAGCGTAGATTCATCCGCTAATCTTGTCCCGTCATTTGGTAATACATCTACGATTCTCACTCTTTGTCCAAGAAGCAGTGTGAGTAATTCATTTACCCTCTCCGGTGTATTCTCCGGATTCAGAATTTCTTTTATCATGAAATCATACATGATTTTTATACCTTTCACTCCGGTACAAAAATCCAGAAATTCATTTTGATTTTCCTCTGTCCACTCATAAAATAAATTTTTTAATCTGCTTTTACTTTCAATCTCATTCAACACCTCCTCCCTTGTCCGAATCATCGGGAAATACTGTTGAAGTTTGTTTGTCATAGGCACGTCCTCCTGAATAGATTATAAAATTTTCGTGTTCTCTCAAGTCGGAAATATGTTTCAGACATTTTTAGGTGTGAAACGGTCGAAACTTGATGCCTTTTGGCCTAGAAATACTTAAGAGTTTGTAGAAGTCACTCTTTGAAGTGCATTCAAAATAGCATATTGTTCATATGATTACAAGATTAATTTTCGTAAAAAAAGCGGCAGAATTATCTTCCGCCGCATAGCCCATATCACCATCTATATATTATCTCATCTTAAAACTTCTCCATCTCCCCAATGATCGTTCTGTAAAATTCTTCTTCCGTGCCCTCTTTTCTCACATCATTCATCACATATCCGTCTTTCAGAAATATCACTCTCTTACACCGGCTTGCCATCTGTGGATCATGCGTTACCATCAGAAGGGTCTTCCCTAACTCCTCATTGATTTTCCGGAATTCCTCCGCAACAACTTTTCCGGATTTTGAGTCGAGGTTTCCCGTCGGCTCATCTGCAAATATGATACTCGGATCATTGATCAGCGCCCTGCAGATTGCCACTCTCTGCCGCTCACCGCCGGACAGTTCATAAGGATTCTTTTCCTGAAGATGTTCAATCCCAAACTGCTTTTCCAATGCTTCCGCTTTCTCTTCACATTCTTTCTGTTCCTTTTTATCCAGCAATACCGGAAGCATGATATTTTCTTTTACCGAAAGGCTGTCCATCAGATTAAAATCCTGAAATACAAATCCGATCTTTCTACGTCTGATATCCGTAAGTTCTTCTTTCCACAGCTCATTCGTATTCACACCGTCAAAGATCACATCTCCGTCCGTCTGCTGATCCATAAATCCCAGGATCTTCAGAAGTGTTGTCTTTCCACAGCCGGATTTTCCCATAATTCCGACGTACTCTCCCTGTTCTACATCAAAGTTAATGCCTTTCAGTACCGAAATCGCATCCGCATCATCAATCTCCCCACCGGCTTTTGGAAATTTCTTGATCAGGTTATTTACCTTTAATATTTCTTTCATGCTTTCCTTCTACCTTTCTTATTGTATACTGCTCAATCACCTTTACACCGATGCCCTGCACTACAAGATATATAACTGCAAGGATCAACAGATATCGCAGATAATGTACACAGTCAGCCTTCGTATATTCCCGCATGTTCCATATCTCCCCGGTTAACACCGGCACCATAACAACCGCAACTGCTGCCGGGATCCAGAAAAAGATTCCCGTCTCTGTCCGGATCAGCTTTTCTCTTTCTTTCGAGCTCATTCCAATACAGGTTAAGAAATGATTCCGCTTCTTCTTGTCCGTCATCTCAGATTCATATTTCAAGTAAATGACCAGAACGCTTCCCAGCAGAAATGCTCCCATGATAAATATATCTACTACCGTTGTCATAAAGCGTTCGCTTTCAATCTGTTCCATCGTTGTACGTTTGGAATAGCAGGATAATACATCCTTGTCAAATCTTTCATCCTCTTTATGTACCTTCCGAAAAGCCAGGAGCTCTTTTTCTATCTTCTGATAATCTGCATTTTTCACATTCAAAAGGACAAGCTTTGTCGGCCAGTGATGGATCGTCACTCCTTCTTCTGCTTCACCCTCCTCAACCAGATCTCCGGTGATCCAATTATATTTCTTCCAGTCGTCCTGAACCTTTTCAAAATATTCATCCGAAAATACAACCAGATTCTCCTCACTTCCCTGCCGGAATGCACCTGTCAGGATATCCGTCTTTTCCCCCTTTACGGTTCGTGTCGGATAGATCTTTTCCCGATCAAGAAATCCATAAGATTCTATCGGCTGTCCGATGTGCAGGTACGGCTCTTTTCTCGAATTCAGGTAATCCAGTGGATGTGCCTTCGTACTCTTATCCTGTTGGTAAATAATATAGATTTCCTTTCCGTCAGCAGATAGATTCATTTTTTCACTTTTCTTTCCAAGTGCCTTATTCAGTTCTTTATACGTCGTCTCCGAGATGCCTATATGCTGTCCCTGCGGCATGATCACTGCTCTGGCATCATCCAGCTTTTCCGAATTATCCACATTCGTCACGCGTACCATCGGATACTCCTGGAATTTCACGTCATATTTTTCCTGCAGCTGTTTCCAAAATGTCTCATCCGCTTCCGTTGCCATACATACAAAATCATACGGGAACAGTCCTTCCGGCTTTTGCGCGATCTTCGCTGAGATCATATCTTTTCCAAATAAGAACAATATCAGTACCGGTATAAGACTGATCACGTACACATAACGGAATGTACTCTTGAAACGGTAATAAAATGAATTATATGGGATCAACTTTGCATAATAACTCTTTTTATGCTTCCGCACTTTCAGGAACAATCCAAATCCAAACTTTTCCGCCAGATAAATGCCCAGGAAGATAAATAAAAGTATCCGTAACCCTTCGGCATTCTTCCGCATTCCGAAATTCACGATTCCAAATACCACAATGACCAGGCCAATTGTAAGCCACAGACCGATCCGTTTTTCCGGCATCTTCTCCTTTTCCACATCGCCCAGCTGCATTTTTTTTAGTTCCCTGTACAGGAAGAAATCCCGCAGGATCATCAGTCCAATCCCGGATATTCCGATCAGGATAAGACTTGCGATCAAATATGTGAATCCTGTAATCTTCGCCGGCTGTGCTCCCACTCCGGATCTTGCCATGAAGATTCTGCGGATGATACACAGGATCACACTTCCGATGCAGGCTCCCCCGATCAGCATTCCCAGAATTCCAGCCACAATCTCTGCCCCAAGCACTTCATAAAGTGTAGACTTCCGCATTCCCAGAATAGAAAATATACTGTAATTTCTCATCCGTTTTCTGAAATATGACAACAGATTCGTGATCATCAGCATCAGCGATGCGATCAGACTCACGATCAGGAATTCCAGCAGAATTGCCGTG
>ERZ773276.2595-NODE-2595-length-10860-cov-2.665062_pt1 | contig 10860 bp, 6 predicted proteins | sample MGYA00511386_ERZ773276 | MGnify/ENA primary metagenome ERZ773276 (study PRJEB29015, sample SAMEA2737778) | human gut metagenome | biome: human gut; feature: human-associated habitat; material: faeces | place: China | collected 2012 ...
TTTATAGAAATTTACCTCCTGCTTTTAGAATCTTATCAAAATATAAGAATGATCGTAATACATACCATCCCAAGATTAAAGTCGTTTCAACAATTTGGCCGCTACCTCATTATTCTTCATGAGAGACGCATCAATCGGAGAAGAACGGATGATGGAAGTCAAGCGTTTATGCCATTCCACATCCCGCCACATCCCAACAAACTGAGGTCCACAAAAATTACTGGTTGCTACACCGACCCACATACCCGTACGGGCAGCCGTAATAGCTCCTAACTCACAAAGATCCTTTATCCAATCCCATTTCAATAAAGGCCAATCCTTATAATCCACCAATCCCCAACATTCTGTCGTAACGAGAGGACGGCGATTCTTCCGGGCCACGGAAGCCATAAGCTCGATCTTATCAGTCAACAATTTCTGCCAATATTCAGGTCTTTCCCGATAAACCCGTTCCGCGTTTTTCACCACATTCTTATAATCATCCGGTGAAAAACGATTGTAGCCATATCCCACCAGCTTATAAAATTCTCCACCATTCTGTTGGGCCATCCAAATATGATGCTCATACAAATCAAGAAAAGAGCAATCCACCTCTTCATATTTCTTGACATCCCCATGATCAAAAGAATATAAGAATGGCATATCCGGATATACTTGTCGCATCTTCTCCAACGAGGTTTTCATCCATCGTAAGGATTCCTCCTTATACCAATTCCCCCAGCCGACATTCGGATATGTCTTAGCGAAAAAAGGAGCCCATGAATCACCGGGCCACTCATTGCAAAGATCTACATAAAGGATCGTATCCAATAACCCATCCTCCTCGATCGAACGAAGGGTTGTCAGCCAGCAATCCGCCAATTTCTCCGGTGTATCCAATTTCAGGCAAACCTCATTCACATCGAGACGATACCAAGAAGAAAGCCCGACCTTAATATCCCGCTCCTTACATTTCGACAAGAACAAGTTCAAATTCGGTTGAACTTGTACCTCATTCATATCCGGACTTCCCCAATCTTGCTGATTCCAAACTTCTTTAAGTAACCATTTCTTCATTGGATTCTCCGCTATTAAATGAGGATAAGCATCAATACGTATCGCATTATACCCCCGTTCCAAGAGCTCGTCCAATACTTGGTCCCAGTCCTCATAACCGGCTCCGGGCCAACGCCTCTCCAACCAAGAAAAATCCCACATGGTGATTGCCCGGGGCGAGATTTCTCCTTTCCCGGCAAAAGCCATTTCACTTTTAGCTGATGCCTTTGATAAATCAAAAGCCACTAAGCCGCCTAATGCCGCAACTGCTGTTTGTCTAATAAATACTCTTCTATCCATATTATATTATTTTATCTTTCGGGTGTCCTCCTTTTCTCCAAAAAGCCTCGATCTTCTCCAATGAAACTCCTTTCGTTTCCGGTACATAGAAATATCCCCAAATAATCGCCACAATTCCAATAAACGCATAAAATAAGAACGCTCCTGCCGGATTCCCTTGGCTTTCGCCATTGATCGTTAATTCGGTTCCCGGTATTGAAAACACCTTCAATATCTTGAAGAAAGTAAACGATACGATCGCATTGAAAAACCATACGGACAACGAGCCGAGAGAAGTCCCCAACCCTCTTAGCTTTTGTGGAAACACTTCCGACACAATCAACCAACCTAACGGCCCGATGCTGATAGCGAAAAATCCCACATATAAGAAAATAAGGACAATGGAAAGCCATTTCCCAGAATCCCCTAATTGAGCGGCGAATATAAAAGAGGTAGCGAGTAGCAACAAGGAAATCACGATACCGCTCAACCCCAGAAAATAAAGTTTACGCCTTCCCAGCCGATCTACAAAGTAGACAGACAACAACGTGAATAATAAATTGACAACACCTACCCCGACAGAGGCCCCAATCGCAGAGACCGCACCATCGAAACCGGCCATCAAAAAGATTTTAGGGCTATAATAAATCACGGTATTGATACCTACAAATTGCTGGAAAAACATAATACCGATAGCGATAACTAACGCATTCCGTAACCAAGGCTGGGCCAGATCCTTAAAACATCCTTGTCGCTCATCATTCTTTCGCATCTCATTCCGCATCTGCTCAAACGAGGCATTTACCAAATCCGGATGCTCGACCATCTTTAAGACGGATAGGCTCTCTTCCTCCCGGCCAACAGACATCAACCACCTTGGAGATGGTGGAACCAGCAACATACCCACGAACAAAATAATAGCGGGAATCACCCCCACATAAAACATCGGCCTCCAACACGAAACAGACGTCTCATCCGCAAAATACAAAGCCTAAAGATAAGATACCAGAAGCCCGATCGTAATCATCAATTGGAACATGGCGACAAACATCCCCCGTGACTTCGCCGGGGAAACTTCCGCAATATAAAGAGGTACGGCAAAAGAAGAGATCCCGATAGCCACTCCCAAGAATAAACGGGCGGCAATCAAGTGGTAAATGTCCGGAGCCCAACCCGATCCTAACGCACCGAAAGCGAAAATAACAGCCGAAGTCAAAATGACTTTCCTACGTCCTATGCGATCCGTCAATTTACCACAACACAGCGCTCCCAGAATAGCTCCCAGCAAACCGGAGGAAGTAACCACCTCCACCATACTATCGTCTATACCAAAATCTTTCTGGAAAAAAGGAATCGCCCCGGAAATCACGCCGGTATCAAAGCCAAACAATAGTCCTCCCATAGCGGCGACAATCGCTATTACATAAATCATCCAATATCTATAGCTCGTGTTTTTCATGTTTTTCTTGTGTATTTAATCCATCTATAAACTCAAGGCTCGAAATCACGCCATACCTCCGCCTTCAACGCCGGATTAGGCACATATAAGAAAATCTCCGGATTTTCCTCGAATTGTCTGTAAATAGATACCCCTTTCCGAATATCTAAAGAAATATAATCCGAAGGAGATTTACAAATCAAATGAGAGGAATCGTACATCGAATTTGCGATCCATTCTAATTCATCGCTTCCATTAAATACAGGAAACCAAGCGATTCCCCTGTGTTTACGAACCCCCTCATACACAAAACCATAATCTCTATCGCACCACGCCCCGAAAGTCAAAGGTAATCTCGGATTCGCGCTAATCGTCGCATGTACCCAATAGGGAGGAACGATCACTACATCCCCCGGAAAGGCATGTACCGCATAACATCGACCGGGCTGATCCTCCGCATACTCCTGCATATAAATAATCGCCTCTCCCGACCAAATCTCATAGATCTCCGGCGTAGACCAACCGCTATAAGGAGATATCTTATGAATATGCCCTTGACTTCTGACTGGCTCCTGCCCCAATTTACCAGCGCTATATGTCACTACCCCGAATAACAAATGTAACTTATTCAGCAACGCACGATGTTCTTCCTTGCCGACATCCATAGCGATCGAGTAAACCTGCTCCGGTCCCTTGCATTGAGGATCACGCAAACTAGCCCGTATATCTTCCAGCCGGCGAATCTCGACCTCCGGACCAAATACACCCGCCCCATAGGTAAACCCCATAGGCGATTGAACCGGTGTTATATCAATTCCTTTATCAAATACAAATCCGTTCATTTTGCTGTTGTTTTACCATGAAATACTCCAAGCCGAATAAAGCGGCGTCATCGCCCAAGATTGCCGGGACAATCGGGACTTTCCCGGAAGGACACCAAGCCAACTCATCCACTCGTTTGCTGATATAAGGGATAATCACCTCTTGGCTTTTTAAAATCCCTCCACCTAGAATCACGACTTCCGGATCATAAGCATGTATATAGGTTATTATCGCCGACGCCCAGATATCCATACATTCATTCCTAATTAATAAAGCATCTTCATCCCCCTCCTGCGCTAACCTAAAAATGCGCTTGAAATCATAGACATCCGCATCTCGTTTAAACGATTCCGATAAAAGGGCATGCTCCCTGACAATGGTCGGTAAGAAGAAAGAGGAAGACAGAGCTTCTACACAGCCTTTATTCCCGCATGAACATCGACGGCCCTTATAATCCAACACAAAATGTCCTCCCAAAGAACCCGCTTGAAAATGCTGTCCATACAGAAGCCGTCCATCGATCACGACTCCCGTACCGATACCGGTTCCGATTGTCATCATGACCACATTGTTCTTTCCCCGGGCCGCACCCTGCCACCATTCTCCGGCTACGGCCAAACGAGCGTCATTATCCATGCAGAAAGGAACTTCCCAATTCTCCCATGCCCATTTATCCAGACTGATCGAACAGGCATCATCATACTTCTCATTCGTAGAGATTACCCGGTTATGAATTGGATCTACCAGCCCGGGAAAAGCCAGGCCGATACAACGAAGCGCCGCCACATCAATACGCCAAGCGGCCAACAACCGATCGATCGCCTCCTTTATCTTAGGTAAGTTCGGAGCTAATCCCAGAGCCAGACGGGAAGGTAATCTCACACAGTCTACGATCTCACCATCAGACAATAGTCCGATCTTTACGACCGTCCCCCCTAAATCTATCGCTATCGTATACATAAGCTATCGCAATTTAGGGGTACCGTCCACTTCTACCAATCGGGCCGAGAAGCCCTTATTCGCGATCTCTTCATAATTATGCCCGGCATCCGAAGGCCAGCACGCGGCAAATGACAAGACGCTATTTCCAGTATTAGCTACCCGGTGCGCTACACCGCCCGGTATATAATGCAGGCTACCCGGCATCATCCTTTCCGCCCACGTATTCCGTTCCCGGTCCATCAAGACCAACATACCTTCGCCTTCCAATCCCCAATAATACTCCGAACGATCCTCTTGTTGATGAAAATGGCCTTTCGTCATGAAATACTCATCTCCCACCTTTCCCGGATATAATTGAGTAATACCAAAATAAAGCCCTCCCGGAGTGCCTTCCCGCTCCGGTAAATAACTATATACCTCGTATGCTAATTGATCTAATGGTAATTGGGAATAAGCATCTTGATTCTCAAAAATTCCGGCAAGCTCGCCTAAAGTTCTCCGGCTCTTTACCACACCTTCCCCCTTTAACTCATTTTGAAAAAATGACAAGGATGGGATTACAATCTTTTTATGTTCCATGATATTCTATTTTACGATACAACTTATTTCGCAAAAATAGATCGAATACCTTGGGCTTTATTTTAGTATTTTTCCAAACAACTATGAAATCCTGTCCTTATTCTCCATCCAGGCGCTCCTTATATTTTTTCTGGTACTCGGATGGAAGCATATTCGTGGTTTTCTTAAATTGGCCGATGAAGTTGGATAGATTATTGAATCCGGCCTCGGAGCTAATCGTGGATATCTTCAGGTTTCCCTCTATCAATAGTTTTTTCGCGTGTCCTATGCGCATGTCATTCAGGTACTCCACGAAAGTCTTCTTGGTCCGTTTCTTGAAATAACGACAAAAAGCGGTCGGAGTCAAGCCTACCAAAGCGGCGACTTCCTCCAGCTTCACTGGAGACGTGAAGTTCTTCACCAGATATTTATAGACCTTATTGAAACGCTCGAAATCGTCCGAGTTGACCGTTTCCGTAAACCCCGTACTGGCTAATATCTCATATTCTTCGGAAGTCGCCATTAACTCCAGTAAAGCAATCAATTTGATCACCCTACTCGCTCCCGTCTCATTGGCGGATTGGCTGATCAGCTCGGCAATCTTCTTCCGGGACTTACCCACAAACTTAATCCCTCTACGGGAACGCTCTATCAATTCCCGGATATTATTCATCTCCGGAAGACGGATTAAATTAGGTTCAAAAATCTGACGCTTGAAGAACAAGCAAATACAAGTAGCCCGCAAGCCGGAACTCTTATCGAAATAAACAGGGTCATTTCTCCACTCATGTGGCAGTTGAGGGCCGATCATACAAACATCGCCCTCGAAATATCCTTCCACATGATCCCCGACAAAGCGAGTACCCGTACCACTTGTGATATACATTATCTCAATAGCCGGATGGTAGTGCCAAGGCACTATAAAATGCGGTAGATCCTCCACATAGAAATGAATGTGACTATCTATCGGGAATGGCAGTTCTTGAAATAATGGTTTCATAGGCTTTATACTAAAGGTTTCAACCTCTCGATCAGTTCATCCCCAAGCGCCCGTTTATTCACGATATGTTCCTGCACGGCGGTAACAAACGGATTATTCACGAAATCTCCTCGAACACCCTCGAAATCCTGTTGTTTTTCCTTGTTGGAACCATCCACGCCGAAACCGATCATAGAAGTCAAGGAGAATTCCTTACGGGCATCCTCATAAAGCATCTCATCCAAGCGGATCACACATTCTTGCCAACGACGAACCAGATCAATAATCTCTGCGGCGGAAATCGAACGGAGATCCACCCCATAATAACGTTCGATCATCTCGTAGGCCCATGTCCATTCCAAGGAATAATAACGTCCGTGAACCAAACGGAAAAAGCATTCCACATCCTCTAAGGAAGCGATTTCCTCCTGTTCGATATCTTGCAACAAGGCATCTAGCGGTTCCCTCGGGAGGATCAAGCCCGCCAAGTCCAGCCATTCTCCGGAGCCTTTGGATTCCGTAGGACGCAATTGCTCCCAGACCTCTTCCATAGAACAATAGGTCGTACCTTCCAAACGCTTGATTAACGAGTTACCAAAGAACTTATTAATTGCCATCCCATAAAAGTTCAACGCATTCCGGAGGGAGGAACCTTTTATACGAGTATTCTGATAATAATAAATCTCGGAAGTCTCTCCAACCAATGCCTGCAGGTTTTTCAAGATATCCACCGCTTTCAGCATCTTCTGGATCGTATAGGGACTCAATAGATTATAGTTAATCATATCCAAGCGATCCGGGTCCGTACGTTTATCACGCTTCGGCCATTTCTGGGCATCACGGATCGTACCTACGCTGCGAAGATTAATTCCCGGGACTAAGTAAGTCTCATCATCCTTCTCTATTAAATAGGAGAAGGGAATATCGGAAGTATCGCTATGGTGATGATGGCGGCCCATTACCAATGAGAAAGCGCCAATACGGGCCGGCCAAAGGATATACGAGTCGCTGGTCGTCTTGGAACCACGTTCCACGATCCCTTGATGGATCGGTCCCAGCTTATACATATGATTACTTTGGTTGGAGCCACTTCCCGCATTCATGCCCGCTATCAGCAACCTGCTCTTATGCATAGACACCGTAAACGGACCAGCGAAAATAGCGCAAGCCTCTCCGTTCTCGAAAGCGCAGTTGCTGAACAATAAGGAATCATGGGCCGAGAAGTTATGCGTCACTTGGCAAGCCTGTCCGATAAAGCAACGGATAATCTTAGCGGCATCCGCAATCTTGGCTCCCGAAGAGACAATGAAATCTTGTGCGATCACACTATCCCCGATAAATACCGGGGCCTCCTTCTTACTATTTACGGAACCATTTTCCAGACGTGCGCTATTCTCTATGGTCGCATAATCACCAATCTTCACGTTACGGATCGTGCCGGTATTGACAATCTTGACCTTATCGCCAACCGTTCCCTCCGTAGAGGCGATACTCTCCGTATAAGCGGTAATCATATCCCGCAAGCGTTCGATCAAGGCCGGACGATGGCGGTACAAAGCGATAATATAAGCCAATGAAGCCGACAGGCCATCGTAAATCGGAACCTCACGCCCGCCGGTCTCATTCAAGACCGACACCTCGACATTATTCCCGAACGTAGCCTTGCCTTCCACCAACATAACGTTTATATTCTGGATAAAGCAGTCATCACCGATCCGGTAATTAGCGATATAATTCTGTACGTTCTCAATCAACACGTTATCCCCCAACGTACAATTATGCAGGGTAACATGACGAAGCCCGCTATGCTTTACCAATCCTCCCGACAGGGTAAACACCTTACGAAAGGCTCCTAACTTAACCACTCCTGAAAAACGTACGTGGTTCACATATTCAATATCAAACACTTCTGGAACCCAAACTTGATTCCAATCATCGGCCCGGCAAGCCTGAGATCGCAAGGTGGCGATCTCATCCGGCCGCAAATTTCTCAAATGATTCATTGGTACTAATTTTGTAAGACTCTACTCTTCATCATATTGCTGAAAGAGGAAGTCATTGTAGGGGAAACGGGTGATATGGATTTGTTTGACCCGTTCATACAACATCTCTTTCAACGCCTCTATATTCGTACGTTCCTTGGCGGAGATAAAGATGCAATTATCTTGCAATTTTCCCATCCACGTACGTTTCAGTTCATCCAGATCGATATTCTCACGACCACGAGGGGTCAAATCATCTTCCTCTTTCGGGACAAAGGTAAATGCGTCCACCTTATTGAAAACCATGATCATCGGTTTCTCGGTCTTATCGATCTCCGCCAACGTACGGTTCACGACCTCTATTTGCTCCTCAAAAGTCGGGTGTGAGATATCCACGATATGTACCAGCAAATCCGCCTCCCGTACCTCATCCAAGGTAGATTTAAAAGATTCCACCAACTCGGTCGGTAACTTACGGATAAATCCGACCGTATCAGACAGCAAGAACGGCAAGTTCTCGATAATTACCTTGCGTACGGTCGTATCTAGCGTAGCGAACAACTTATTCTCGGCAAAGACCTCACTCTTGCTCAATAAGTTCATCAAGGTAGATTTACCTACGTTCGTATATCCGACCAACGCTACACGTACCATCTTACCCCGGTTTTTCCGTTGTACGCTTTTTTGCTTGTCAATATCCACCAGCTCTTTCTTCAATCGTGCGATCTTATCCAAGATAATACGTTTATCAGTCTCCAACTGTGTCTCACCCGGACCACGCATACCTACGCCGCCTCGCTGACGCTCCAAGTGTGTCCACAGACGAGTCAAGCGGGGTAACATATATTTATATTGTGCAAGCTCCACCTGTGTCTTCGCATGGGCGGTCTGCGCACGGCTAGCGAAGATATCCAAGATCAAGCTCGTACGATCCAAGATTTTCACCTGCAATTCTTTCTCAATATTACGGAGTTGCTTCGGACTCAGCTCATCATCAAAAATCACCAAGCCAATTTCATTCTCTACCACATACTCCTTAATTTCCTGCAATTTACCGGTCCCGACAAAAGTGACGGAATTCGGGTAATCCATTTTCTGGGTAAAACGCTTTACCGCATCCACCCCTGCCGTATCGGCCAAGAAAGCCAATTCGTCTAGATATTCCTTAACCTTTTGCTCATTTTGCTCGGGGGTAACCAAACCCACCAAAACGGCCTTTTCGGTCTGTGCCTCAGATATGATAAATTCTTTCATGCCACAAAGATATATTATTTCAATTATTTACGTATATTTGCGAACATATTTACAAATATAAATCAACTTAGCTATGAAAAAGAAAATTTGGCATCTATCCAGATGCGCCGCCGTTTGTACGGCATTCCTATTCGTACAACAATTTATCCAGTCACAAGTTTCAAATCCGTCTACATGGGAAAGCTTTGTGCAAAGTAACGCAAATATATCTATTCGAGATACGTTTCGGATGCAGACATTTGAGGGACTTGCTTCTGATAATTGGGATTATGCCATTACAGGTGAAGCCCTTATTGAAGATATCTCCGGCGTGAAAGATATTCCTAACAGCCACGGTAACTACGGGTTACGAATGCCAATGAATACGCAAGTGGCTTTCGAGCATTTCACGTTAACAGATCATCAAGATATAAAAATCAGTATACGGAAAGGGGGCATCCTTCTAGTAGAAGGAGAAGACATGAGAGCCAGAACCTATCGAAAAGGGGAAACAAGTTATCCCTCCTTAGTTCCAACCATAGGAGAGAGTGGCATCAATCCTTTCAAAACCACAGATATAAAAAACAATCCCCCGGGATTGGATATTATCGTTCCCGCACCGGCCGCCAATACCAAAAACGGCTATTATTATGTAGACAGTGTTTATGCTCATGGAATGATTCCTACCTATTCCCTATTTACCGGAAACAGCGATTGGAACCATGAGGATCGCTGGAACCACCTACCCGCCTACCGTCACCGCAACGCCTTGATTAACGGTAATATCTCCATAAATACAAATATCAGCTGTAAAGATATCTTTATTGGCAATGGAAATATCCATATTTTACCAACCGGAAATCTATCCGCAAATAACCTTACCATCTATCCTAATGATGGAACCTTGGCGTCTTCCTCCACCTTGCGATCGTCTGGAACTATTAACATCTCCGGCAAAATAACGATCGAGAAGACCTTCGCTCAAAAAGGCAAATGGTACTTTATCTCCTTCCCCTTCGATGTATTCGCTTCCGGCATAGACCCGGATTTCCAACTGGGTGATGACAAAAGCGATACAAACGGTAATTACTTTTACGTACAAACCTATAACGGAGAAAAGCGAGCTAATTCACAAAGCCCTTCCAACAACTGGGAAGTCATACCACAAACAATAATCAATACATCCCAGCCTATCTTCAAGAAGAACAAGGGGTACCTGATCGCTATTGACGCCTCCGCCGATCGGCAGAACCTTCGTTTCTCCTCGAAAGCAAAAGATATCCCTATAGATTTCGGAAAAAACGGTCAAGCCTCTATTCCGGTAAGCATTAACAACCAAAGCCAGAACCAGAATCACAACGGCTGGTATCTATGCGGTAATCCTCTGCCGGCTCCTTTATCTCTTAGTCAAATAGAATCAAACTCGGCCTTAGACGGATACATTTATATATATGACGGCTCCACCTACCAACCCTACGTGATCGGTAGCGATTTCGCCATCCCTCCATTCTCCGCTTTCTTTGTCAAAGCGAATAAAAGTACCAGCCTATCTGTATATAATACATCCGAACCAGCCAATTATAAATTATTAT
>ERZ773276.2599-NODE-2599-length-10844-cov-3.710168_pt1 | contig 10844 bp, 6 predicted proteins | sample MGYA00511386_ERZ773276 | MGnify/ENA primary metagenome ERZ773276 (study PRJEB29015, sample SAMEA2737778) | human gut metagenome | biome: human gut; feature: human-associated habitat; material: faeces | place: China | collected 2012 ...
TAGACACAATCTTTCCCATTTACTCTTGCACTCTTGAATTCATAGTTTTTCCCGGAACCACTAATCGTAAGTTCTTTGTGGTCTTCGATATTTCCAAGCTCAATCGTAGTCGGAGCACCGTCAATTGCTTTTCCGTTCGCATCAACATATTCTACACGATCTGTCGTCTGTTCATCACCATTCGCAACACTTCTCTGCATTGCGATATTCAAACTCTGTACAGATATCGTATCTGGAAGCTGCTCATCACTTGCCTGTTCTGTAGATTTTTCATTGTCAATAATCTGCTCTGAAGACTTCTCTGATATTTCTGTTTCAGATTCTGTAGTTTCTGTAGTATCTGTTTCCTGCTCCGGGTCTTCTGTCTTCGATATTTCTGACTCTTTTTCCTTTTCTTTCAATGCATAAGTCATAGTCAGTTTTTGCCCATCTGTAAACTTATTGGCATTGATATTATCGGAACTCCAATAAACCGTATCTTTATATACTCCTATAAAGGAACAGTCTGCATCATTTACTTTTGCACTCTTAAATTCATAATCTTTGTCAGAAATATTTAACTCTGAATGATCTGATATTTTTCCAAGCTCAATGGTCTCTGGTGCTCCTTCAATCGCATTGCCGGATTCATCTACATATTCCACCAATTTTGTGGTCGGTACCTGACCATTTGAAGTTGCTTCCTGTATTTCTTTCTCCAGCTTCTCCACTTCTATGCTATCCGGAATCTGTTCCTCAGTTTCTGCCGATGTCTCAGTTTCTGTTTCTGATGTAAATTGCTCCGAAGTTTGCTCGGTTTCTGTCTGTTGTGCATCTGTCTCACTTGTAAATGCTTCTGTATCTTGTGTTTCTTCCTGCTCTGTAACCACTGATGTTTCATCTTCTGATGCACTTACGGTTTCCAGATTCATAAAACAAATAGAAAAGATTAGAAGCCAGGAACATGCTATTTTCAAATATGTTTTCCAATTCTTATGCCTCATTTTTCGCATCTCCCTTCCTGTTCTTCTGCTTCTCCATGAATAATCCGCAAAGGCAGATAACTGAGCCAAAGAATAAGAACAAATAGCCTGCAACCGGACTATCATCGCCTGTCTTTACCGGCGAACCATTATGAATAATATCCTTTGATCTTGGGGAAGATGGAACCGGGTTTTGATTTTTACCAGTTTGACCGGTATACGAGTTTTTGAATGAAACCTTCGATACTTTATCTCCATTTTCATTTTTGACCACTGTTACCGCCATCAGTTCATTATTGGAATCAAAGAATCCTTCAATCGTTACATCATAGGTTTTTGAATCATATGTATAATTTTCTTTATTCTCTGTTGCCTGGTACAGCTTGTAATGATATTCTCCTGCCTGTCCGACATTCATAATCAGCTCTGTAGAAGAATTACCACTCATATTCCAGGTAAATGTTCTTCCATTGCTTCCCTCCGGCATTGGATTTTGTATCTGATCTGCTATTAAAACATAAGAGCCTGTTTTGTCAGCATCTGCAGAATTGTTTACTTCAAATATCTGTTCCACTGGTATTTTCACTGTTGTGTTTTTGCCAGCTGCCAGTACTGGTTTTTGAACACCCAGAAAGAATATCATGGACAGAAATATAACCATGGCTATTTTTGTTAAACGTGCTGTTCTCATGCTTCTCCCTCTCCTTCTTTCTTCTTGTTTCTTTTCTTTTCTATCTGTCTTGCTATCAGAATCAGTACAAGGACAATCAGGATAAACCATACAATAACTGGCACTTTTCCTACTGCATTTTTCAGTTCATCAATTCCCGTACCTACGTTTTTGGCTTTTTCTTTTTCCGGATATATCTGATCTGTTAAGCGTCCCACCAGGATATTTCTTCCATTTGTCATATCCGATGTACAGGTGGTCAGCAAAACCAGATGATCATCTTCCGTTATATTCATATCTCTTTTATATAAAACATTGTTCTCGATTTCCTGCAGATACTCCTGTTTCGCTTCTGGTGTGTCCAGACACACATTGAAAATCGTCTCATTATAAGCATCTACCTGTAACAATGCGTAAATCTCGATTCCATGATTTTTACCATCAAAGAACAGATTTCCATATGGATGTTCGTTGAAATACTGTTCTTTTGTAAATTCACCGATATCTCCAAACATCATGTGTTTTTCCATATGGTGGCCATATATAATATTATCAAAATCCGAAAAATCCGGCTTATTTGCACAATGTAAAAAGATTGCTCCGCTTAAGGAATAGTTTCCTTCCGCATCTGTATTCATATAAGTATCATCATTGTCCGTCTGCACCAATGGATAATTGATATTTGTGTCATTCACTCGTATCCATCCAATCACATCCGGATTGATTTTCTGTAATTCTTCAAAAGATTTCGTACTCTTTTCAGTAGGAATATATGCTTCATAATTTTTTGCATCTGCAGTCTGATATACCTGATGGGAATCCCACAGCATATAACCGGAGAGAAACATAGCTGCAAGAATCAGTGATAAGGCTGTGAAGTTTACAATATGGTCTAATCCTCTGATAATTCCTTTCAGCACTTTCTTCATCCGAAGCATATGTACAAGTTCCTTTCACCATTTCTGTTTCTTTTATATTTATCAAAACTGGTTCATCTGACCTATTTGCTCGCAAAATTAGCAAAAAGGGATGCGGCGGAGCAACGCCGCACACATCCCCTTTCCTGGTTGCTATATTTTATTATTTCTGTAATCTTCTGCGTTTGAATCCTACAAAAGCAATCAGTGCTACACCGCAAAGTGCAATCATCAGAACGTATGGAAGAGTGTTCATGATGATACCAGTTACAGGTACATCGTTGTATGTATTGGTTACATCAACGGTATTCTGTTTCTGACCTAATTTCTGACTATTCTGACTATTTACTACTGTAAATTCTGTGTTGTATGATGTTGCAGCAACAGGAGTCAGCTTAGTACCATTGATAGTGATTTCAGCACTACCTTTATAGTTTTTAGCTGCAGACTCTTTTACGCTAATTGTTGTTCCTACTGGAACACCAGTGAATTTCATGTTTTCATTTGCTTTCAAATGGAATGTGTATGTTCCGCCCTCAGCAAGTGTAACATCACCTCCATTAGCATCTTTGATTCCGCCAAGTGTACTTGCATCTGTTCCATTCGGGAATGCAAATGTTGCTGTGAAAGTGAACTCATCGTCAGGAGTTGTTGTTGTACCATTTGCATTAACAATCTTTTTAGACACATTCAAAGAGCCAAACTGATTATAAATCGGATCTGGATTTGTAGGATTTGTACCTGTACCAGCTTCCTGTACATAAGTGTTAGTAAAGTTGAATTTATTAGTATCGGTATTTCCAATATCTACTTTACCAGTATCTGTCTGACCTGCATCATCTTTCACTTTATTTACAACGATATTAGAAATTTCTGTACCAGTTGCACCATCTGTAACATATACATCCATTGTATACTCAGCCTGTGACATGATCATTTTTTCATGCTCACTGTTTGCTACTATTGGATCTGCTGTCTGTGTCTCTGTTACAGTATACTCATACTTTCCTGCTTCTGGATATGTCGGAAATGTAATCTGACCTCTCTTAGAAATTGTTCCTGTTTCAGTATCGGTAAATGATATCTCCGGCATAGTAACCGCTGCATCTGTTGTAATGATACCAGTTCCTGTCTTGACCTGCTCTGCTGTAAAGCTAAACTTCTCAGCCTTTCCGACCTCTGTGTAGTAGGTCTTAGTAATCCAAGCCTCGGTTGTCTTGCCCCCATCTGCCGCAAATGTTGGCATTGCCATTCCCATCGTCATGGCACCAGCAGCAACAACTGCGAGCACTTTTTTGAACATTTTGTTCATGCTCATAATGATTCCTCCCTTGTAAATAATCTTGTTTGTTTTTATTTGATTAACGGAGGAGGGGATTAGAGTCCTCTGGTCCGAATAACCGCAATCGCTTTTCCTTTGACATCTTTTACATTGATACAGCCATAGATTCTGCTGTCTGACGCTTCCGGTCTGTTATCACCCAGTACAAATATCTGACCTTCGCCAACAGTGATTGGAAAGTCAACTCCATTTTGAAACTGTGTGGTGTCAAAATAAATATCCTGTGAAATCTGCGTAGCGCCGTTAATCATCAAACCGTCTTTTGTTATATCTACGGTATCACCTGCGACTGCTACGACCCTGCCTGTGGTTGTTCTGCCATCTTTCTTAAATACTGCAATATCACCGGACACAAAACGCTTGTCCAGTCGATAATACATGACCAGATCACCATCTTTTATTGCTGGTTTCATAGATACGTCATTGATTCTCGCCATCCCGTACATAAATGTAAAAACAAGGATGACCGCCAAAATGATAAGAACAATCTTCAATAACAGCTGAAAGATATCTTCTCCCAGTGTCGTTTCCTGTCTGGGAAGCTGTTTCTCATTATTCTGTTCTTTCTCAACCTGTTTCTTTTTCATGTTTCATTCCTGCTTCATATCAACTTAGATAATCAAGGTATCCTTTTATGTACTGGTTAAAGTATAGCACTTGTTTTTTGCAAAAATAATACAGAGAATAGGAAGATATTTTCACGTTTTGCTACAAAAAATTTGTAGTTATCGGTTTTTCGCAAAAAAAAGAAACCATACCATAGAGATATAGTTTCTCTTTGAATTACAGTGTTTCTGCCATTTTGAATAAAACGATTCCATTTCTAACAGCCAGCATCTCAGCAGAATTCTTGAAATCAATGCCGGAAATATCTTTTATTTTTTTCAATCGCCCTGAAAGAGTACGATAATTTACATAGAGTTTTTCAGCTGCTTTATTCGCACTCTTATCACAGTCCAGATACGCCTGCAACGTTTCAATCAGTTCTCCATCATGTTCTTTATCATACCAATATAATTTCACAAGTGACTCTGGCACATATTCCATCAGTTCATCACGATTTTTGATTTTTTCAAAAATCTGGAAAAAACCGAGCTTAGAAAAATCGGCTACCGATATATTCTTATCACCATAGAGATATCTGAGCATATCCATATAGTCTATGATTTTCTTTGAATCCTTAAAAGATTTTTTCAAATCTCCATATCCATTAACAATACTTCCAATGCCAATCTGAAAATCCGTTGTCTTATTTCTGTGAAAAATCTGCTTCTGTACTGTCTGATATAATTTTTCCATTTCTTCCCGGAACCCTGCTTGTGTTTCCCCAGGCTTAATTTCATGAATACACACAATCTGATTCAGATTCCGGTAAATATGTTCATCCGGAAGTAACCTCTGAATCTCGCCTTCTATCACTCCGATTTCTTCTAATTCTTCTTTTGTATAATAATCTTCGCTATTGCTTGAAATCGTATGAAAACTTACCACACAATATTGATCTGTATCTTCCAATTTTAGCATTCTTGCAGCTTTACTCAATTCATCGCCCGTTAATAAACCATTAAGCAAGCTATATTCAATATCTCGTTGATATTTTTTTTCTATCTCATTTCGAGCATATGTTTCCATAAAACTATACTGTAAAGTAAAAACAGCATTTTCCAATGCCATATAGTCCAGTATTGTTAATGGCATATTCACTTCCGTGACTACCAAATAAACTTCTACCCGACCTAACACATGTATTTTTGTAATATATTGCGTATGCTCTTTTCTCTGTTTTTTGTATTCAAATCTGGTAACAATATCCGGTTTATATTTCTCAACATTTTTCTCAAATACAAAATCAGACAGATCCTGCGTTGTGGACGCACAGCAAGTTAAGTTACTATAATATAACGCTACCGGATTGCCAATCATGGAAGACAATAGAAGCAAAATATTTTTAGTTGGATCTTCAAAATTCTCTCCATCCAATAACATGTTAGAAATATTGTCGTGTGTCAATTTGAAATAAATCAACCGTGCGATATTTTCATCATAGATCTGCAGAATAACATATTTTATAATACCCCAATAATACTCATCTTCCGAAATTTCTATCACTGGAATATTACGTTCCGAACAAAACTTTAATAAAATATCATAATAATTGACTTTCTGTACCATGTCCGGATGCTGCTTTATAATAAATCCACTGACCTGTTTCTTCTCCAGTTCATTCAAATGTTTCCGAAACTCTCTGTCCGTTTCTCCGAAATACACTTTCATATTTGTAAGAAGAAGCTCTCCTCCAGTCAGATATCTTTCCATATCTTCTATTTCGATAATTCGTATACCTTTAATTTCCTGATTCAGATTTTCTTTACATATCACTAATCTCATATCAGGAAATTGTTTCGATTCTAATAATTGTTTTACCGTATAAGCCATTCAGCACCTCGTCAAATTCGTCTTTTGTTGTCTACTTTGGTTGTACCAGCATCTGATGTTGTGTTTTCAAAAGTGGCATAAGTAAACAGTATAATTATACCCTCCCCCGAAATTTTCTGTCAATTTCTTCATGCGTATAAAATGCATATTTTATATAGATTCAAATAAAAAAGACAGCTCGCATCTTTGTCGAACTGTCCATTACTTCTTCAGGCTGCGGATAAAAGTCATAAAAATTTCTCTTTCCTTCTCATCCAAGCCATCCCAAATCTCAAGTATTTCTTTTTGCTCTTTTGTCAGATCCAATCTGCTTTCATCATCTGAAAAAAATTGTGCGATTGTAATTTCAAAAGCATCACATATTTTTTCCAGATTAGCCATCGTCGGCATACTCTTCTGATTCAGCATATTTCCCAGAGCCGTCTGCGTTATTCCTGTAAGCTGAGCTAACCTATATTTTGTATATCCTCGCTTCCGGCATAGTTCCGCAATTCTTAACGGAATATACTCTTCCACACACAAGTATATACACCTCTCTTCTAGTCTATGATACCAATATTGTACCTGTTGACCAGAAGATTTATTAGACATTTATTTATTGATTATATACTCTTGTACGCAAGACTATTCAAGTAAAAAAATATAGCTGGACAGTCCACGATATTCAGTTGTTGCATATATTTATGATACTTTCTACGAGGAAATCTGTCAAATACATGTTGTTAAAAAATGATATTATAACTCAAAAAATCCTGATAGATAACTTTATCTATGCAGTTACCTATCAGGATGGGAATTTTATCTTACACCACGATCAGCTCCTCTCTCCGGCTTATCTTTTCCCTGTTTTTCTTGGATGATTCTCTTATTGATTTCAAGCCGTTCATGAATGGATAATTTCTTATCTTTTCCATCTACCATCTGCTTCTGCTGTGCCGTTTTTCTATCTGTCTTTCCTGCATCCTTAACCACTGCATTCGCCTCGGTACTTGTTACTCGCTCATCTGCTCTTCCTTCATTTCTTTCCGCTATCTGCTGTTCTCGTCTCTCCTTCACACCTTTTTCTTCCAGACTGCAAAAACTCTGCAAATGCGGCAGTACATGATTCTGCATATCCGTCAGATCTTCCATATACTTCTGATACTCTTCATTTCCTTTTCCTTGCTGATAACTAATCCAGCTTTCATCCGTCAATTTCATTTCATTCTGCATCTTTAACTGACTGATGATACCTCCGTTTCCGGTACCAATATCTATCTTCCCCTGAAAATGGTGCAGCATTTTGTCACCTTTCTCAGCATAATATACTGTAAAAAACATTTGTGCTGTCGTTTTTGGTTCGTTAGTGTTTGGATCACGATCAGCATACCAGGCTTTGTCCTGTTCTACGGTTTTTGAATCCAGATCAGATAACTTTTGACATCTTGGATTCCCCAGCTCACTTTTCTCACAATAATTCACATACACCATTGGTTCCATATCTTTTGGAAGCTCCGGTTCATAGGCTTTCAGTCTTTCAATCAATACACCTGCACGCACAGACTGGTCACATTCTTCATCTACAATATCCTTCAGATACGAAATATAGGAATGAATATTCCCACTTCGCAAATCCAGCATTACTTCCTGCACCGTATTTTCTCCCCTCTCCACATTATCTCGATACTCATACGGATCAAAAGCTTCTGCAATCTCATCCAGTGCCTCTGCCAGCTGTTCTGTGTTCATTTTCTCTGGATACATTGCTTCCCTGACATCCCGCATGGGTACATATTTATAGTCCGGCAATGCTTCATGAATTTTCTCAATCCCTTCCCGTACCAGTGCAAGCTCTCCATAAAACCGAACATCATCCATCAGATTTCCAAGTACTGTATTTCCTTTTACGATTGCAAATTCAGCATCATCGTAGTAACTGTCTTCCGGATCACGATAGATAATCCCCATACTGCATACTCGATAGGCATTTTCAGGATTCTCCCTATATTTTTCATAGACTGCAGCTATCTGATTAACATCGGTACTTTTTTCATAAGCTCCCATATCATGGAACTCATCACATTCTGTGGCAAAGTATTCCAGATAAGGTTCTTTCTTCAGTGGCATATTGTTAAGTACATTGTCAATCATGTTATAATTCGCCTCTTCCAGTTCTTCTACCTTAGCCAGTGGCTTATATTCGCCCTGGCTTTTCTGAATCTCTGCCATTACAACCTCATCCATTTCTTCTACTTTTTCCATCAACTGATCATAATCCCCACGGATGCGTTCTCCAGTCCAGCCTTCGTCTTCCAAAAGTTCCTCTGCCGCTTCTTCAATAGAAATTTCATCATTTTCATAGACGCCACCATCCATCAGACGGAAATCTTCATCGTAAAAGGAATAATCGTATCCTTCTTCTGTTCTCTGAATAGCAAAGTAACGTTCTCCTACCTCATATGCCAGTTCACTAAGAACCTGTTCTTCCAGATTCAGGAAAGAATCCAGCTGTTCAAAACTGATACTGTCTACAAAATGAGCGGTTACTTTTTCCCCGTCATTCAGAACTACGATATCACTGACAGACAGGGAATGCCCACGGAAGTCTTTCGGTCTATCAATGTTGAACCTTTCAAAAATATCATCCAGTGACGTATTTCCCAGTAATTCTCCAACATAGACCAGCTTATAATCTTCTTTTTTTATCTGCATACCATGACTTTCAATAAAACTCATATTCATAAATGCATAATTTTCGCCCGGTGAATCATCTTTGATCTGATAAATACCAAAGGTTCGCCTTGTTCCTAACAACAGGTTTGCCTCTTTCAAAGACTGAATCTGCGGATATTTCTGCATTTCCCATTCCAGGTTACGGAAACGCTCCCGTTCTGCCATGGACATCTGATAATGCTCCGGTCCTCGTTCGATTTCCTTGCGTTCCGTGACATAGATTGGTGATGAAAAATTAGTGATCAGATAGATATCTGCTCCGGCATCGTATAATTTCAGTGCTTCTTCCTGGTCAATGACACTCATAGGCTCCTGAAATGCTCCAAAATCTTCATCGGCATAATCCAGATCCTGATCCCTTATCCGTTCCCACATCTGTAATTCCATGCCAAACAGCCCTTCGTGTGCCTGTATCATTTCTTTACTTGCATACTCTCCCTTACCGCCATCGCTACCCAGGCAATAAATCTTAGAACCCATTCTGTGATAATCCAAAGCTGCTTCTTTTCTAAGCGGCACCATGTCTTCTGCTGTATATCCATAATCACGTAATTCCAGCTTACCTATGGTTGGATCTGGTAGGTCCTGAATATCCATTTTTGCATCATCCAGAAGTTCCTCTACTTTATCTTCATCTGCCTGATTGATTGCATCTGTCAGATTTCTTACCAACGTCCTTACTTTCTCTTCCTCGCCAATCAGATTTGCATATTCAAAAATCTGTTCTTTTACATCTACTGGAAGCGCTATTCCCATGTGTTCTGCACGGTCTATCTGTTCCTGCGTATATTCCTGCATTTTCTGCGTTTCTTTTCCTGTTATCATATTTCTCGCCATTCAAATTCCTCCTGTGTTCTAAAAAATGGCATAACCGGCAGAACCTTCTTCTACCAAATTATGCCATCTTTCCTGTTTATTTATTCCAGACCGAAGTCCCGTTTTCTGGTTTCCTTGCCAGTTTCACTTTCCCGCTGACTCTTTTCTTTATAAATCTGCAGTTTCTCATGGATAGAACCTCGTGCCGGTCTTTCTTCTTTCTCTTTTGATTCCGACTGCTCTGTTTCTGTATCTTCCCGTTCATCCATATTGAGAAGTGCATTTAACTCTGACAGTCGCTCCAGTTTCTGGTTCAACTCCTCTTCTTTTGGAAATGGCTTCCCGACTTCCTCTTTGGCGTTTGTCATCTGCTCCTGTACCGTTTCCAGCCGTTGTTCTGCTTCTGCCAGTTTTTCCGGATAACTTTCTAAAAGATTATTGATACGAATGATATTTCCCAGGGCATCGGCTCCCAACCGAACTTTAGCTACCGATTCATGCTTTACAGACAGGATAAACTCTTTGCTCCAGCTGTCGAATTGGATTCTCATGTTAAATCCCTGATAACTTCCAATGTCCATAGCTGCATCTACAGACTTAATGTCTTTGCAGACCGCCAGAAGAGCCGCTCCTGCCTCTTTCTTTTCTGTGAACACTTTGCCACTGATTTCCATAGAAAACTGCTCTGGATCTGTAATTTTATGCTCAGAAAAATGAGCGATATCTGCCTTGTAGCTGTCAATGATCTCCATCAATTTTGCAATCTGTTGCGGAAAATTCCTTGCAATGTCATCTTCCAATCGGTATTGGTTATTCATGTGGTTCGCTTTTAAAAGCTTTAATTTCGCCACATCCACATCCAATGCCATCTTCTCTTTTACTGCTGGATTTCCGGTTGCAAGTGCCTTGACCTCTGCATAGGAAAGTGCCGCTTCATCCACATCTTCGCAACTTCGCACAGGTGCTTTGCTGGTCATAATCTGAGAAAT
>ERZ773276.2600-NODE-2600-length-10840-cov-4.456096_pt1 | contig 10840 bp, 7 predicted proteins | sample MGYA00511386_ERZ773276 | MGnify/ENA primary metagenome ERZ773276 (study PRJEB29015, sample SAMEA2737778) | human gut metagenome | biome: human gut; feature: human-associated habitat; material: faeces | place: China | collected 2012 ...
AGAACTATGTGCGCGACCTGTTACATATTTATCAGAAACACCCTGCTCTCTACGAGTCCGATGATGACTGGGATGGCTTTTCCTGGATTAATGCCAACGATGGTGACCGCAGCATTTACAGCTTTGTGCGCTACGCGAAGAATCACAAAAAGAGCCTGCTGTTTGTGTGCAACTTCACTCCGGTGGCACGGCCGGATTACCGGGTCGGTGTTCCGAAATCCGGCAATTACACCCTGATCCTGGATGAAACACACGGTTCTTATAAGACCGGCGATCAGAAGATCGTATTTAAGGCGAAAAAGAGCGAATGTGACGGCCAGCCGTACTCCATCGCTTACCCGCTTCCGGCCTATGGAACCGCGGTCTTCAGGTTCTAAAAGGAGGATAAACTACCATGAAACAAAACATCGAGGAATTACGCAAAAAATATATGGATAATCCCCCAGAAGGTATAACTTCCAAGGACATTCGCCTTATGAGCGAGGATGAACTTCTGGATATGGATTATTTCTTAAATGATGATGAACTTGATGACGATTTTGGTGAAGAAGGTTTTTATATCTTCTAAACCAACATTCGTCTACTTGTTGTGCCCGCCTCTGTGCGGGCCCTTTTCAATTCAAGAGAGCGCCGCAGGCGGTCTTTCCTATAAAGTAAAAAACAGCGTAGCTGCCTTTTTAGTTACTAAGCCCCGTATCCACCAACAGATCCCCACCATCCGCAGCGCTGGTGGCCAGGCGGTCACAGCGCTCGTTTCCGGGATGGCCGTCATGGCCCTTGACCCAGTGGAACGTCACTTTATGCGGGTTCATCGCGGCAAGCAGCCGTTTCCAGAGGTCCGAGTTCTTCACCGGTCCCGTCTTCGGGCGGACCCAGTTGTTTCTCACCCAGCCATCGATCCATTTCTGGTTGAAGGCATCCACCAGATATTTTGAATCCGAATAGAGGTCCACCTCACAAGACCTGTTTAACGCCTCAAGTCCCGCGATCGCAGCCATCAGCTCCATCCGGTTATTGGTTGTCCGCACATAGCCGCCGGAAAGCTCTTTAACGTGAAGTTCTCCCTTCGGGTCTACATATTCCAGAACGACTCCATAACCGCCCGGTCCGTCCGGATTACCTCTTGCCGCTCCATCTGTATAAATACTGACTTTCATAAATTGTCTCCTTATAGTTCAAATACCTGTCCCATTTCCCGGATCCGCATGATCTTCTCCCGGTATGGTTCTGATACTTCCATTCCGATAAGCCGATCCTGCACCTCGTACCGCTTCCACATATGCATCGGAAATACAATCTTCGTATCCGTATGCCGCATATACCAGTCAAAGCCCCAGTAAAACTGCTCTTCCTGTCTCGGGTCAAGCACGACAAATGCAAGATCGATCTTCTCACCGGCCAGCGTTTCAATCTCCTTTTGATAATCGCCGCGCATCATCCGGTTATACGCATCATCTTCCTCTTCCCAGTGCCACCAGTTCAGATCCCCTGCATGATAAATGATCCTGTCTTCGCATCTTACCAGAAAGGCAACCCCTTCATCGGTTGAGCGCAGACTTTTTACCTTTGTATCCCCGACAGTAATCTCATCCCTTTTTCGCATGAAATGTTCCGATGCACACTGCTCCTTTTTCGCAATTCTGATATCTTTCGGGAAAACATATTCCACATCCGGATACACATCCGCAAGCTTCAGGATCTCTCTGTTAAAATGATCCGGATGGGAATGGCTGGCAAATACCAACAGCTTCTTCGCCGGATCAAACTCCGGCATCGTTCCTTCATAATAGTCAAATAATAGAATATGGGATTCCAGTTCCACCGAAAATCCGCTGTGTCCGATATACGTCACCCTCATCTGTCTGCCTACTCCTCAACATCATCATGTTCACCGACTGCCGTCTCTGTCGCATAAACAATCTCCGGAAGAACATATTCCAGACACTCTTTAATGATCTTCGGACTTCCCGGAAGATTGACGATCAGGGATTTACCCCGGATACCTGCTGTTCCTCTCGTCAGCATTGCCCTTTTTCTGGTCCGTGTCATAAAAAGACGCATCGACTCTCCGATCCCCGGAATCTCCTTATCGACCACTGCCTTTGTCGCTTCCGGAACACAGTCCTCTTCTCTGCATCCGATCCCACCGATCGTAAGGATCAGATCTGCCATCTGTGCATCCGCGATCTTCGCAAGGATCTTGCGGATAACCTCCCTGTCATTTGGTACCGGCTGTACAAGCTCTGTCTTGAAGCTGACCTGATCGAGCACTCTTCGCACGATTGGCGAACACGTATCATCCTTCTGTTTTCTGTATATCAGGGTGTCTGCTGATACAATTGCTACTTTCATAGATGTCCCTCTTTTCTTTTCTCCTCACGTATAGATTTCATGGTATCTTATATGACCATTCATTCCATGAAAATGTATCCCCTAACGTATAGACTTTAGTATAACATACTCTCGGATTGCCATGCAAGTTTCCTGCCGCCAATCGGATTGATTTAAGAAAAATTTTAGATAATGATGCAAACCATACCTCCGTTGCTGTCATTGACGATCTTCTGCATGGTGTCCTGCAGTTTTGCCTGACTCTCATCTCCGATCATGGCGATCTTGTTTCGCACGCCATCCATCACCAGCTCTTCGATCGATTTTCCGAAAATATTGGTTCCCCAGACTCCATCCGGGCTCTTTGCCGCCTCGTTGATATAATTTACCAGATCCTTTGCCTGCTGCTCACTCCCCACGATCGGTGCGATCTCGGTCTCAATGTTAGCTCGGATCATATGGATAGAAGGTGCTTCCGAACGGATCTTTACTCCGTATTTATTGCCCTGCCGGATTACCACTGGATCGTCCAGCCGGATTTCTTCTCTTGTCGCACTGACTACACCGTATCCTTTCATTTTAACCGAAGCAAGAGCATCTTTGACACTTTCATATTCTTTCTGGAGCATGGCAAGATTACGCACTGTATGGATCAGATCATATTCCCCGCTGATCTGCGTTCCGGTCAGATCACTTAACATTTCATAATAACAGCCATCTTCTACCTTGATTTCAACCGAGATCTCACCGGTATCCATGGACACACCTGTTACATTTACTGCATTTATGTAGGTACTCTGCTCCGGCTTCTGGATCTCCATCGCATCCCGGATTTCTCCGATTCTGCCCATGACTTCTCTTGCATAAGATACCAGCTCTTCCCGGACCTTGTGATCTGCTGTAAGTATTTCCACCCATTTTGGAAGGAAAAATTTTACTTCTGTGACCGGAAATGCAAAGAGCACATTTTCCATGATCCGGTGGATATCTTCTTCCCGTAGCTGTTCACAGTTGACCGGAAGTGCCGTTACCTGATATTCTTTCTGGATTTCTTCTGCCACGTTTTTTGCCTCTGCGCTGTACGGTTTCCGGGTATTGACCAAGACCACGAACGGCTTGCCAATGCTTTTCAGCTCCTGGATCGTTTTCTTTTCTGCCGCCCGGTAGCTGTTTCTGGGAAGCTCTCCGATACTTCCGTCTGTCGTCACAACAATCCCGATCGTGGAGTGGTCATGAATTACCTTTTTCGTCCCGATTTCTGCCGCCTTTGTAAACGGAATTTCTTTTTCGTTCCACGGCGTTTTCACCAGACGTTCTGCTCCATTTTCCATGTGACCGGCGGCTCCCTCCACCATATAGCCCACACAATCGATCAGACGCACCAACACACTCACATCCTTTGCGAGCTGGATTTCGGCAGCTTCTTTTGGCACAAATTTCGGCTCCGTTGTCATGATGCTCTTCCCTGACGCAGACTGCGGAAGCTCATCCACCGTCCGCTCTTTTGCATGCTCATCGGTCATTTTCGGCAGCACCAGCACATCCATAAAACGCTTGATAAAGGTTGATTTGCCACTCCGTACCGGTCCTACCACACCCAGATAGATCTCTCCATTCGTCCGGCACTGTATATCCTTGTATAAATCAAATGTATCCATACACTGTCCCCCTTTGATTGCTGATACAGTGTATGCGGGCTTTCCCCGGTTTAGAACAACTATACTGCCAGTTCACTTTTACTTTCTTGCCATCAATTTCAAAATCGGGTATGATAAATGGTAACAAAAAAGCGTATTACAGGCACGTAATGCCTTTCATTTATCAGAAAATCCTATCGGGATTTTCTTACAGTCAAAAAAGGAGGTATCCTATGCACGTAGGAAGAAAAGCACAAAAAAGAGAAAAAAAAGCCATGTCTGTCTCCCTGTACGGGAATCTGTTTTTCGTTATCGTTGAGATCGTCATGGCAATCTACACCAGTTCCCAGGCAGTTCTTCTGGACGCAATCTATGACGGAGTCGAGTTCTGCATGCTCCTGCCGTCGCTTTTTCTGATTCCGCTACTTTACAAGCCATCCAATGAAAAGCACCCGTTCGGTTATATGCAGATTGAATCTATGTTTGTCGTTGTCAAGGGCATTACCATGACTGGCGTTACCGTCGGGCTGATCCTGAACAATATCGAAATCATGATCCATGGTGGCAGAAAAGTCGCTTTTGATACCATTGCCTGGTTTGAATTATTTGCATTTTTTCTGGGAATTACCGTATCCATTTATCTCAAATATAAGAATCGTCTGATGGATTCCCCACTGATCACAATGGAAATGGAAGGCTGGGAGATCGACAGTATTGCCTCTTTCGGTATGGCAATTGCCTTCTTTCTTCCGGTTCTGCTGCCTTTTCCATGGTTCAGACCCATAACACCTTATCTTGACCAGATCATTACCGTCACCCTGTCCATCTTTATGCTGCCGACGCCGATAAAGACGGTAATAACCGGACTTCGGGATCTTTTCCTGATCCCGCCGGAGGAAGAGACTGTTGATGAAATTAAAGAAACGATCGAACCTGTCCTAAATGCCTATGGTTACAAAAAACTCTACTATGACATTCTCCGTACCGGAAGAAAGCTCTGGATCAGTGTTTACATCACCTTTGACAAAGATCTGGTTTCCATTACCCGGTTTAAGATCGTACAGAATTTCTGTATCCAGGCTCTTGCGAAAAAATATACGGATTTTTATTTTGAACTTCTGCCGGATATTGTGTTTACCACGGATGATGAGGCATTGACCAATCATATCGTAAACCAGTCGGAAGAAGTGGATCAGAATGCAAAATTTGCAGACTGAATTATCTGTTCCTTATTCTTTAAAAATACTCATTTTCCAAGAAAAGCTGCCTTAAACGGCAGCTTTTCCTTTAAATTCTTTGATTGGATTCTTGATAAATTTTATGTACTGCTTTCTCAGCCATTCGATCAGCTTCGTCAGATACCGAAGTACCGGCTCGGTCGCAATAGAGAATACTACAAAAAGCATAATGCATTTTCTGGACATCCCCGTAATCGCAAATAACTGTGGCAGGAAGATACTGCATCCTAACAGTCCGATCACGCATCCGATCCAGACGATCATACGCAGTGCATTCATCGGCTGGCAGATCCGGTAAAGGATCATGAATCCGACAATTGCAAGCAGCATCGTCGCCGCCGTAGAAATATCTTTGGATGCAACTCCGAACGTCTGTCCAAATACAACCAGCGCACCAACCGCAAGTACATCCGTAAGTCCTGCCGGAAGTGCCTTTAAGAACACATTGGTCAGGAAGTGTCCCTTAATGATATCCCGGTTCGGCTGCAGTGCCAGGAAGAATGCCGGAATACCGATCGTATACATGCTGATCAGCGATACCTGGGATGGCTCCAGCGGATAGGTAATCATAAAGACTGCCGAGAAAATTGCAAGCAGGAAGGAAAAAATATTCTTCACCAGGAACAGACTTGCTGAACGCTGAATGTTATTGACAACTCTTCTTCCTTCCAGAACAACCTCCGGCATCCTTGAAAAATCGGATTCCAGAAGTACCACCTGGGACGCCTGGACCGCCGCATCGCTTCCTGATGCCATCGCCACCGAACAGTCTGCATCCTTCAGGGCAAGTACATCATTAACACCATCACCGGTCATAGCGACCGTCATCCCCTGCTTTTTCAGTGCCTGCACAAACTGTCTTTTCTGTTCCGGGATTACCCTTCCGAAGACCGTATATTTGCTCACCGCAAGGGCAATATCTTCTTCGGTCTTTAATGTTCCCGCATCCACGTAATTCTCTGCGCCTTCAATTCCGGCCTGCTTCGCAGTCTCCGATACGGTGATCGGATTATCACCCGAAATAACTTTTATCGCAACACCCTGATCCGCAAAATATTTGAAAGTCGCAGGCGCTTCTTCCCTGACTTTATTGAGAAGGAGGACATAACCAAGCGGCGTTACCGTTCCAGTCAGCGGCTTACCATCCGGCTCTCCATCATAGCTTCCAAATACCAGTACACGGAACCCCCTGGACGTATACTGCTCTATTCTTCCCTGATACTTTGTATAATCCTCACGCAGGACAAATTCCGGTGCACCAAGCACATATGCCTGATCTTTGAAAATTACTCCGCTGTATTTGACCGTGGAAGAAAAAGGAATCACTTTTTCCGGCACTTTATCTGAATGCTCTGTAAAATGTTCTTGCATCGCATGCATCGTGCTGTTATCCGCGTCCATTCCTTTGACAAAATCGCCGATCATCCGGTTCAGATCCGGCATCTTTTCTTCGTCATAGGCCTTGGCTTTCACCACTTCACTGACACACATACTGTCTTCTGTGATCGTACCTGTCTTGTCAACACAAAGCACATTTACCCGCGCCAGAGTCTCGATACTCTTCATATCATGGAGCAATACCTTTTTCGATGCAAGACGCATTGCACTTACCGCAAGTGCCACGCTTGCAAGAAGATATAATCCTTCCGGGATCATGCCGATCACTGCAGCAACCATGGAGATAATACTCTGCCGGAAGCTGTCGTGATTATAGAAATAACTCTGCACAAACAAAATGATTCCTATCGGGATCAGTGCGATTCCGACCATTTTTACCAGCTTGTCCAGGGAACGGATCATCTCCGACTGTTCCCCCTGCTGCATGGCTTTTGCTTCCAGAGTCAGCTGTGAAATATAGGAATCCGCTCCAACCTTGTCCAGGCGTGCATGACAGCTTCCTGATACCACAAAACTACCTGACATCAGACGGTCTCCACGCTTTTTCGTGATCTCATCAGATTCACCGGTAAGTAAAGATTCATTGACCTGAACCTCGCCAGCCTCAACAACCGCATCTGCACAGATCTGGTTCCCTGCACGAAATACAACAATGTCGTCCACAACCAGCTGATCCGCCTCCAGATTCAGCGATACCCCTCCACGGATTACTTCCGCGTGCGGTGCATTCAGCATGGTCAGCCTATCCAGTACTTTCTTGGAACGGATCTCCTGAATGATCCCGATCAGTGTATTGCAGATGATGACCGGCAGGAATGTCAGATTTCGAAAAGAACCTACCAGGCACAGCAGAATCGCCAGAATCAGAAAGATCAGGTTGAAATAGGTAAATATATTATTATGAACAATCTCTTTTGTCGTAAGTCCCGGTGGAGCAACCTCATCATTGGTCCAGCCATTCTCTTCCCTTATCCGGATCTGCTCGGGATTAAGACCTACCCGGTAGTCTGGAACCACACGCTGGATCTCGCCGCGAACGACCTCTTCCTCTTGTGTTTCTTTTTCTTTTTTTCCGAATCCGAAGAACCCCATGGTGTCCTCCTATCTTTTTCTTTAATATATATCAGGAAACCAGCGTTGCGTCAACCTGTTCCAGATCAAGCTTGAGCAGCTTGGACACGCCGTCCTCCTGCATGGTAACGCCGTAAAGCACATTCGCGGCTTCCATTGTGCCGCGGCGGTGGGTGATCACGATGAACTGGGTCTTGTCGCTCACCCGGCGTAAGTACTGGGCAAAACGCACCACATTGGCATCGTCCAGAGCGGCTTCGATCTCGTCCAGAATACAGAACGGGGCCGGGTTGACCGCCAGAATGGCAAAGTAGATGCTGATGGCCACCAGCGCCTGCTCGCCGCCGGAAAGCGCTTCCAGATTTTTGATCACCTTGCCCGGCGGTGCCACCCGGATGCCGATGCCGCAGGAGAGCACATCGCTTTCATCCTCCAGCACAAGGCTGGCTTCGCCGCCGCCGAACAGCTCGGTAAATACGCGGCCAAAGTTTTCGTTGATGGCGCGGAAGCTGTCGGAGAAGATCTCCCGCATCTGTACCGAAAGCTTGGAGATCATGCGGGTCAGCTCATTGCGGCTTTCCTCCACATCGGTCACCTGATGCATCAGGGCATCGTAGCGGGCCTTGACCTCCTTGTATTCCTCGATGGCGCTCACATTCACGCTGCCAAGGGCGCGAATTTTGCCACGCAGGTCGGCCACCTGTGCGCGCAGGGCCGTCAGGCTTTCAAACTCCACGCAAAGGTTCTCCGCCTGACTGACCGAGAGCTGGTATTCATCCCACAGCTTTGCCACGGTCTGGTCGTACTCGGTCTCGGCAGCGGCCTTGCGCTCTGCAAGGCGGGCCATCTCGCGCCCCATTCCCTCGCGGCTGTCGGAGGAAGTGCGCGCCCGGCTCAGTGCCGCTGTTTCAGCCTGCTGGCGTTCCAGCCGCTGTTCCGTGGCTTCCCGGATTGCCTTTTCTTTTTGGGCGATCTCGGTCTGGCTGTCGGACTTTGCCTGCCGGATGGCTGCAATTTCTGCCCGGCAGCTCTCGCTGCGCTGTACCAGTGCCGCAAGGCTTTCTTCCAGCGTGGCGCGGCGGGCAGCGGCATCCTGTGCCCGCTGTTGCAGCGCTGCGATCTGGCTGTAGGCCAGTTCTGCATCCTTCTGGCGGGTCACCTGTTCCAGCCGCTTTGCGCTGAGCTTTTGGCTCAGTTCGGTCTGCTGGGCCACAAAGTTGTCGTCGCCTTCGGCAATTCGGTTCATCTCCGCCGTCAGCAGGTCGATCTTTGCCGTCAGCCGGGCCTGCAGGCTGGCAGCTTCCTCTGCTTTGCCACGGCTCTCTGTCAAGGCCGCCTGCAAAGCATCGATCTGCTGCTGGCCGTTGCTGCGGGCCGTTTCCAGCTGGGCGGCAGCAGCTTCCAGCCGCTTCTGCTCTGCCTCGGCACGCACTTTGTCGTTGGCGGCGGTGATCTGCTCACTGGCCGTGGCGGTCAGCTCTGCCTGAAGGGCATCTACCTGCTCTTTGCAGCGGTCGGTCTTTTCCTGTGCAGCAAGGCAGTCTTTTTGTAACTTGGCCGCTTTCACCCGCAGCTCTTCCATCTCCTGCTTGCGGGTGAACAGGCCTGCGCTGCGCTGGACGCTGCCGCCGGTAAAGCTGCCGCCTGCATTGATCACCTGACCATCCATGGTCACGACCTTGCTGCGAAAGCCGTTGTCCCGCGCCACGCGGGAGGCTTCGTTGATGTCATCCACCACGATGATGCGGCCCAGCAGGTTCGATACGATGTTGTCGTACCGGCGGTCGGCCTGCACCAGACTGGAGGCAAGCCGTGCCGTACCGGAGAGTCGGCCACGGAACACGCCGGGCTGGACGGTATCCAGCGGCAGGAAGGTGGCGCGGCCTGCATTGTCATTGCGCAGCAGGGCAATGGCCGCTTTGGCAGCGGCTTCGTTCTCTACCACGATGTTCTGCAGCGCACCGCCCAGAGCCGTTTCCACAGCCACTTCACAGCCCGGCTCCACCGTCAGGATGGCGGACACCGGCCCGATGACCCCCCGCAGACGGCGGGCACCGGCGGCACGCATGACGGCCTTGACCGAGTTCTGGTAGCCATCCATGTTCTTTTCCAGCTCCCGCAGCACGGAAAGGCGCTGGCGGGCCGCATCCAGCTCCCGGCCAAGCTTCTGCTCTGCCGCATCGGCATCGTCCAGCGCGGCTTTGCGGCTTTTCAGCTTGAGCTCCAGACCGGAACGGACGTTCGCCAGCTGCTTCTCGTTTTCTTCCAGCATCCGGCGATACTTGATGGTGTCGTCCAGATCCTGCTTTGCTTCGTCCCGCTGGGCGGTGCTTTCCTGCACGCTCTGCTCAAGGGCAGGCAGGCGCTGGCGGGCTGTTTCCCCGGCAGCTTCGGCAGCGGCCTGCGCCACCTGCGCTTCGGTGCGCCGGGCTGTCAGGCCGGCAAGTTCTGCTTTCAGGGTATCCTTGCGGGCACCGCTGGCACTGCTGGCATCGGTCAGACGTGCGATCTCCGCGTTCAACGCTTCGATCTCTGCCGCCAGCTTTTCGCCCTCCGCTTCCATGGTCTTTGCCACGGCCCGGTGGCGTTGCAAGGCGGCCTGTGCCTCGGTGCTGTCCTGTTCCCCGGCGCTGATTTCTTCCTGCAGGGATGCGGCGCTCTCCTCGTTGCGGAGGATGTCGTTTTCCAGCACAGCGATACGGCTTTCCGACCCGCTGATCTGCTCGGTGATGCTGCGGATATCCCCATTCAGGCGCTCAACAGCAACCGTAAGCTGCTGTGCCTGCATCCGGATCTCCTCAGCCTCCTGCTCGGCGGCTTTCGTCTCCCGGTCAAAGCGCTCGTAGTCGGCCTGTGCTGTCTCGTAGTCCCGCACCTGCTGGCGCACGGCTTCGCGCGCGCGGTGCACACCGTCGGTCCACAGGGTCACTTCCAGCGTTTTGCGCTGTGCGGCCAACTCGAGGAACTTTTCTGCCTTGGCGCGCTCTTTTTCCAGCGGGCCTACCCGGCTTTCCAGCTCGCCAAGGATGTCCCGCAGGCGTTCAAGGTTTTCGCCCGCCGCAGCAAGGCGGCGTTCCGCCTCGGTCTTGCGGTAGCGGTACTTGGCAATGCCGCAGGCTTCCTCAAAGATCTCGCGGCGCTCACTGCTTTTTGCGGCCACGATCT
>ERZ773276.2602-NODE-2602-length-10836-cov-15.177535_pt1 | contig 10836 bp, 5 predicted proteins | sample MGYA00511386_ERZ773276 | MGnify/ENA primary metagenome ERZ773276 (study PRJEB29015, sample SAMEA2737778) | human gut metagenome | biome: human gut; feature: human-associated habitat; material: faeces | place: China | collected 2012 ...
TGCAGCAGTATTTCCCCGCCGGCGGTGTGGGCAAGAACCGCAAGTACGTTCAGGCTGTGGATGACGTAAGCTTTGCCATCCGCAAGGGCGAGACCCTTGGTCTGGTAGGTGAGTCCGGTTGTGGCAAGACCACCACCGGCCGCACCCTGCTGCGCCTGTACGAGCCCACCGGCGGTAAGATCTACTATGACGGCAACCTGCTGTTTGATAAGGACAACAAGATCGCAGTGGATATGCTGCCCTACCGCCGCCGGATGCAGATCGTTTTTCAGGATCCCTACGCAAGTCTGGACCCCCGCATGACCATTGGCGACATCGTGGGTGAGGGCATTGATATCCATCATCTGGCCGAGAACGAAAAGGACCGCCACGATAAGATCATCGCTCTGCTGGAGCGCGTTGGCCTGAACAGCGAGCACGCAAACCGCTACTGCCACGAGTTCTCCGGCGGTCAGCGTCAGCGCGTGGGCATTGCCCGTGCACTGGCTGTGAACCCCGAGTTCATCGTTTGTGACGAGCCTGTTTCCGCACTGGACGTTTCCATTCAGGCTCAGGTCGTCAATATGTTCGAGGATCTGCAGCAGGAGATGGGTCTGACCTACCTGTTCATCGCCCATGACCTGAGCGTTGTCAAGCACATCTCCAACCGCATCGGCGTCATGTATCTGGGCAAGATGGTGGAGCTGGCCGACAGCTACGAGCTGATCACCCACAGCATCCACCCCTACACCCGCAGCCTGATCTCCGCAATTCCGGTGGCAGACCCCATTACGGCCCGCCAGTCCAAGCGTATCGTGCTACAGGGCGATGTGCCCAGCCCCCTGAACCCGCCGTCCGGCTGCCGTTTCCGCACCCGTTGCCCCTATGCAGACGAGCAGTGCGCAAACGAGGTGCCCGAGTTCAAGGAGGTCTCCACCGGCCACTGGGCAGCCTGCCATCACCTTGACCGCGTGAAGTGAGAACACTTCACGCCGGTAAAAAGTGAAAGCAATTCAACTTAGTGCTGAAATGTTGTCACAAAATGGTTACAGTCCAAGTTTTGGGCTTGTAACCGGTATGAGAACGCATTATAATCATTCGTGTTCCTCCGGTGTACATTTGCACCGGATCGAATATAGAGGCGGCTGGGGGAACCTGGCACACTCAAATTTGATATAAGGGAAGGATATTATTATGAAACGCATTTCTCGTCGTAATTTCCTCAAGGTTGCAGGCGTGGGTGCCGCTGCTCTGGGTCTGGCAGCCTGTGGCGGCAGCAAGTCCGGTTCTACCGCAACCTCCGGTTCTGCTTCTTCCGCTGCTGGTTCTTCTACCGGCAGTGTCAACACCGCTGGCTTCACCGTCCAGTACGGCCCCAACCCCGAGACTCTGGATCCCTCTTTGAACAGCGCTGTTGATGGCGCCAACACCATCATCACCATCTTCGAGCCCCTGCTGATCATCAACGAGAACAACGAAGTTATTGGTGGCCAGGCTGAGAGCTGGGAAGCAAGCGAGGACGGCCTGACCTGGACCTTCACCATGCGTGACGGCCTGAAGTGGAGCGATGGCACCGACCTGACCGCTAAGGACTTCGAGTACACCTTCAAGCGTATGGTCAACCCCGACACCGCAGCTCCCTACGCAGAGACCTGCCTGGGCATGATCGATGGTTTTGACGCAGCTGCCGGCTTCCCCGATGCAGACGGCAACCCCACTGCAGAGCCCAACCCCGATGCGCTGAACGTCAAGGCAAGCGACGACGGCAAGACCCTGACCATCGTGCTGTCCTACCCCTGCTCCTACTTCGACAAGATGGCTGCATTCGCATCCATGAGCCCTGTGCAGCAGGCTACCGTTGAGGCCAACGGCGATGCATGGTGCACCTCCGCTGAGACCTTCGTCTCCAACGGCCCCTACATGATCACCGAGTGGACCCCCTCCGAGCGTATCGTTCTGTCCAAGAACCCCAACTACGTTGGCGGCTGGGATAGCTCCAAGATCGTTTCCGACAGCATCACCCTGCTGCTGCTGGAGGACTCTTCCGCTTGCTTCGCTGCTTATAACAGCGGCGAGGCTGTCCTGATCAAGGACGTGCCCACCGACGAGATCCCCAGCCTGACCAAGGCAGAGGATGGCGGCGACTTCTATGTTGACCCCATTCTGGGCACCTATTACGTCAGCATGAACCTGCAGCGCGATGCCTTCAAGGATGCCAAGGTCCGCAAGGCTCTGGCTCTGGCTATCGACCGCGACTACGTTGCCAACACCATCATGCAGGGCACCTACTCTGCTGCTTCCAACCTGGTCGGCCCTAGCATCGTGGACGCGCAGGGCTACTTCTACGACAACGCAAACGGCGGTTCTCCCTACATTGCAGCTGACTACGAGGCAAATATGGCCGAGGCTAAGAAGCTGCTGGAAGAGGCTGGCTATCCCAATGGCGAGGGCTACCCCACCATCGAGTACAGCACCAACGATTCCGGCTACCATGTGCCTCTGGCAGAGTACCTGCAGCAGACTTGGGGCGATCTGGGCATCACTTTGACCATCAGCAAGATGGAGTGGTCTGCCTTCACCGCTGCTCGCCGTGCCGGCGAGTACGATGTTGCCCGTAACGGCTGGGTCATGGACTACAACGATCCTTCCAACATGATCGAGCTGTTCTGCTCCGGCAACGGCAACAACGATGGTAAGTACTCCAACCCTGACTTCGATGCTGCTATGGAGGCTTCCAAGGTTGCAGATGTCGCCGAGCACTTTGCACAGCTGCACAAGGCTGAGGACATCCTGATGGAGGATATGGGCTGCATCCCCGTTGCTTACTACAACGAATTCTGGCTGCAGAGCTCTTCTCTGAAGGGCGTCTGGCACAGCCCCTACGGCTACTGGTACTTCCAGTACGGCTACATCGAGGAGTGATTTCCTCCCTGTGCTGTGCAGCGTAAGCTGAACCGTAAACTATAAGCACTGAGCACCCCGCTGACCGGAAACGGCTGGCGGGGTGCTTTTTTGCTGTTCGACAATAAGAAAAAAGGCGAGTGCACGGTTTTGCCGATGCACTCGTCCTTTTATGTAAACCATGCTGAAATAACGATGTCTTGCTTACACCGCAGCCATAGCAGCCAAAACGCTCTGCCAACTCTTGCTGCGTGCGGCAGGCACCGGCGCGGGGCGGGTGCGCCGTGCAGCCGGGGCAGTGTGGCTGGCCGCAGAGGATACCGTCAGGGCAGGGGAGGGGCAGAAGAACACAGCGGTGTCCTTTGCCAGCCACTGCGCAGCCAGTGCAGCGGCCTGCGGGTCAGATTGCAACGCACGGCGCTCGTTCCCGGCCAGAAAATCTGCCAGCCAGTACAAAATTGCGCCCAGCGGCAGGCAAGGGGAAACGTCCTGACTCCAGTAACTCCAGCGTGCGCCGCGGCCGAGGTGGCTTTCGACTGTGATCTGTGCGCCGGTGCGGGCATTCTGCGGGATGATACCAACATAGTTCGTGCCGGCGCGCTGCCCCAGTTCCTCCACAAGGCGCTGGGTGCGGGCGGCATCCAGCCGATCCTCCCGGCAGTAGGCGCGGAAGTCGGTCTGGCTGAGCAGGCTGTCGGCACTGGACGGAAAACGTCCGGTCAGCTGCCCATCGGCATTGTGGCACAGCTGCCAGCCCTTGCGGAACAGCTGAAAATTCAGGCAGCGCCGCCCCATGGTGGAGTAGCACACAAGGGCGCTCTGCTCCCCGGGCAGCTGTTTTACTTCAAGATAGGCATCGTTGCCGCAGGTGTCCTGCAAACGGATGGTGAGCAGCAGCTGTGCACCGGCGTGCAGGGTGGACATGGCGTTGTGCATGGCGTCAAAATAACGGGAAGCGTCCATGATTGATCTCCTTCCTAAAAAGCAAACAGCGAAACGTTGTAAAAGCGCCAGCCGGGTGATCGGGCCGACAGGCTGTATAAAACTTCTCTGAACGTAGCATAGCATACTTTTGAGGAAAAAACAACTGCAAGTTTCTTCGAAACGACAAAATTTTGCAAAAACTTATTGCGTAGAGCAAACGGAAGTTCAAAGCATGGTTGTGCTTTATGATAAGCGGTTGTGAAAAATGACCCCTGCGGGAGATGCCGGCTAAGGCAGGAGTTGCTCCCACAGGGGTCATTTTATATTTCTTCAATCGCCAAGCTCCCGGATCTCGTTCTGGATCAGCCGTCCGGCTGCGCGGGCAAGCTGATCCATGCCGCGGATGCGCGCCATATTTTTGCCGTAGATCTGTGTGGCGGCACCGGCGCTGCTGTCCTCGCCCATAAAAACGGCAGACACCCGCACGCCCTGCCGCTGCAAGGTGCGCACCTGCGCGGCGGTATCGGTAACACCGGCGGCGTCCTCGTAGGCGCAGCCCAGCGGGTTCTCTGCTGTGGGCGGAATGCGGCGGCTGTCGTTGGGGCTGGCATCGGTCAGCAGGATCATCAGGTGGCGCGGGGCGGGGCCGGGGGCGTACCGGATCAGATCGCCCGCAGCTCGCAGTGCCAGACCGTCCCGGTTCCAGCCTGAGGCGAAGTACCGGAAGATGTTCTGCCGGTTCTTGTCCGCAAAGCCTTTCAGCACCCGCAGTACCGTGTAGCCCCGCAGGCTGCTAAAGGCGCTTACTCGCACCGGAATGCCGCAGTTGGCCAAGCTTTCGGCCAATATGACGCCCTGCGCCGCGATCACCTCTTGACAGTGCAGGCGGGAGGCGGAGGCGTCCAGCAGCAGATCTACCGTAAAGGCAGGGCAGTTTTCCTCCTCCGGGCACAAAAACACCCGGCTATCGTTCAGGTAAGGGGCGCGCCACACCCGCCCGGCGCACAGGTTGCCGCTGCGCGCCACCCGCTGGTCGGGCTGCTGATGCACCAGAATACAGTTGCGGATCTGCTCAGTAAGGCGCAGCACCACGCTGCGGTGCAGCTCCTGATTTTTTGCATAGTAGGCGCGGTTGCGTTCGGCCTGCAATTCGGCCTGCTGTGCCAGCTGCCGCGCTTCCGGGGTGGGTGCCTGCGCCGGGCTGGGTACACCGGCGCTGAACCACAAGTGACAGCCCAGATGCACTCCGGTGCACAACTCCTGCTCGGCCTTACGCAGCTGCTCCGGCGGGTAGAAGCAGCGCCCGAAGCAGCTTTCAATGTAGGCACGATCCTGTGCGGCGCGTTGCTTCAGGGTGATGTTTGCCCGGCGCTTGTTCACCGCCAGCCCGCTGCCTGTGGCATCTACCGCACCGGAATGTTCCACCGTCACCCGGTCGGTTTTGATCATCTGGGTGGGCATGGTTTTGGTGGCAAGCTTTGCCCAAAAGCCTTGCAGCCGCAGATGCAGCGCGGGCTTCTGGCGTACCTTGCCGTCAAACAGGGCGAACTTTGCAAACAGCGCCAGCAGTTCGTTTTTGAGCAGCGCCGGTTCCGGTACGGTCTCCGGCTCCAGCGCAGCGGCAAGGCTGCTCTCGTAAGGGGTCATGACCGGGGCAGTGCGTCCCAGAACTTTGCGCCAGCGCGCAGCCTGCATGGTGTACACCAGCTGGTTTTTCGCCATCCACTCCTGCCGCGAAAGCTTGTACTGGATGGCAAAAAAGTAGTCTGCGTGGGCAAACCGCAGCGCCTCCAGCACCGGGCGGCGGGGCAGCTCCAGCCGGTAGGCGGCGTTTTCTAAGTACAGCCACGCCATATCATCCAGCATGGGCTGGCGTGTGTCGCCCTCCCAAGCAGAAAAAATGTCCCGGATCAGCGCGTCACCGTAGTATTTATGCACCAGCCCTACGATGCAGTTCATGTAAAAATCAATGGTGCCGTCCGTGTTGCGGGCCAGAAACAGCGGCTCAAAGCCGTAGGCTCCGGCAGCGGCCCAGACCTGATTGGCCGCACGCCGCTCCTGCGCGGTATAGCTTTGGGCGTCCATCAGGCAAACAGCTTTCCGGCATCCAGCTTGGCCGGGATGCGTGCGGCAATCACGTCCCGGATCAGCCCCTGCTCGTAGGAGTCAAAGGCCTTGTTGGTGATGCCCATATCCAGCGCCGCCCCGGCCGGGATGCCCCTGCGGATCAGCCGCAGCGCGTCCAGCATACCGCGCAGATCCAGCGCTTTGGTGGAAATTTCAGCACTGTCGCACTTTTTCTGCAGGTCCAGAAACAGCAGTGCAAACTGGTGCACATATTTTGCGGTAAGATCCGGGAACTGCGCCCGCAGCAGCTTTTCCAGATTATCTTGGGTGATGGTGGGCATCTGCACCACTGCAAAGCGGGAGGTAAGCGCCTCGTTCAGCTCCCGGGTACCCGCGTAGCCGTAGTTCATGGTGGCGATAAAGCGGGTCTCCTCGGCCAGCGGGATGCGCTCGTAACCGGGTACGTCGATGGCGCGGCGGAAGTCCAGCACCGCGTGCAGCACCGCCAGCGCCTCGTTTTTGGCCATGTTGATCTCGTCCAGCACGCCGAAGCCGCCGCACTGTGCGCAGCGGTACACCGGCCCGGGACGGAACACCACCTGCCCGCCCGCAAAGGTATCCATGCCGATCAGGGAGGCGGCATCCATGTTTACATGAAAAGAGATGTCCCATGCGGGGCGGCCAAAGGCGGCGGCAAGGTTTTCTGCCAGCACGTTTTTGCCGGTGGCCTTGCCGCCGGCCAGCAGCAGGTTTTCGCCGCAGAGGATGGCCGCCAGCGCCTGCTCCCACACCTCTTTGCCGTAGTAGGTAAAGGCAGGGGCGGGGATGCGCGGGCGCAGCGCCTCACTGAGCGGATGGGCGGCGCGGTATTCCTGCACCGCCGTAAGCAGGGCAGGGTCCACCCCTTCCTGCCGTAAGGTATCCAGAATATCCGACATTTGTACAAACACCTCGATCTCTGACCGGGCGGGAATGAACTGCCCGGTTTCACGCTTATCATAGCACAATCGCGGCCATTTGTGTAGGGGGCGTGCGGGGTAAAAAGGGCAATATGACCAAAGGAATTTGCCGTTCTGACGGAAAGTGAACGAATGGATTGTTTACTACATAAGAGTATGTTACAATTGATAAAATAATATCAATTGGCGGTGGCTGTAAATGGAAAATGAAAATGTGGTATTGTGCCCGGTGCATGGGGGAAGTTTATGTATTTCTCCGAAGATAATTACTTTTCTAGGAACGCACTATAATGCACTGGAGGGAAAATGTCCTCAGTGCCGAGTGGTATATCTAGACCAGAAAATTAAGGTAATTGCTAGATTTACATACGAGGGAACAAATTATCAGTATCTGCCGGAACTGGAAAACTGGAGAGTAAAACAGGAGCAGAAGAAGGAGGAAGAACGGAAAAAGGCAGAAGAAAAGAACGAATTGGCTAAAAAATATCCTTTTCTAGAAATTGGAATAGTAAAAATAAGACTACATCCGAATAAAGCCGACCATTGTCCGGAACACGGAACAAAAGTAGGATCATTGGCTTGCAAGCTATACGATGACACTGGTATAGAATTGATGACCGCTACAGGTGGGTATTGTTCACGCTGTAATGCATTGTACTTGGATAAGCATTTAAGAGAATCGTTGGAAAAATATGTTTCTAGAGAGCCTTTGAAATTAAGTGTAAAAATTTGTGGAGGCATTTGGGAAGATATACCGCCGATTACTGTGTTAAAAGTTCAGTTTCCAATCAAGAAAAACAAAGCGGAGAATAAAAAGCAGGTAGAATTAAAAAAAGAGAATACAATGCTTGAACAAGCGAGAAAGAAATATGGAGAAGAACGCTTGCAAGAGTATCCGTTTTTAAAAACCGGGGATATTAAAATAGAAACGGTACAACATCATCCGAATAATTGTCCTGTCCATCAGGAGGAATTGCGGACGTTGCAATGTAGATTGCAGGAAAAGGAAAAAGAATGGAAGATTGAATTTAGTGGTTTCTACTGCCCAAAGTGCAATTGCATTTATCAAAAGAAGCGTATTGAAAAGGAATTTATACCCTATATCAAGGCTGAAGATGTCCAAACAGCAAAGTATGTTTTTACACCAATCGGAAAGGAATGGAAAAAGGCACATCCAATTGAAGTGTCGGAATTAAAACTGATAGATATAAAACAACTGATAGCGAAAAGCGAACATTCAAAAAATAATACGGATGCATTAGAACTGCCGAAAATAGAAGAAAAAAGAACTTCAAAAGTTGATGAAGCACTTTTTAAAATTTCCGCATATCAGAAATTTAACAGAGAGATTGTAGAAATTCTGGCAACAGTTAATGGTGTAGAAAAGTATATCCGTGTTTTAACGTCTGTAAAGTATGAAGATGAACGTAAATGCGTTGAAAATGAGATTCTTGAAAGAGAATCGGTATCCATCGGCCGTGAACTCCTTGGCCGGATTGCACATGATCAGTTGGACGAATTTGCGTCCAAGATTGGCACAATCAAAATCCATAACTATAAGGTGTGGCCCGGGCAGGAGCATCATCTGGATGGGTTTACTAGGTTTTGCGACCCGGAAAATATTCAGAATATCACGATCATGAGCCAGAATAATATTTCCCGGGATTCGGATGAATACGAGATGGTCACGGCACTGGTGTACTGCGCAAATCGGGTGGAGCCGGTTTATATTGATGTGTATTACTCCAAACAGCAGAATAAATATTTCATCAATGAGGAAAGTTACCGGCAATACAGAATGCGGTATGGTTTGCCGTATGTGCATCTTGTGGCAGACGAGTATGACGGTGATATGGACTACGGCAATCTGCGGAAAAATTCGGAACTGAATCTGTATGGCTACACGGTGGCAAAAACAGCAGAAATGAGCACGGGGGAGCGTCAACGGCTGTTGCAGCAATTGATGGACAATGGCCTGATGTCCAAGCACCAGATCGTAAACCATCTGGAATGGCTGATCCATCGCCAGTCGGGGCGTGTCAAAATGGAGGACGCCTGCGATTGCTGGAGAGAGGATCTGCGTTTTGTGAATAGCTATCGGCTCAATGCACAGCGGAAGATACAGGGAAGATTTGTATATGGAAAAACTATGCTGCGATAAGCAAACTGCAGAATAACACAAAGAGTGGCAGCCCAAAATCGGGCTGCCCCTCTTCACATGAAAAAGAAGAAACGCTTAGAGTATGCCGGAGAACTGCGCTTTATCAGGCGTTCTCCAGACCAGCCATCTGCTTGACGGATTTGATGGCAAAGGTCAGGGTGCGGCCACAAGCGGTGCCGCCCATGACGCAGGGGTAGTTGTTCTGGAAGAAGCTACCGGACATATCGCCGGTAATGTACAGGCCGGGAATGGGCTCGTTGTTGCTATCCTTCGCCTGGCAGTTTTCAGTGATGGAAATACCCTGCATACTGCACAGCAGAGAGGCACCCAGCCAGCAGCCGTAGAAGGGCGCGGTGCGGATGGCGCTCAGGCGGCTTGCAGGCTTGCCGAAGTCCTCGTCGTTCTGCTTGTCGTACAGCTCGTTGTAGCGGGCAACGGTGGCTACAAAGTTGTCCTTGTCGGCACCGGTAAAGCCCATCTTGTCGGCAAGCTCTTCAATGGTGTCCGCCTTCATGATCAGGCCCTCACCCTCGTACTGCTCCAGCTGACCTTCCATCATGCCGGGGATGTAACGGGTCAGTGCAGAGCAGCCGATGGTGTGGAAGCGGTCTACGTCGCTGCGGAAGTTTGCATCGTGGATCATGGCATAAACATGACCCGGCTGCTGGAAGGAAGCGTGAGAAGCGTTGTCGTACTCCTGGCTCTCGTTCATAAAGCGCTCGCCATGGCGGTTGACCTTCAGGAAGGGCTGGCTGCCGGGATTGTACTGCCCCACAGTGCCGGGGAAGGCCTTGCCGCCAAAGGCGTTCTCGCTGTCCACATAGCCGGCATCCACACCGGGTGCCACCAGACCACGGTCGAACAGAACGGGAGCGGGCTCTGCATCCAGATGTGCACCTGCCCAGATCGCGGCACGGATGCCGTAACCCTTGTCGGCAGGCGTATAGGAGCAGGCAGTGGTCACACTGGTGCCCAGCGGGTCCAGCTGCTCCATCATGTAGGGGTTGCCGGCATAGCCGCCGCAGGCCAGCAGCACGCCCTTGGCTGCATGGATGCGGATGAAGTGACCATCCTCAGTATTCTGTGCGATCACGCCGGTGATGCGTCCATCGGCATCCTTTTCCAGCTTGGCAAGGCTGGTGTTAAAGTCGATGCTGTAGCCTTTGCTCTCAATGTACTCCTGGAACACCACGTTGCGGGGCTTTTCAGCGCTGCTGTAATCGACCTGCTGCACAGGGAACATCAGCTTGCTCTGGCTCACCTGCGTGTCATCCGGCCACTTGGCTTCATCGCCGGAGGTCAGGTTGCACACATAGTTATAGGGTTCGTTTTCCAGGATGCCGGAAACAAAATCATGCATGGCAGCGGATTCGTTGATCCAGGTCTTGACCACGCGCTGGTCGCAGCGACCGCCCATAGAACGGGAGATCTCGCTCAGCAGCTCGGCGCGGTCAACCGGAGCAATCCCTTTTTTCTGTGCTTCGCTGCTATCAATGGTGCCATACCAGTGACGGGTCTCCATGACGGAAGAATTCTGTTCGATCACGCGGAAATCCAGCCCGTTCTGTGCAGCATAAGCGGCTGCGCACATACCACCGTTGCCTGCGCCCACGATGACGATATCGGTATCCCATGTCTCGGTGATGGCGGCCTCGTCGATGTCGGGCTCGGTGCCCAGCCAGTCGTTCTCATCGCCGGTAGGCAGCTGCACGCTGGAAACCACAGCTTCGCCCTTGGCCTGTGCGTAGCAGCTCTTGGCAGCCTTCATCACGGCATTGGAGGTGACGGTAGAGCCGGAAACACCGTCGATCTCGGCAGAACCGGCAGCCATCAGCTGCTCGCGCA
>ERZ773276.2611-NODE-2611-length-10818-cov-2.573167_pt1 | contig 10818 bp, 2 predicted proteins | sample MGYA00511386_ERZ773276 | MGnify/ENA primary metagenome ERZ773276 (study PRJEB29015, sample SAMEA2737778) | human gut metagenome | biome: human gut; feature: human-associated habitat; material: faeces | place: China | collected 2012 ...
TAAATATTTATCTGAGAGCCACAAAGAGAATGCCTTAAAAGCCTCATTCAACCCGGAAAAAGACGCGGTGGTAACCGCGACCGTCAATCCGGAGAAACGTTATACATTAAGTGATGTATTTGATGGTAAACGCATCCAATCCGCCAGCCTGTCCCCGAATGGAAAATTCATTATCGTCTCCTATCAAGAAACCTATCCCGGCGGAAAGCAGTCCTCATTTACCCAGATACTAGACAAGGCTACCGGTTCCGTATTGGTTGAGAACGGACAGAGCTTACGCTGGATGCCTAAAAGCAATCTGGCCTATTACACCCGGAAAGGGATGAAAGGCACGGAATTGGTGACCTTAGACCCTACCAGTAAAAAGGAGAACATCCTTTCCAGCCAATTGCCTGAAGGTTCTTTCAGCTTCGGGCCTACCGAGGACTATCTATTATTCTCCATACGGGAGAAAGGACCGCAAGAACAAAAAGAGATCCAAGAGATACTGGTGCCGGATGATCGCCAACCGGGATGGAGAAACCGCATGTTTATCCATAAATATGACCTGCGAACCGGATTGTTCCAACGGCTCACCTATGGACATACTTCTACTTACATCAACGATGTATCTCAAGACGGCCACTATCTGCTATTCAGTCGTAGGGAACCGAATTTAACGGAGCGCCCTTTCTCACGTACATATATATATAAGATGGATCTACGAACCATGCATGTGGATACCCTTATAAAAGGTGAGAAATTCGTAAGCCGTGCCGTTTTCTCCCCGGATGCCACCCAATTACTCGTTGACGCATCCGGAGAGGCTTTCGATGGTATCGGATTAAAGATCAAAGAAGGACAGACATCGAATACGAGCGACGGGCAATTATTCCTATACAATATAGCAGATAAAAGTATAAAGCCGCTTACGAAAGATTTTGACCCCTCTGTCGATTCCTACGAGTGGAACGCCCTCGATAAACAAATCTATATCACGGCGAAAGATAAGGACCGTGTTCGCATGTATAGTCTAAACCCGTCCAACGGAAAGATTAAGCAACTTCAAGCCAAGGAAGATGTCATCTCCGATTACTCCATCGCCAATCAAGCTTTCGAAATGGTTTATTTCGGATTAAGCGCTTCCAATTCCCAAAGGCTTTATACCTATAACTTGAAAAACGACGCCTCTTCCTGCTTGATCGATCTCTCCAAAGAGATCTTGAGAGACGTCACTTTAGGAGAAGTGCAAGATTGGAATTTCGTTTCCGCCCAAGGGGATACGATTTACGGCCGCTTCTATCTCCCTCCTCATTTTGACGCGACCAAGAAATATCCGATGATCGTGAATTATTACGGAGGAACAACCCCTACGGCCCGGGTGATGGAGAGCCGTTATCCTTCGCATGTATACGCCGGTTTAGGGTACATCGTCTACATCATACAACCCAGTGGAGCGACTGGATTCGGCCAAGAGTTCTCCGCACGCCATGTCAACGCATGGGGTAAACTTACCGCTGACGAGATCATCGAAGGCACGAAAAAGTTCTGTGAGGAGCATCCTTTTGTCAACACGAAGAAAATCGGTTGCATGGGGGCTTCATACGGAGGTTTCATGACTCAATACCTACAAACAAAAACAGATATATTCGCGGCGGCCATGTCTCATGCGGGAATCAGCGACATCACCAGCTATTGGGGAGAAGGTTACTGGGGATATTCATACAGCTCGTTGGCTAGCGCTAACAGTTATCCATGGAATGCCCGGGATATGTACACTTTACAAAGTCCGCTGTTTAACGCAGACAAGATCAATACCCCGATCTTGTTCTTACATGGAACCGCAGACACGAATGTTCCGATTGGAGAGAGCATCCAGATGTTTACCGCATTAAAATTATTGGGTAAGCCTACAGCGTTTGTCCAGGTAGAAGGAGAGAACCACCATATACTGGATTACGACAAACGTATCTTGTGGAATAACACAATTTACGCATGGTTTGCTAAGTGGTTGAAAGATCAACCGGAGGGGTGGGACGCATTATATCCTCCGAAAAGCCTATAAAAATCAAAATAGGTCACTCTATTCACATATATCTAAAGAGTATCTTTAATTAGATACTCTTTTTTTATTTAAATACATTAGATAGTATTTATGAAATACCTTAGTCTCCGAAGAACTAAATCACTTTTCCGTTCAATATTTATTAATTATTATAAATATCTTAATAAATTATAGAACATACAACCTATGTAAACATCTGTTATGTCTAATTGTACTATTTACAGCAAGCATTTTATTTTAATAGCTGTACGGCAAATATAAAGATATATTTGCAATAAACAAACATATTGACAATAAAAATAAACTTACACGAAACTTTGTCAATACGGATTATTTTAAGTTATATGTTAATTTAATACATTCTAGTATTAATATATAGTATTAATATGCAAATTATTTTTAACTCAATCCCGCATCAATGCTAGGAAGTAACACCAAAGTACCTTACTCTCATGAAGTTCTTCGGAAACTAAGTCAATCGACTAAGTGGCAACAATTGATTACAACGATCTATTTATTAACAAATTAAACAAAAAGTATGTGTCTATGAAAAGGTTGACTTATCTATTACTATGCTTGTTTGCAAGTATAGCGTTCGCAACGGCTCAGACCACGAAGGTGACCGGTACGGTTATCTCGGCGGAAGACGATGGCCCTATCATCGGAGCCTCTATTGTAGTAGCAGGTACTACTACCGGTACAGTAACCGATTACAATGGAGCGTTCACCTTGGATGTTCCTTCTAACGCGAAAAAGCTAATCGTTTCCTACATCGGTATGAAATCTGTGGAAGTGGCAGTAAAACCAATCATTAAAGTCACGATGGAGTCCGACTCTCAGAACTTGGATGAAGTCGTGGTTGTCGGTTACGGAACTCAAAGAAAAAAAGATGTGACAAGTGCCATATCTAAAGTAGGCGGTGAAGACTTAAGCAACTTGGCAACAGCGTCTTTCGACTCTCAATTAGCTGGACGTGCCGCTGGTGTACAGGTTACGACTCCTAGTGGCGTATTGGGAAGCGGCCCTCAATTCAAGATCCGTGGTATGAGTACGATCAGTTCTAACTCTCAGCCGTTATTCATCGTAGATGGCATGCCGATCGCCACCGGTGATAACGCCGATGGAAAAACCGGCTTAGGAATGGCTTACGCTTCTTACAACGCGATGTCTGATATTAACCCGAATGACATCGAATCCATTGAAATATTGAAAGACGGTGCGGCTACAGCTATCTATGGCTCCCGTGCGGCAAATGGAGTTGTATTGATCACAACTAAAAAAGGCTCCAAGGGACGTACTCAAGTAACTTACGATGGCTATGTAAGCGCAGCCAGCGCGGCTAAATTGCATGATCTTCTGGGAGCGAAAGATTTCGTGACTATCGCTAACGAGAAATACGAGAACTGGGGAATGAAAGGACAGGCTGTTTACGATCCGAACGGACCGGACACAAACTGGAATGATTATATTTTCCGTACAGGTTTCCAGCACAATCACAACTTATCCGCCAGTGGTGGTACGGATAAAAGCCAATATTATGTATCATTAGGTTTCACGGAACAAGAAGGTATCATTCGCGCCAATGACTTAAACCGTTTGAGCTTAAAGGCAGATTTGACACAACAAGCGACAAAATGGTTACGCATCGGATTAAATGGCCAGATGACCCGTACCCGGGTTAATGGTGTCATGAATGACGAGAATTCATTGGGTGGCGTAGGTTTCGCCGGCACTCGTATGCTTCCGAACGTATCTGTATTCAATCCGGATGATCCTACTGGTTACAATATCGACGCTGAAAACCGTAAGACATTAGGTCGCGGAAGCAACCTTTCCTATATTGATAATGGTATCCAGAATATCGTCTGGGCATTAGACAATAACGTAAACCGTACGACCAATACCCGTGTATTAGGTGGTGGATGGGCTGAAATCACATTGGACGGATTGACTTTAAAGACACAAGCAGGCTTAGACATCTCGAATGTTAAAGATTTCATGGTATGGAACCCGGAATCAGGAGACGGATACGGCTATGGCGGCTTATTGGAAGAAATCAATACCACATACACGAACTGGAACTGGCAAAACGTAATCAACTTTAACCGTACATTCAATGATGTACATAATTTGACGGCGACAGCGGTACAAGAGTACACCCATCAAGAATATGAATATACGGACGCAACCGTGCAACAAATATCCGATGCTTTCTTCACCGACCATATCATTTCCAACACATTTGGTGAGAGATTCGTATCTGGAGGTAAAACGTTTATGGGATTAGCCTCCTATATGTTTCGTGCGAATTACAACTATGATAGTAAATATTATATCGGAGCCTCTGTCCGCACGGACGGCTTATCCAGCCTTCCGACAGACACTCGCTGGGGTACATTCTGGGGAGGATCAGCCGCTTGGCGTATCTCTCGCGAAAAATTCTGGAGCGAATCAACTATTAATGATTGGTTTAACGACTTACGTATCCGTGCCAGCTACGCTACAATCGGAAACTCTGACCTAGGGAATTATTTCCCTTATCTGGGAACTTACGGGGCGAAGAAAGCAGGATCGAATACAGCTATCGCTTGGAACCGTATGGGTAACAGCCAGCTTAAATGGGAAACAACCGAGACTTTCGATATCGGATTGGATGGCTCTTTCTTTAATAACCGTCTGACATTCGAGCTAGCTTATTGGCAAAAGAACTCCAAAGATTTGGTGTTGGAAGTTCCTACAGCACCTACCGCCGGTATTCCTTACAACTCATATTTTGATAATATCGGTAAGATCAAGAACTCCGGTATGGAGTTGACGGTTAACGCTACAATCATCGCTACCAAAGATTGGAACTGGCAAACTAATTTCAACTTCTCCACGGCTAAGAACACGGTGAAGAGCTTATACGGCGGAACAGACATCGTAGACAATTACACAATTATTCGTGAAGGAGAATCATATAGATCTTTATATGGATATGATTATTACGGCGTAAACGCCGCAAACGGTAATCCGATCTGGAGTAAGGCGGACGGTTCATTAGTGCAATTCGACACATTCGGCTCTTACGACTATGCGGAATATGATCCTTCCAATCCTTCGGATGTCTCCAAGGCTTCTTCCTTGGACGCTAGCGACCGTAAGGTATTAGGTTCATCTATGCCTACTTGGTACGGAGGTTGGAATAATACAGTTTCTTACAAGAATTTCGATTTAAATGTATTCTTCCGCTTCTCCGGAGGTAATAAGATCATGAACGCTTCTCGTCAAAGCGCATTGTTCAATATGGATTTCTCCAACAACGGAACAGAAATCTTAGGCCGCTGGGTTTCTCCAGAGCAACCGGGTGACGGCATGACTCCAAAAATCGGTTATGGAGATGCCTCTTCCTTATTCAATGATGGATATACGGATTCACACTTCGTAGAGAGTGGCAATTACCTAAAACTATCTACGTTAGCTTTAGGCTATACACTACCGAAGGCGGTCGTATCCAAACTGAACATGACAAAGATTCGTTTCTATGTTCAAGGACAGAATTTGCTTACTATCACAGGTTATTCCGGATTGGATCCTGAGACAAACTCTCGTTTAGGTGTAGATTGGAACGGTATGCCACAGCAACGTTCATTCACTTTTGGAGCGAACATTACATTCTAATTTCACAAACTAAGAAAAGTTACAATTATGTTATACAAGAAATTATATAAAAACATTTCAGTAGTAGCGCTAGGGACAGCCCTATTCTCGCTACCCGTGTTCACCGCCTGCGAAAGCGACGTCGTAGACCTTGAACCTGTTGACAAATTCTCTGAGCTTACGGCATACGGGACAGAAGAACGTTGCGAGTTAGCCGTAGTCGGAGCTTATGATGCCGCACAATGTGGTATGTATATAAATCCGGATGATTATGGCTGGGCACGCGGCTATCCTTTTGGAGCGGCCAGTATATTGCAAGGCGAAATGCGCGGTGAAGATATGAATCTAACCGCCCAATTCTATGATTATACCTATTCCGCAACCTATAACTTGACTACCGCTAATAACGTGGCGATGTGGGAAACCTCTTTCGAGGCTATTAACCGCTATAATACGGTATACGCCGGTATAGAAGGCGCGGTAGCTGCGGGTGTCATAACCGAAGAGAAAGGGAATCAGTACAAAGGAGAATGCCTGTTCTTACGTGCGTTAACCTATCACAACTTGATGATTCATTATGCCTTGCCCTACAACGTAGAAGGTAACAATAACTACGGTATGCCTATTTACACGAAAGCCGTAAACGACCCCAGCCAACTCGCTGAGCAACAAAGCATAGGCCGTTCTACCGTTAAGGAGACTTACGATCAGATATTAAGCGACCTGAATAATGCGGAAAGCATGCTTCCGGACATTATTGATGCTGATAAAATCGGACGTGCGAGCAAAGGTGCCGCCATCGCATTGAAAACGCGCGTATATTTGCATATGCGTGATTGGAACAATGTAGTTACTGAAGCTAAGAAACTGGAAGGCGGACGTTTCATTCTGGAAACCAATCCTGCCACTCCTTTCGTTTCTTACAAAGACAATCAGGAATCTATATTCTCCATTCCGAATGACTCTCAAGATAACGCATCTGTAAATGGAGCTATGTCCGCTATGATGTCTGCCCGTGAAGGTGGCCGTGCGATGTGCCCGACATCCCCTACCCTTTACAACTCCAAATTCTGGAAAGGGGATGACAAGCGTCGTAACCTCGTCCTTTATCGTGCGTCTGACGATTATTACTTCTGTGATAAATACCAGAATCCCCAAACACGTGAAGAGTACGCCCCGATCCTGCGCTATGCCGAGGTATTGCTAAACGAGGCCGAGGCTGCCGCACGTGCGGGAGACAAGACTCTCGCATTGGAGAAATTGAATCAAGTAAGAGACCGTTCTTTGGCCGACCCCGCTACACAAACGTATAAGGCTGGCGATTTCGCCAACACGAAAGCGCTGGTAGAAGCTATCCTTTGGGAACGTCGCATTGAGTTCCAAGGTGAAGGTCGCCGTTGGGAAGACATTCATCGTTTAGCGGCTGACGACTTACTGCCGTCCGGTGGTATCCCCGCAAAGATCGAATACAACAATGTGAAGAACCAAGGCGCATTCGTTGTTGGTGGAGAAGTGAAAGCAGAATGGTTCGGCAACAGCAAACAGTTCATCCCGTACACAGATAAACGCTTTATTTGGCCGATCCCATTGAATGATATATTAAGAAACCCCACGCTAGCCGCACAACAGAACGCAGGCTGGTAGAATATAGACACACTCTTATTTTTTACTATGCAGGGGACATGAGAGGGCGAGACCGGGAGGTTCCGCCCTCTTTTCTTTTAAAACGTATTGACATAATAATTCACGGGAAATCATTATCTTTGCACTCTCTAAAAGAGGCTTATTCGTTATTTCGTGATAAATACTAATAAATCAACGATATGATTCTATTCTTTCAATCTTCAACAAAGACGGTGCTGGCTGTAGAGGCCGCGCACGCTTTCTCTCCTGAAGACACTCAAAAACTGGTTTGGTTGTTTAGCGAGGCAACTCCTGTTCAATCAGAAACATTGGAAGGCTGGTACGTAGGGCCACGCCGGGAAATGATTACCCCGTGGAGTACGAACGCCGTTGAAATTACCCAGAACATGGGCCTAACCGGTATTTCCCGTATTGAGGAATATTTTCCTGTTTCTTCTGGCGACGCGGATCACGATCCGATGTTACAACGTATCTACAATGGCTTGAATCAGGAGATCTTCACGATCAGTAAAAAACCAGATCCTATTGTCTATATTGAGGATTTGGAAGTGTACAACCAACAAGAGGGCTTGGCACTAAGCCAAGAGGAGATCGCTTACTTGAACGAGGTAAGCCAGAAGTTGGGACGTAAGTTGACCGATAGCGAGGTGTTCGGTTTCTCTCAAGTAAACTCGGAACACTGCCGCCATAAAATATTCGGAGGCGTATTCATCATCGACGGCGAGGAAAAAGAAAGTTCCTTGTTCAACTTGATCAAGAAGACTTCCGCCGAGAACCCTAATAAATTGGTTTCCGCTTATAAAGATAACGTAGCGTTCAATGAAGGCCCGACGGTAGAGCAATTCGCTCCCCTATCCGGTGACAAACCTGATTTCTTCGCCGTAAAAGATATCAAGACGGTTATCTCCTTGAAAGCTGAGACGCATAACTTCCCGACAACCGTTGAACCGTTCAACGGTGCCGCTACCGGAACAGGTGGTGAGATCCGTGACCGTCTGGGCGGTGGTAAGGCATCCTTGCCGATAGCGGGAACAGCTGTCTACATGACTTCTTACCCGCGTACAGAAGGCGCTCGCGAATGGGAGAAGATACTAGACCCCCGCCCTTGGTTATACCAGACTCCGGAGCAGATCTTGATCAAGGCTTCCAATGGTGCCTCTACATTCGGTAACCATTTCGGCCAGCCGCTTATCTGTGGTTCTTTATTGACTTTCGAGCACGATAAGAAGTACGCTTACGACAAAGTAATCATGCTTGCCGGCGGTGTAGGTTTCGCGAATATGCGTGATGCCTTGAAGGGCGATCCGGAACCGGGCGAGAAAGTGGTTGTGATCGGTGGCGATAACTACCGTATCGGTATGGGTGGTGGAGCCGTATCTTCCGTAAACACGGGACAATATACAAGCGGTATCGAGTTGAACGCCGTACAGCGTGCCAACCCGGAAATGCAGAAACGTGCGGCTAACGTGATCCGTGCGATCGCCGAGTCTGACGAGAACCCGATCGTCTCTATCCATGACCATGGTGCGGGTGGACACCTCAACTGCTTGTCTGAGTTGGTGGAGGCTACCGGCGGACACATCGATATGAGCAAATTGCCGATTGGTGACCCGACTCTCTCAGCGAAGGAGATCGTAGGAAACGAGAGCCAAGAGCGCATGGGCTTATTGATGAAAGAAGAAGATGTAGCCCGTGTAAAACGTATCGCGGATCGTGAACGTGCCCCGATGTATGTGGTAGGCGAGACTACTAACGACATGAAGTTTGTCTTCGAACAAGCGGACGGCGTAAAACCTATCGATATCAAGCTGGAATATATGTTCGGTAAACCGCCTAGAACGGTTATGACAGACCATACGGTCACTGAATCTTATCAACCGGTTGTTTACAAAGAATCCGAACTTCACCATTATTTGGAGAACGTACTTCAATTGGAGGCCGTAGCCTGCAAGGATTGGTTAACAAACAAAGTAGACCGTTCCGTAACCGGTAAGATCGCCCGCCAGCAATGTCAAGGAGAATTACAATTGCCGTTGAGCGACTTAGGTGCCGTAGCGTTGGATTACCGTGGGAAAGCTGGTATCGCAACTTCTATCGGTCACGCTCCCCAGGTAGCCATGGTTGATCCGGCCGCCGGTTCCGTTATGGCAATCGCCGAGTCATTGACCAATATCGTATTCGCTCCGCTGACAGATAAGTTGGAGAGCGTATCCTTAAGTGCCAACTGGATGTGGCCATGCCGCAACGAAGGTGAGGACGCCCGTCTGTACACAGCCGTACAAGCCGCTTCCGACTTCGCTTGCAGCTTAGGTATTAATATCCCGACTGGTAAGGACTCCTTATCCATGACGCAGAAATATGGCGACGATAAGGTGATCGCCCCGGGTACGGTGATTATCTCCGCAGGCGCGGAGGTTAGCGATATCAAGAAAATCGTCTCTCCGGTAGTAGCTCAAGACAAGAATACATCCATTTATTATATAGATTTCTCTTTCGATACCTTGAAGTTGGGTGGTTCCGCTTTCGCCCAAGCCTTGAACAAGCTGGGTAACGAGGTGCCGACCGTGAAAGATCCGGAATACTTCCGTGACGCTTTCAACGCCGTACAAGATGCGCTCGAGAAGAGACTCATCCTTGCCGGACACGATATCTCAGCGGGAGGTATGATCACCGCCCTGTTAGAGATGTGCTTCGCCAACGTAGAGGGTGGTTTGGATGTCAACTTGGATAAGATCTCCGAGAGCGATATCGTGAAGATCCTGTTTGCCGAGAATCCGGGTATCTTGGTTCAGGTAAAGGACAAGAAGGCATTCGAAAAGTTGATGGAAGAAGCTGGCGTAGGTTTCGCCATCATCGCCAAACCGACCGACGAGCGCCATGTATTGGTATCGAAAGACGGCAAACCGATGAAGCGTGAATCAGACCTGATTGATGTCTGGTTCGATTCGGGTGCTATGCCATACGCGCAGATCCATTATCCGTTCGAAAATAAAGAACTGTTGGATAACCGTCAGGTATATCCGGCTGACTTTATCGCGGAAGGAGTAGACCAGACTCGTGGTTGGTTCTTTACCTTGCATGCTATCGCTACCATGGTATTTGACAGCGTGTCCTACAAAGCTGTTATCTCTAACGGTTTGGTACTCGATAAGAACGGTAACAAGATGTCCAAGCGTTTGAATAACGCTGTCGATCCGTTTACTACGATTGAAAAGTATGGTTCCGACCCGTTGCGTTGGTACATGATTACCAATTCTTCTCCATGGGATAACCTGAAATTTGACGTTGAAGGAGTGGAAGAGGTTCGCCGTAAATTCTTCGGTACCTTATATAATACGTATTCATTCTTTGCGCTTTATGCGAATGTAGACGGATTTGAGTATAAAGAAGCGGATGTACCGATGGCAGAACGTCCGGAGATCGACCGCTGGATCTTGTCTGTATTGAATACATTAATAAAGGAGGTAGATACATGCTATAATGAATATGAA
>ERZ773276.2614-NODE-2614-length-10792-cov-4.255472_pt1 | contig 10792 bp, 9 predicted proteins | sample MGYA00511386_ERZ773276 | MGnify/ENA primary metagenome ERZ773276 (study PRJEB29015, sample SAMEA2737778) | human gut metagenome | biome: human gut; feature: human-associated habitat; material: faeces | place: China | collected 2012 ...
CGGTTTCTATCAACACATTTTGTCCTATAGGTCTATTTTTTACTATCTTGTTTTTTAGTATCTTATATTTTTATTTTCTTATTATTTTTATATTCTTTCACGACTTTTTCAAGTTATGAATTCACCTTATAAATTCACACTTAAGAATACCGAATCTTTATCATCCTGCTTTATCCCAAGATATCTTTTAGTTATTTCGTATGATGAATGATTATATATATCCATAAGAACTGCTGGTGGTGTTCCATACTTCCATGCATAATATCCGAATGTTTTTCTCATAGAGTGGCAGCTTATTCCATTCTCCATATTAAGGGAAGAGGCTGCCTGCTTTATTATCCGGAATGCCTGTGAACGGCATAGATGTGTGTGTTCTTTCTGCCCCATAAATATATATTCATTTACGTCAAAATAGTGCAGACTGTTAAGATATGTCTGCAATCCGGTTCTTGTACTTGCGTTAATAGCTATTCGGTTTTCTTTTCCAGTCTTTTTCTCTGTCACTATTATATGTTTTTTGAAACATTTTTTCCTGGAATCATAAACATCGTTCCATTTCAGCTTCAGTATATCACTTATTCTTAATGCTGAATTAACGCCAAGACATATTAAGGCATAGTTGCGGTAGTTCGTTTTCTGCTCCAGATAGTAGTTTCTAAATGCTTCTAATTCTTCATCGTTACGTATTGGTTGTGATGTTCCCATATCAAATCCTCCATTTAATTCAAAAGGATGCAACATTTTAAGATAAATTGTTGCAGATAACAGGTTAACAAGGAGGTTATATGTTAAAGCTTACGATTAAGCCTGGTGAATTTATCAACATAGGTGAGGATATAAGGGTTGTTTATTCGGGAGGTTCAGAGGGAAATATTCACCTTCTGATAGATGCCCCTAGGGAACTGAATATTGTAAGAAGCAAGGTGCTTGCAAGAAACAAAGAGAAGGAAGGCAAAGAAGCATCACGCTTCATTTCTCCTTATTATGCAGAATCCAAGCTTTCACCAGACACACTTACCAAGATACGCCGTCTGATTAAAGAAGACAAGATGGCAAATAAGGATAATACGCAGAATTAGCATGGAAGTTCTGCTTATTATATAGGATTTGTTTTATGTGAATTGCTTATATTTAAGAAAATGGTAAGCAAATGCATATGAAGCATTTGAGGGAACGGATTCCCCAGAAAAAATTATTATATTTACACGGAGGTACATACTATGGTAGTACAACACAATATGTCAGCTATGAACGCTAACAGAATGTTAAGCGGTGTTTCATCAGCTCAGTCAAAGTCAACAGAGAAGTTATCTTCAGGTTACAGAATCAACCGTGCAGCAGATGATGCAGCAGGACTTTCTATCTCAGAGAAGATGAGAGGACAGATCAGAGGTCTTAATCAGGCTTCAACTAATGCTCAGGATGGTATCTCACTTATCCAGACAGCAGAAGGTGCTTTAAATGAATCACACTCAATCCTTCAGAGAATGAGAGAGCTTTCAGTACAGGCAGCTAACGGAACAGAGACAGATGACGATAGAGAAGCAGTACAAAACGAAATCGAACAGCTTCAGAGCGAGCTTACAAGAATTTCTGATACAACAGAGTTCAACACAATGAAGTTACTTGATGGCTCACAGTCAGGAAGCAAGGTACAGGTATCTGTAAGTAAGAGTGCAGCAAAAGGTGCAACAACTAATAATGCAGCAGTAGCTCAGGTTAATACATCCGCAGAAGTAGGTGAACTTGCATCGGGAAAGAGCATGACATATTCAATTACTGTGTTAGATAAGAACAATAATGCTACAACAACATCTGTAACAGTATCATATGATGGCAATACAAATAAATTTACAGATAAAGATGGTAATGAATTAGGAACAGCAACAAGTACTGATAAAGCTACAGGAGCAGAAACAGCGGCTGCAATTGCAAAGGCATTATCTAACACATCACTTGGCGATAAATTTGATATTGGAACTGATACTGCTAAGATTAAATTAACAACTAAGGATGCTAGTGATTCTCCAAGTAGCGTATTAATTAGTGTTGATGGTGCAGCAGGTACCGTAGCTGCTCCAAATCCTACTGGTTCAGAGGCATATACATCTATTAATACTGAAATAGGTGCATATGATGGTACAGGTAACATTGAAGATAAGATTTTCACAGTAAATGGTGAAAAGTTTGCATATGTTACAGACCCTTCTAAGTTAGGTGATGATTATAAGGATGTTAATTTTGTTCAAACTGAAAAAACAGATGGAACAGTAGGGGCTACCGATGCATCTGCAATGGCTAAGTTAATTAGTGCTAAGACAGGTATTAATGCAGAAGTTGATAAAAATAAAAATACAACTGTTAATTTAAAGCCATCAGCTACAGCTACTGGTAAGGGTATTGAACTTCAGATAGGTGCTAATGAAGGTCAGACAATGAGCTTCACACTTGATGACATGAGCGCTGACGCACTTGGCGTAGGTGGAAGTAGTGTTAACTTAAGCACTCAGGAGAGCGCTAAGACAGCTACTACAACTATTGATGCAGCTATCAAGAAAGTATCTAAGGCAAGAGGTCAGATGGGTGCTGTTCAGAACAGACTTGAGCACACAATCAACAGCCTCGATACAGCTTCTGAGAACCTTCAGACAGCAGAGTCACGTATCCGTGATACAGATATGGCTGAAGAAATGGTTAACTACAGCAAGAACAGCATCTTAGCTCAGGCTGGACAGTCTATGCTTGCACAGGCTAACCAGGCTAACCAGGGTGTTCTTACACTCCTTCAGTAATAAGAGTGAAGTGTAGTTAATACATTAAAAAGATTATTACATGAAGATGTGTTAATGTATTTTGAATAAAACTTAATATGTAACTGTTTTAATCCCTCATTCATACAACCCATGTGAGTATGAATGGGGGATTTGATTTTATATATTTGGGTATATATTTTCTAAAATATTGTCGATTACAACAATTATCCAACGACTTACAACAAAAATATAAAAAGCATATTGTGAATATACAACAAATGTGTTTATATAATATTAATACTATTATTGTTGGTATGCATAGAGCTGATAGTCAGCAGAATTATACATGTATATACAGATATATGTGTATATAGATATATGGATATATAGAAAGATATATAAGTATGAGAAAGCTTAGATTTCTGCAGTTCGTATGACAATAAAAGTGTAATTAAATTATGGATACGGAGGATATATGGATTTAAAGATAAACAGAAAGTTCAAGGATACATTGTTCAGGAAGGTTTTTAATAATAAGAAGGATTTACTTAGTCTTTATAATGCATTAAATAATACAAGCCACACAGACGAAAGTCTTATTACTATTAATACGATTGAGGATGCAATGTATATAGGCTATAAGAATGACATTTCGTTTATTATAAACAGCGAATTGAATCTCTATGAGCATCAGAGCAGCGTTAATCCCAATATGCCTGTAAGAGGTCTTATATATTTTGCTGAGCTGTATAAGGGCTACATAGAGCAGAATAATCTGCTTATATATAATGAGCGGCTTGTGAAATTACCATTTCCAAGATATGTTGTTTTTTATAATGGAACGGAGGGCGAACCAGAGGAACAGGAATTAAGATTGTCAGATTCATTTGTACAGGTGCCAGAGGGGGAAGGCTTAAAAGACATAGCAGGTACAGAGGCTGATAAAACAAATAAACCAAGCGTAGAAGTAGTCGTACAATTATTGAATATCAACTATGGGTGTAATCAGGAGCTGATGTAAAAGTGCCAGAAGCTGATGGAGTATTCTAAATTCGTTGCACTTGTAAGAGTGAAAAGCGATATGTTGACGGAGAAATATAAGAAAGAAAAGAAGTCAGTTAATAAGAAAGAAATATTTGCAGAGGCAGTAGCACTTGCAATTGATGAAGCAATACGCGATAATGTACTAAAGGATATCCTTAGTAAAAATATGGCGGAGGTGACAGATATGTTGCTAACAGAATTTGATGAAAAGGCATATATAGATGGCGTGAAAAAGCAGAGCTATGAGGAAGGAGAAGTAAGAGGAGCGGAGAAACTAGCAAGGTTAGTGGTGGAGCTAAAGAAAAGAGGCAGAGTGGAAGATATAGCAAAGGTGACAGATGAAAGTGAAAGAGAAAGGCTGTATAAGGAGTTCAATATATGAGGGTTTAATATTGTACAATCATCAGAATAGTGTATATAATATACTATAATCTTGACACAATTCAAACAATTCACATTACTAACAAACAACTAAATGACAAATTTTAAAATAATAAAAAATAATCTAAAAAAGAGTTGACAAATCAACAAGTGCATGTTAATATACAGTTACAAACAAACAAGACCTTAAACATATTAATAATCGATATAAAAGATATATATTAACTATATTAAAAGAGACAAGTTCATAAGACAATATATTAATAGATAGATTATATATCGAAACCATTCATTAAGAATGTTAATATAGATGTAAGGAATTGAGTGAGAAAGGAAGGTATAGTCCAATGGAAATATGACACATACCAAGCATTATGAATAATTATATTCATTGTAGAATAGTTAATTAAAAGAATAATGATTTGGAGGAAAACACAATTGAATAACTTAGAATAACGGTTACTATATTACATAGCGATAATATAGTAACCGTTTTTTATTTGTTGCATTGCTGCAGAAAGGCTTTATTTATTATTAGTTATGAATGGTTGTATTATTACATTAAATATTAATTACATTCAGTACCTTATCATTATAAGATGTAAGCTGCAATAAAAAGGGAATAGCTACCAATACATTATATAGCCGCCGCCATACATTATACTGATAAATATTCCCTGTTATATATATAAATGCTAAGACCTTATGGTCATCTATTACTTAGCATATCTTTCGTTATACTCTTTAACTCTCTTCTGGATTCTGTCAACAGGATTAAGAAGATCACTGATTGAAGAATCATGGTTAAGTGTATCAATAAGAAGAGCCATGTATTTACTCATGTCTACGTTGATATACCAAGGCTTAGAAAGAAGCTCTGCTGGCTGGTAAACAAGGTTAGTAGTAAGAATCTTATCGATAATACCCTTTTCGTAAGCTTCATCGAACTTATCAAAGCCGTTAGTGAAAAGCCCAAATGTAGTTGCACAGAATACTCTGCTTGCACCTCTCTTCTTCAACTCAGAAGCAACATCTATCATACTTTCACCAGAAGATATCATATCGTCGATAATGATAACATCCTTGCCCTCTACGTTAGTACCAAGGAATTCGTGGGCAACGATAGGGTTACGTCCGTTAACAATCTTAGTGTAATCTCTTCTCTTATAGAACATACCCATATCAAGGCCAAGTACATTGGCAAAGTATACAGCACGTCCCATACCACCCTCATCAGGGCTTATTACCATCATATGTTCGCTGTCGATATGAAGATCATCTACGCCTAGTAAAAGGTACTTAATAAACTGATATGTGCATGATACAGACTCGAATCCCTTAAGTGGAATAGAGTTGTGTACTCGTGGATCATGTGCATCAAAAGTGATGATATTCTCAACACCCATAGCTGTAAGCTCCTGAAGCATAAGAGAACAGTCAAGGGATTCTCTTCCAGATCTCTTATGCTGTCTGCTTTCATAAAGGAATGGCATAATAACATTGATTCTTCTTGCTTTTCCGCCGGCTGCAGCGATTACTCTTTTAAGATCTGCGTAGTGGTCATCAGGTGACATATGGTTAGTGTTACCGCAAAGTGAATATTCGATGCTGTAGTTACATACATCTACCATAATATATAAGTCATAACCACGGACAGAATCGTTAAGGACGCCTTTACCTTCACCTGAACCGAATCTAGGTGTGCTGGCACTTACAACATAGCTGTCTCTTTTATATCCGCTAAATGCAAGATTAGACTGATTCTCGTGTTCTCTTTGTTCTCTCCAGTTTACAAGGTATTCATCAACCTTTTTGCCCATAGCAGAGCAGCTCTTTAAAGGAATGATTCCGAGTGTTCCGTATGGAATTGTTGCAGTATGACGTTCGTCTCGTGGCATTGTATTATCCTCCATTGTATAGATAAAATATTTATTATATAAAGAATCTAATTCATACTTTCCAGTGAATTAAATTCTAAATACACATACATAATTAACTATAATCATAAATATTATAGAAGTCAATTATATTTGGCATTTTTTAAGATTATATTTGACATTTTTTAAAATTAATGTTTTCCTTTTGTAGCCTTTTGTACCCTTATATCTTCACAGAATAAGCGGAGTATTGTATATGCACTGATAAGTCTTGAGAATATACGTTCTGAATATGTATTCTCTAGCTGGGGCATAGAAAGATTAGTTGATATAATAACACTCTTTCTTCTAAGTATTCTTTCGTTTATGACATAAAACAGCTTGGAAATGGTATAAGAGTTGTAGCTTTCTGTTCCAAGGTCATCAATTATAAGAAGATCACAGTCAATAAAGTAGCTGACATCCTGATATTCCACATCTTCGCCTTTGCTGAAGTCACTGTTTTCAAAGCATTTGAACAGCTCTATGGCAGTGAGGTATATAACGCTGTGATAGCTGTCTAGCAGTTCCTTGGCTATGCAGTTGGAAAGGAAAGTTTTTCCTACACCGGTTTCTCCTAATAATAAAAGGTTTGAAAAGTTAGTATCAAAAGTTTTTACAAAAGACTGGCATACATCAAATACCTTGTGAATATTATTGTATGGTGTGAGTCCTGTTGCAGAATCAATAGTCGTTTTGTCATACCAGTCAAAGGAAAATGTTGAAAAGTTTTCGTTGGCAGTGATGTTCTTTAGATTGGAATCATGATATATAAGGTCAATAGCTTTTTTCTTAAAGCATGAACATCTGGTGCCGTTGATATATCCTGTATCTTGACATTTTTTGCATGTATAAATATTGTCAAGATAATCAGATGGCTTGCCTATAGAAGCAAGGAGTACAGCTTTTTGTTTAATAAGGGACTGCAGGCGTTCATTGAACTCATCAGTATTCGTGTCAGATGAGTCATTTCCGATACGTTTGGCAGCTTCCTGCATAGAAAGGGAGATTATCTCATCTTCGATTGTCTGATATTGTGGACAAAGACTTGTTACTTCTTTGTAGCGCTCGTTCTGTATGGCTGCATTGTGCGTGTGAATATCATCATACATCCGCATAACAGCTGCATATTGTGTGTTAGTAAGTGACATAACTACTCCTTTTCATATAATTAAATATATTGATACCAGTGCGTAGCACGAAACAATTCGTAGGTATCAAAGTCGGGGCTTTTGACCCCGACATCATATGTTGATAAGTTAAATCTGGTAATATCGGTAAGCTGTAAAACATAAGCTATGCTGACAGGTTAATTGTTATTGCTAAGTAAAGAGTTGTACCAGTCATCAGATTTCTTATCACGCTGCTGGAAATTGTTGAATTTTGTTGAACCGGTTTTGGCAGAACTCTGATATCTGGTTTTGCTGTTGCTGCTTGCTGCATATGCTGCATCATCCTTTTTGATGTCTGCCATAGTTGTGATGTTTGAGCTTTTCCACTTTGAAAGAATAGTATCAGCGTATTCAAAGCTTGGCTGGTGTATGGCTTTGATTGTTCTGTTGCAGGCCTCTATAATTATATCAGTGTCAAAGCAGTAAGTATCAGCCCACTTAGATATCATTGCACGTTCATGCTGTCCAGGATCTCTGTTAGAGATTCCGAAGGCTTTCATAATCTGGTAAACAGAGTCGGTATGGTTAGATACTTCTTCCTTTGCTTCTGTAACAGTATGTATACCTTTATCGGCCCACGCAAGAGCAACCTTTTCAATGTAGTTAATGCTTTTCTTGTTGTGTTCTACACAATATTCAAAAAGATAATCTATAAGTTCGATAGAAAAGTCAAGTGAATCATAAAAGTATACTATTGCATTGGTTTCTTTAATAGACAGTGGACGTCCAAGGTATGATTCTATAACATAAAGCAGCATAGAAAAGTTCTCATCGGAGTTAAGCTCGCTTATCTTTTCCGCAGAATATTGCATGCTGGAAGGTTCGACATGTTTTGGACCTTCTGATATGTTATATGAAGGTGCAGCAGGCACTGTTGGTGCTATAGCTGCTGGGGATGCCAGCTTGGCAGCTTCAGGAAATGTGGTATTGTTAAAATCAGCTTTAGTAGTGTTGGAGGCACTGTTGTCAGAACTGAAGTCATTGATGGTTATGTTGGACAGGCTGTCGTTGTTACCGGCAAATGTTAATGATATGACATTGAGCTTGTCCCAGTATCTGAGTGCTCTCATAATATCGGCCTCAGTCTGGTTAAAGGTATCTGCAAGTAAAGAGATACTTATATTGGAATTGCCAGTGCTTATAAGGTGTAAAAGATAAAGATATACCTTTACGAATTCGCCATTGGCTTCAGGTACAAAGCTGCTTATAAATATATTGGAAATGGCTGTGTATCCATAATTGTTCTTTGTAGTTAATGTAAGATTGCCCATATGATATTAAAAGCTATAAATATAGCTTGTCTATCCTCCTGATGATTAATGATTGCTATGATGTAACATAATATTAAGCGGCAGATATTCTGCCAGTGCAGATTATATCATAGTGAAAATTAAATGAAAAGTGTGTTAAAAGCAGGTGGATATTGTTGTGGATATTGTGGATAATGTGGATAACTCGTGGACAAAGTGGTATAAATAATGTATTTTGCTGTATTTTTGACTTAAAGGTTGTTAACAAAAAAATCCACACTTTTATATTGTGTATAACAACATAAAAATGTGGATAATGTGGATAACTTTGTTGAAAAAATATTATACAGTGGAGAAATGCCTATTTTAACAGGTCTTCCCCGATTTTATAAACATCACCAGCCCCCATAGTTATCAACAGGTCACCGTTGATACAATTTTTTTTCAAAAAGTCTTCAATTTCTTCAAATGATTCGTAATAGTAACATTCTTTTCCTTCAGCTTTAATCAGACTGCAAAGATTAGCAGAACTTATTCCCAGATTATCTGTTTCGCGAGCAGGATATATTTTGGCAAGTACAACATTATCTGCAAGAGCAAGCGCTTTGGCAAAATCCGGCATAAGTGCTTTAGTTCTTGAATATGTGTGTGGCTGGAATACACACCATATTCTGTTGTGTGGATACATTTTTGCAGAATTAAGAGTTGCAGTTATCTCATCTGGATGATGTGCATAGTCATCTACAACTGTTATTCCGTTAAATACGCCCTTTTTCTGGAAACGTCTGTCAGTACCTGTGAAATTCACAAGACCTTTAAGAATAGCTTCCATGGATATACCAAGCTTAATACATGCAGCGATTGCAGAAAGCGAATTGTATACATTGTGTACACCAGGAACAGAAAGCTTTATAGTTCCGGATGGTTTATTATTAATAAGAAGAGTGTAAGAACAGCGTCCATATTCATCATGATTTATATCGGCAGCACTGTACATTGACCTGGCTGGATCGGAACCGAAGGTGATAACCTCACAGTCTGTATCCTGGTAGAAGTATTCGTAATTATCAATATCTGTGTTGATAACTAAGGTTCCATCAGATGGAAGCTTTTCTGTAAAGAGCTTAAATGAATGACGTATATCATCAAGGTCTTTAAAGAAATCAAGGTGGTCAGCTTTAACGTTAAGTATAATGTTTAACGTAGGATTAAAAGAAAGGAAGCTGTTTGTGTATTCACATGCTTCTGTAACAAAAATGTCTGAACTTCCAACTCTTATGTTGCCGCCTATACTGTGTAATATACCACCAACAGATATAGTTGGGTCAGCGTTGGCGGCAAGAAGAATTTCAGTAATCATGGAAGTCGTTGTTGTTTTTCCATGTGTACCAGCTACATTGACAGCTGTGTGATAGTTCTTCATAATCTGACCAAGCAGTTCTGCTCTTGTCATAGTAGGAATACCAGCAGCAATAGCGGCTTTAAGTTCTTTGTTGTCAGGGTGGATAGCAGCAGTGTATACGACAAGGTCAATATCACCAGTGATATTGTCTGCTGACTGTGGATAAGATATAAGACATCCATCCTTTGCAAGTTCATCTGTAAGCTCTGATTCGTGTGCATCAGAACCTGAGACAGTGAAGTGCCTGTCAAGAAGAATCCTGGCAAGTCCACTCATGCTTATGCCTCCTATGCCTATGAAATGTACATGTATCGGATGATTAAAATCAATATTAAACATATGATATTCCTCTTTCTATAAATTATTGTTAATAAACTGATGATGACATGATGTCAGAACATAAAGCTTATGCAGGCTTGTATACATGTTCCAGAATCATATTACCTTATATTAATATTTAGTAAGATATTTAAAAGTCATCATAGAGATTATATGCCTAAAGCATATATTTTTCAAACATAAAACGCATAAAGTTATATATGCATGGGGTATTATAGTTATGAGAAATAAGTGGCGGATGTTTAACATGGACCGAAGCGTAGCGTAGACGTGGGAGTGCGTAGCACAGAACAATCCGTAGGTATCAAGGTTGGTGGCTTTTGAGCCCGACATCATATAATTGTAATAATAATGATGTGGAATGCATAAAATGTATACTGCATATAAGTGCTGTGTAAAATAAAGCGTAAAATTAACTGAAAATACATATGTTAAAATGTAACAATAAAAAGGTGAATAAATTGTATGAAAAATCACCAAAAAAAGACAAAATTATTTTTACTTAATCGGAATTATATGATATAATTTATACAAC
>ERZ773276.2623-NODE-2623-length-10751-cov-3.140052_pt1 | contig 10751 bp, 9 predicted proteins | sample MGYA00511386_ERZ773276 | MGnify/ENA primary metagenome ERZ773276 (study PRJEB29015, sample SAMEA2737778) | human gut metagenome | biome: human gut; feature: human-associated habitat; material: faeces | place: China | collected 2012 ...
AGGATCAGCTCCGAGAATGTCTTTGTATTCCTCTGTCAGGTTGTCGCTTAAAGTATCAAGACGGGTTTTTGTAGTTTCTACCAGGGAATATTTATTGCCAAGGTCGCTGTAAACGGTGCTGATGGTATGCTCTGTATTAGCTGCATCTTTAAGTACACTGCCCATAGTATCTGTAAATTGATCAACGGTCGTAGTATCATTGATATAATTATCACAGGCCATAACCGAACGGCTCAGAAGTGCCACAGGAGTGGTTTCCAGGGCAGCTTTGATCGCCTTCTTTGCATCATCATCAGACATGGCATTTAAAGAATCCGAGGTAAGCCCTGTAAGCATATTCAGTCCTCCGGTATAGGTGTCTAAGAGAGACTGACGGTTGGAAATATCGCCATAACCGATATCTACCCGGCCTTGTTCTCTCATAGCTGTCACAAGGTTGTTCAGGTCATCATCGCTTAAATGATAACTGTAAGTATTGTTATTTTTGTCATAAGCCATGGTCATATTGACTGTCTTTGTGGTACCGTCTGAATACTTATGGGTATAAGTAAGGGTTTTTCCATCTCCGCTTAAAGAAAACGGAGCTGTTGTAATATCATTTCCGCCGTAAATATAAAAATCCTGATACTGGCTGTTCAGATTGCTGACCATGCTCTGCACATCCTGAAGAAGAGCATCTCTTTTTGTCTGGACAGAAGTTTTTGAGCTGTTATGGGAGGAATCCAGCACATACTGCATGGAAGTCTTACTGTTGCTTAAAGTTTTCTGGATATCCCTTGCGCCCTGCTCCTGCTGGTACAGACGGTTTTTAATATCACCTAAAATAGAACTTTTACTCTTTGCATCCTGATATAAATGATCCATTTTCTTTCCCTGATAATAAGCAAGAGGATTATCAGCAGCTGTTTCATAAGCAGCGCCGGTAGAAACCTTGTTCATGCTTTTGTTCAGATTGCTTTGAAGATCATTTAAAGAAGAAGTATACCTGCGGTAAACAGATGAACGTACAACTCTCATAATTTATTAATCCTCCTTATATTTATGCACCAGTATTACTGATCAGGGTATTCAACACTTCATCAAGGGCAGTCATCAGACGGGAAGCAGCATTATAGGCTGAAACGTAGGCCATCATATTGGTTGCTTCTTCATCCAGGCTGACACCGGAAAGAGAGTCTCTGGAGTCCTGGATACTGTTTAAAACAGTTGTGCCCGTCTTTAATGCAGTCTGGTTGGAGCTGGAATCAGATGCCAGCTGGGTGGAAAGGTTATTCATATAATCAGCAAATGTTTTCCCGTTCAATTTCTTGGTATCCTTCATAGCTGCGATCATATCAAGGATTGTATCTGTGCGGTTGGTGCCGTCTGTAGAAATATGGATCGTTCCACTGGTCCAGCCTTTGCTGATACCGATATTTCCGGCTGTTATACCAGTTGTTGAGTCATCGGTGGAATTAGATAAAAGATTCTTATCCGTGTGGTTTTTGCCATTGTTGATGTCATTCATGGATTTTGCGAAAGTGGAAGCTAACTGATCCAGTTTTCCTGAGTAATACTGGTATCCACGGACATCATCCACAGCAGTAGATCCATTTATCACATTGCCGGTACCTGTTTTCTGGAGCATATCCAGGCTTGCCTGAAGAGAGCCGCCTTCAAAACGGATCCCTTTTAACTCCGCGTATACATCATTGGTAGCTGCCTGTCCGTTTCCTTTATAGCTGGGGGCTTTTTCAAACTTGATGGAAATGTTTGCAGGATCAGAAACAGAAGCAGCTGTCTGGTGATCGCCTTTTAACATACTTAACTGACCGTAGTTTTTTGTGAGACCGTCAGCACCAAGGTCAGATCCATTTACCAGGATCAGCTTCTGGCTCTTTCCCTGGGCATCAATATAATTCATGCTCACTTCCAGGTCATCAGGCCAGTCCTTTTTGCCTATTACAGCACCATTTGCATCATAGTCATAGGCGTTATTCCCGGAATGGGCATCATCCTTGTAATATCTGGTTTCAACAGGAATATAACCGGAAAGCTCATCCAGAAGAAGATTTCGTTCATCCTGCAGTTCCAGGGAAGGATGACCGGCAACCTGGTTACGTTTGATCTGCACGTTCAGGTCGCCGATCTGGCGGAGGATGTCATTGATCTTCTGCACATCGCCCTGTTCACTGCTGCCTTCCCCTGTGAGCCTTTGAAATTCATTCTGTTCGGCCTGTGTGATCTGTCTGGATGCCTGGTTAAAAAGATTACATACAGACTGCATTTTAGTTCGCAGCTCACTTTCATAGATGGGATCGGATACCTTTGCAGGATCCTGCATGCTTGTAAGGGTAGACTGGATATCATCAAATGCCTGACGGATGCCGGAAATGGTTGTTTCGTCCAGTACCTTTGACAGGGAATTAAGGGCAGTCTGTAAACGATTGGTATAGCTGCAGTCAGCAGACTGGCTGCGGTATTGGATATCCAGATAAGGATCTCTGATCTGTGAGACCCGGTCCATGCTTACCCCAAAGCCTACTGCAGTTTCATTCCCATTAGAATAATGGGAAACAGGATTCGTATAATTAAGGCTGGATGCCTCTAACTGCTGCCTGGTATATCCGGCAGTATTCATATTTGACAAATTCTGTCCTGTAATATCCAGACGTTTCTGGTTGGCCTGGAGAGCGGACAGAGCGGTATTAAAACCGGAAAAAGTTGCTCTTACCATAAAATATTATTACCTCCAAAATATAAATATCCTGCAGTCCCCACAGTTTTATCAGACATATTTGTCATAAACATGAGGATCGCTCTGCTTCGCACCGGCAAGGCGCTGTTCTAACTGCTTCATGCGGATCCGGATCAGACGGTCTGTGCCGCCTTTTACTTTTTTCAGCTTTTCAGCCTGGATGGATAACCGTTCCAAGATCGGAGAGAGAAGTGCCACAGCCTCCTCGCTGTCCTCCTGCATCAAAATCTGGCGGAAAGTAAGCCCCTCAAGACCCGACCTGCGAAGAAGATCACTTCGTTTTTTATCTAGTCCGCGCAGCTGCAGTAAAAGCATGTTTTCATCATTTAAAAGAGATTCCAGCTGGTCAGGATGATCAGCTGAAACAACGGTTAGTTTATCAGCCTCAACCCGGCATAGCTGTTCTAATACAGTACACAGCTGTTCTAATACCGGGATCAGGCTTTCAGGCGCCCTCATAGATTATACATGGCCCTTGCAATGGCCATGGGATCCGGTTCGTAGGTTCCTTCCTCAACCTGTTTTTTCAGTTGGGCAGCCTTTTCAACGGAAACGCCTTTCTCGCGGCAGACATCTTCTGTAATGCTGTGGGCCAGAGAGCGTGCGAAAAGTGTTTCATCAGCCGAAATACCTTCGGTGTATTCAAAACTGGCTCGGTCAAGATCAGCCGGTTTTGCAGAAATATTATCAGACAAAGCAATATTGCTTTGTCTCATTGATACATGTTCCATGTGTATTTGCTCCTGGATAAAATTTTGAATTTTCATACAATTACTCCTCACCTTAAAATAAAACGGCAGGACCACAAAAGTATCCTGTGATTTTCACATGCTTACTGAATCTATATCTATGTAAATTATCGCCTTTTTTCTTAAAAATATAAGAAAAATAATAATTATAAAAAACGGGAAAACGCCGATTAAATATACATATGGAAGCATGCAGGGTAATTCGGTATCAGAGGGGTCAAAATCTTTTGACCCCAACATCATAATATATAGAATCAAAAAGAAAAGGGATAAAACATGTCTAATATATTACAGGTAACAGATCCTTCTACATATATAGATAATAGAAATGTCCATACAGGCCAGGAGCAGCAAAGCGCCCTGAACAGTTCCCAGATCCAGAATCCTTCTGACCCATCTCGTGTAGTGCGGGCAGATGGACAGAAAAGCGGTACCGCTGGTGACCAGGAAAATGAAAGTGGCTTCAGCGTCCGCAATTATAATGGAAATTATACTGACTTTCTTCAGAAGCTGGGGCAGGAAAATGAAATAAAGGATTCCCTGGGCCGGATCCTGTTCCGGGATGGAGCCTTTATCGCTAAAGGTGATGAAGGTCTGGGTAAAATGGTGCAGCAGCTGCTGGATTCTGCCAGTTTTGAAGATTCTGGCCAGCTGCTGGATTTTTTAAAAATGCAGGGACAGACTAAATTTTCCGGTACTTTCTTTGAAAACCTGAGAACTCTTTTGCAGCAGGAAGGAAACAGAGGCCTGCAGGAAACAGCCCTCAAATTCCTTCAGGTATTCAACAATTATTCCAGCGGTGAGCATCTTTTAGAACAGATGCAGGAACTGACAGATGAAATAAAAGGAATGCTTTACACCTCTGCAAGACAGGAATACGCATCAATTCTGGATCAGCTGGACTGGAAGGCAGAAAATGGGGAAACAAAGGAAAATTCCCAGGTTCTGTTTCAGAAGCTGGTCCCCTTTCTTTCAAGATATATTTCCCGTACTCATGATTATGGCAATGTAAGAAGCAGCGTGATCCAGCTGATCCTTTATGGGGCACGTTATGAAAACGGAAGCAGTGCCCTTCTCAGAAGCCTTTTTGAACAAATGGCAGCTAATAGGGATTTTAAACGTTTTTTTGAAACAGAGCCTGAAGAACTGTATGCTGTACTTACCGGTTCAAAAGGAAAAAAAGGAAATATTTATGGAGATATTTTTGGCTCACTTGTGGAAAGAGGGGCCAAAGGAGAAGCCGGGCTGGAACATGTACAGGATTTTTATCAGCTGATGCGAGGGATGCTGGTAAACGAAAGCGTATATATGTCTGTGAATCATTTTGTCCTTCCTTTTCAATATCAGGGAAAAGAGGCAGTATCTGAATTTTGGATCGATCCGGATGCAGAGAAAAAAGAAGAAGAAAAAGATGGGGGCAGGAAAATACGCCTTCTGGTGGACTTTGAGATCAGGGGATTGGGAGATTTCCAGCTTCTGGCAGATCTCCAGGATCATAAAATATCCATGGAGCTGGGAGTTCCTAAAAATCTTTCTGCCGGAGCCGGAGAGATACAGGCAAAGCTTCAGGAAATATGTACCAGAAACGGGATGCGCGTGAAAATGATGCAGGTGCAGGAACGGAAAGCTCATTACCGTCTGCTGGATGTTTTTCCAAAGATAAGAAAAAAGGAGAATGGTATTAATGTCAGCGTTTGAGCGGTTATTAGAGCAAAAGGCAGTTGCGCTTCAATATTCGCCGGAAAAGGACACTGCCCCGGTAATCGTTGCTTCCGGAATGGGATATATGGCAGAAAAGATCACGGAAGCAGCCAGAAAGTCAGGGGTTCCGGTTTATGAGGATGATTCTCTTGCGACTCTTTTAAGCAGATTACAGCTGGGAGCGGCTGTGCCGGAAGAATTATATCAGGCGATCATAGAGATCTATATTTACTTTTTAGGATATGTGCCATCACCGGAGGAAAAAGAAAATGAAGAAAAAGTCGAAAATACCTGACAGAAGATCCGGACACGGACGGGAAATGTTTCTGCTCCTTCTTTCGGGAGTCTTGCTGTTCCAATGGGGAAAGATAGATGCTTTTGCGGCGGCAAAAGAGATTAAAACAGTAAATATCCGTGTTACATCCAAGCTGGAAGTAGGCAGCAAGCTTCCGGATATAAAACTGGAAACGACCACGGTTTCAGATGGAGAAGTGGCAGTAGATGCAAGTGGAGGTAAATACAGCGTTTCCGAGGCCGAATGGACGGATAAAAGCTCCAATGAACTGAAAGCTGCTGAAGAGCCTCAGATGAAAGTCACCCTGGAACCGGAAGATGTCAGTGAAGATTATTTTGTTTCCAGCTATAAAAAAGCGGATGTAAAGATCAGTGGGGGCACATTTGTGTCTGCCAGACGAGATGGAGATGAACTGGTAGTTACCCTGCGGGTAAAAGGGATCAAAGGAGACTATGCTGCCCCGGAAGATGCCTGGTGGAATGAAAAAAGCCTGGGACAGGCTAAATGGGAAAAGCCGGATAACACATCCGGTTATTACGAAGTGCAGCTTTACAGAGGAAAAACGAAAGTTTACAGCGTCTCCCAGACCAGTGCAACTCAGTATAATTTTTATCCATATATGACAAAAACAGGAGAGTATACCTTTAAGGTACGCACAGTACCGGGAACGGATTCCAAAAAAAAATATGGTGGAAAAAGCGAATGGATAGAATCCGGGGAGCTTTCCATTACAGACCGGTATGTATCAGATGGTAAAGGACAGCAATCAAAAAATCCTTCCGCAAAGCGCGGAACCACAGATAAAGTAGGCTGGGTAAAAAAAGGCAATATATGGAATTACAGATTTCCGGATGGCTCTATATGCCGGGGTACATGGCAGTCGGTCAACGGATACTGGTATTATTTTGATGTCAATGGCACGATGCTCACCGGCTGGCAGAAGATGGCAAATGACCGGTATTACCTGTATGATACCGGGGAAATGGCAGCCGGATGGGCAAAGATCAATGGACAGTGGTATTATTTCTGGCCATTAACGGAAAATGGGCATACACAGGGAACCATGGCTTATGGAGGCTGGAAGATCATAGGGGCGGATTATTACTTTTTCAGGGAAGACGGCTCCTTATATACCGGCTGGCTGGAACAGAATGGTTCCTGGTATTACCTAAACACACTTGACAACAGCCTTCAGGGAACCATGTTTACCGGCTGGCTGATCCGGGAAGGGAAAACTTATTTCCTGGATGCTGACGGAGTTATGGCTACCGGCTGGTATCAGGTTGACGGGAATTGGTATTATTTTTGGCCGGATTCAGGTGAAATGGCAAAAAACCAGTATATCAATGGATTTTATGTTAATGAGGACGGGATCTGGTACAGGTAAAGATATGTGAGGAATGGAAATGAAAATGATCAGAAAAATACTCCTTTGTGCCGGAACAGGACTGCTGCTTAGCACAGGAAGCTTACAGTCTGTGCCAGGGGGAATCTTTCATATGGATACAGCTTATGGGGCAGAGAGCAGCATCATCGAGACCATGAGTATTAAATTTAACACCACTTTTGGAGATCCGGAGGAAATACCACAGCCCCAGATCACCATCAGCGGATCAGGGGTATCCATTGGGGATATTTATTACAAAACAGAATATGAAAACTGGAAACCTGGTAAAAAGGTACGGATGGAGATCACTGTGGATGCTGCACAGGGAAAGTATTTCCCTGTGTCCCTTGGACGATCCAAATGCCGTGTGACCGGGGCTGATTTTGTATCGGCGAAAGCCCTGGATAATACCACCATGCAGGTAAAAGTGAACTATACGCCGGTCACTGTTCTGGGTGACACAGCTTTAGCAGGCTGGAGCTCACATGACTCAGAAAAGGCAGTGTGGAAGAAGGTAGACTATGCTCCGGGCTATACCCTGACTTTATATGGAAATGATAAAGTGGTGAAACGGATGACAGTTACAAGTAACTCTGTCAGCTTAAAGGAGTACATGACAGATCCGGACAAGATCTACTATTATCAGGTAAAAGCGGTCCCGGTTACGGCAGAACAGAAAAAATACTTAAAAGAAGGGGAATTTATTACATCACAGGAACAGGATATAGATGACAGTGCGGAAGAGGAGAAAGAAAAAGAACATGCAGCATGCGGTACTGGTCCAGGCGTAGCAGGTTCTCTAAAGGGAGACAACTTTGTTATGCCGGATGGGACTCTGGCAGTCAATACCTGGAAGCTGGTGGGAGGTATATGGTACTACTTTAATGCGGAAGGAAACCGAACCAGGGGCTGGTTCCAGTATGGTGGAAAATGGTATTATTTCGACGGAAATGGATATATGAAGACCGGATGGGTGAACACAGGAAACGGAACATGGTATTACTTAAACCCGGATGGGGATATGAAGACCGGATGGCTGTATGATAAAAATATCTGGTATTATTTAAATAACGATGGATCTATGGCAGTAAACCGTTCTCAGGACGGCTGGTACCTGGGAGCAGACGGCGCAGGCCGAAAGGAGTAAGAAATATGAGTTTAGCACCGATAACAGGAGATGGGGGAAAGTTAGCTGCACAGGCAGCGGATCAGACACAGAAGACAACACCGGTCCAGGAATTTCAGGGGATACTGAAAAATGGGCTGAATGCCATAAAAGAAGATATGGATTCTATTTTCGAAGAAGCTTCTGCTTTATATCAGATCCCTTCTAAACTTCTCAGGGCGGTGGCAAAGGCAGAGTCGGGGTTTAATCCAAAGGCTGTATCCAAAGCAGGGGCTATGGGCGTGATGCAGCTGATGCCGGGAACAGCCCGTTCTCTTGGAGTAAGCGATCCTTACAATGCCAGACAAAATATCCTTGGAGGGGCAAAATACTTAAAACAAAATCTGGACCGGTTCGGAGGAGACGTAAGCCTTGCACTGGCAGCTTATAACGCAGGTCCGAACAGTGTGACCAAATACGGAGGCATCCCACCATATAAAGAAACCCAGAATTATGTAAAAAAGATCATGGCGGATTATACGGGAAACAATACGATCCTGGCAGGACGTACGGTGAGTACCGGAACATATGGGAAAACATCCGGCAGTACAGCAGTGAGCAGCCTTATAGGAAGTGGCCTTACAGGAAGCGGTCTGACAGCAGGCAGTCTTTTAGGCAGCTTTGCGGGAAATACCGATCTGTCCGGCGCCGGCAGCCTTGGTACACTTCTGGCAGCAGGAAAGGGAGAGAACCTTTCCGGGGAAGACTGGTCTAATATGGTGCAGATCCTCCGTCTTCAGATGATGATGAATATGGGTAAGGATACGGGTACGCTGATCTGACAGACAGATACCGGATTGCTGTGTGCTTTGCACTCCCGCAATTCCGGCCTTTTGACCCTGGTATCAATAAAATAAGGCATTTTGCCGATAATAAAAACAAATGGTTATTTGATGATATTCTCATAGAAGATACAAAGGAAGGTGAAACATCATGCAGGTGCAGAATAACATAGCATCCATAAATGCTGCCAGAAATCAGGGGATCGAAACAGGAAAGCTGAAAAAGTCCCTTGAAAAGCTGTCTTCCGGCTTTCGGATCGTCCGTGCAGGAGATGATGCAGCTGGACTGGCGATCTCGGAAGGTATGCGCAGCAGGATCAACAGCCTGAACCAGGCGATGAAAAACATTGATGACGGCATCGGACTTACCAATGTAGGAGATGGCGCTTTGACAGAGGTCCATTCCATGCTCCAGAGACTGAAGACTCTGGCTTTAAAATCTGCAAATGGAACTTACGATCAATCCAACAGGGAAACCTTGAACATGGAAAAAGACCAGATCCTTGAGGAGATTGACAGGATTGGTTCTACCACTAAATTTGGAGAAATCTCCCTGTTTTCCAGGGCAGATGCCAATGCAATTACACCGGGCTGGCAGCCGCCAGAGCTGGACGATACGATCCCGCTCCAGATCGGCGGTTCTGCTCAGGATGGAGAAGTTCTGGATGTAGAACGCTATTATATAGGAAGCAGGGAACTACAGCTGGATAAGACAGATTTTTCCGATGTAAAAAAGGGACAAGAATCTGTGGGATACATTGAAAACGCGATAGAGGCTGTTTCTAAGGTCAGGGCATCCTTTGGAGCTGCTTATATGCATCTGGATCACACCCACAATAATTTAAGCGTTACAAGTGAAAACATGCAGGCGGCAGAAAGCCAGATCCGTGATACCAATATGGCAGAGGAGATCACAAAATACACCAGCAGTAACATCGTCCTACAGTCCTCTAATATGATGCTTACAAATGCAAATAATCTCCCTCGGACCATACTTGAACTTTTAAAATAAAAATGAAAGAAATAATGAAAAACAGGCTTATGTTTTTTTAACATAAGACGATATATATATATGAAAAGAAAATTCTGCTGTTCCAGAAAGGGCCCTTGGGACAATAGAAGACAGAGGAAAGGAGTCCACTGCCATATTTTCTTTTATAAAAGGAGGAATTCATTATGGTAATTCAGCATAATATTGCAGCGATCAATTCTTACAGAAACTTAAGTATCAACCAGAGTGCGCTGAGCAAAAACTTAGAGAAGCTGTCTTCCGGTTACAAGATCAACCGTGCAGGCGATGACGCAGCAGGTCTGGCTATTTCCGAGACCATGCGTTCCCAGATTGCCGGTTTGAACCAGGCTGTAAACAACGCAAACGATGCAGTTGGTCTGATCCAGACAGCAGAAGGTGCTATGACAGAGACCCACTCCATGCTTCAGCGTATGAAGACTCTGACTACCCAGGCAGCAAACGGTACTTATACCGACACTGCAAGAACAAACATCAAGGCAGAGATTGATGCACTGAACGCAGAGATCACCCGTATCGCTACTACTACAAAGTTTAACGGTGAGACACCATTAAATCCTAAGGCTGCTGGGCAGGGTAAGACTACGAACCTGACATTCTTCATCGGTGCTTCTTCAGATAAAACCAACGCGATGACAGTTGCTCAGAAGTCTATGACAGCAGTAGCATTAAAAGTCGATAAGATTATGGTTAATACTACAACTGCCGCATTCAAGGCAATGGCATCTGTAGACGCTGCAATTGAGGCAGTTTCTTCTTACCGTGCGACCCTCGGTGCTGCCCAGAACCGTCTGGAGCATACGGTAAACAACCTGAAGGTTACTTCTGAGAACATTACCTCTGCGGAAAGCCGTATCCGTGATACTGATATGGCAGATGAGATGACAAGATTCTCGAAAGAGAGC
>ERZ773276.2625-NODE-2625-length-10747-cov-2.911429_pt1 | contig 10747 bp, 12 predicted proteins | sample MGYA00511386_ERZ773276 | MGnify/ENA primary metagenome ERZ773276 (study PRJEB29015, sample SAMEA2737778) | human gut metagenome | biome: human gut; feature: human-associated habitat; material: faeces | place: China | collected 2012 ...
TCGTTTCTTGATAGTTTTTTCGCTTTCCGTATTTATTGGCTTTAGTGTTATTTATAGTTTGTTGCAATCAAGTGAGCGTATGATATTGCATGCGGCTCTAAAACGATTTGTTGTTAAATAGTTGTTTTTGTTATTAATAGAGTAAAAATAGTATATAAGCAATGTAGGGTTATTGAATCATGTTAAGTAACTAGAATATATTTGATGTAATTTGAATTTAAATTATTTATATATGACTTGTGGCAATAAAAAAAGAATTCTGTTCGTGATGCAAAGCCTTTATGATGGTGGAGCGGAAAAATTATTGGTGGATATGCTTAATAATTTTGATTATAGTAAATATGATATAGATCTTTTGTTAGAACATGATTTTGGAAATTATGCAAATCTAGTGCCTTTAGAAGTGAGAAAAATAATATTATTCTATAATATTAATAGACCCTTATTAGAAAGAATGATAGGAAAAATAATGTCCTATTTTGGTTTATATTATTTTTATATACTATTTTTTAGAAGACAGATAATAATTGATAAGATGAAAGGTGAAAAGTATGATACGATAATATCTTTTTTAGAAGGACGGAGTTTGGTGTATCATAGCTTTATATTGAAGCAAGGAATTAGGCATTTATCTTGGGTGCACGTAGATCTGTTTAATTTCCATTGGACAAAAAGGTATTTCAAAAGTAATAAGCATGAGAAGAAATGTTATGAATTAATGGATGATGTGATCTTTGTGTCTAATGATGCGAAAAATAAATTTCAACAACTTTTTAATGTGACTACATCCACAAAAGTAATATATAATTTGATAGATTGTAAGACAATTGTCTTGCGGGCAAATGAGTTTAAAGTTGAGAAAAGGAAATTTACGGTTTGTCTAGTAGGAAGATTGGTTAGACAAAAACAATTTGATAGTATTATAAGAGTTGCTAGAATTTTTGTAGATAATGGATATGATATCAGTGATTATAAGAGTGTGATGGAAGAGTTCGGAACCATGGAGGACTTGGAATGCCTGATTAGAGAGATGCATAAACGAGATCTGAAACTGATGATGGATATCGTAGTAAATCATACATCTAATCAACACGAATGGTTTAAAAAAAGCTGTCAGCCAGATGAAGATAATCCTTATGCTGATTTTTATATCTGGAGAAAAGGAAAAGACGGAAAAGAGCCGAATAACTGGGGGTCCTGTTTCAGTGGTTCGGCATGGAAATATGATCCACAGACGGATATGTATTTCCTGCATCTGTTTTCGAAAAAACAGCCGGATCTCAACTGGGACAATCCAAAAGTGCGGGACCGGGTATTTGATATGATGAACTGGTGGTGTGAAAAAGGCATTGATGGATTCCGTATGGACGTGATCAGCCTGATTTCCAAACCGGAAGGACTGCCGGATGGAATTCCGGGAGAAACCGGATACGCAGACAGCGGTTGTGCGAATGGTCCGCATGTACATGAGTATTTAAAAGAAATGAACCGGAAAGTGCTTTCCCACTATGATCTGATCACAGTGGGCGAGGCATCCGGAGTTACATTGGAAGAGGCAAAAAAATATGCCAATGCAGATGGCAGCGAACTGAACATGGTTTTCCAGTTCGAACATACCGGAGGCGGACCGGAGGCAGACAACCATTACGGTAAATGGGACAGCCATAAGATGCCGCTTCCGGTATGGAAGAAGATTTTATCCAGATGGCAGACCGGACTGGAAGGGAAAGCCTGGAACAGTTTGTTTTTATCCAATCATGATCAGCCGCGCTCGGTTTCCTGGTTTGGAAATGACAGTGAACAGTATCGGGAAATTTCAGCAAAAATGCTGGGAACCTGTCTGCATATGATGCAGGGAACGCCATATGTTTATCAGGGGGAAGAACTTGGCATGTGTAATGCTTATTTTGATCAGTTAGACGATTACCGGGATATTGAAAGCCTGAATGCATACAAAGAGCTGACGGAAACCTGTGGAGTATCTCATGAAGAAATGATGGGATATTTAAAGCGGATCAGCCGCGACAATGCGCGCACGCCGATGCAGTGGGATGACAGTGCAAATGCTGGTTTTACCACAGGAACTCCGTGGATTAAGGTAAACAGTAACTATCCTAAAATCAATGCAAAACAGGAGGTCAGTGATCCGGATTCTGTCTTTTCGTACTACAAAAACCTGATTCGTCTGCGTCATGAAAACGAGATTATCGTTTATGGCGATTACGAACTGTTAGCACCGGAGGATGAGGCATTATTTATCTATACCAGAATGCTCGGGACGCAGCGGCTGATGGTGCTTTGTAATTTTACGGAAAAAGAAGTTGCCATTCCGCAAGAAGTAACGGAACAGATTCCTGCAGATGCCAAGCTTTTGATCGGAAATTATTCCAAACAGAAAGAAGAAATGCTGCAAGCATATGAAGCACGGGTGTATGCTTATCATGTATAAATTTTAGAAAAGAAAAAGCATCCCAGGCTGGTGTAAATGGATGGGAAAAACAGATTGACTTGTATGATTTTCGGGCGTAAAATCCCCTGTGGAAATACGAATTTTCACAGGGGATTATTTTATGGAAACCACAAACAGCAATTATTTCGGAACGGATAGATCGCTGTAAGAAAACACTGTCCACTTCACTTGTGGGAGGAATGGGGCTGATGTTTATCGGAACGCTGGTTTTTAATCTGATTCCCGGACAGATGCTCCGTGTATTTACGAGTGATCCGCAAGTGATTGCAATCGGCACAGTCGGATTTCATTTTGTCGGAATCAGTTTTATCCCGATGGTCACTTCACTGATTTTTCCGGTGTTCTTTCAGGCAGTTGGTGCAGCGGTTAAAAGTTCACTTCTGACCGTTGTAAGGACCGTTGTGCTGTTTGTGCCGCTCGGGTATTTATTTTCCCGTCTGGGACTGAATGATTTCTGGTTTACATTTCCGGTGACGGAAGTCATCACCACGCTGGTCGGGGTGTTCTTTTACCGGCGATTTATGGCACAACAGAATATACAGAACCATTAGTAATATTCATCTTTCTATGATAATGTGTAGATGATTGTTGTTTTTAGAAGATTATATATAAATAATAATGAAAATATATAGAATAGATTTCAGAAAGGAACTCTTGACTTTAATATTGTTGTAGATTATACTTAATATTATTAAAGATTAAAATGAATTGAGGTTTGAAAATAAATGCCTAATGATGTTATGCCATTGTGGTTTTCAAAGCTAGAAAATGAGGATGTGGAGTTTATAAAAAAATTTATACTGGCATCTGGGTCTCTTAAAGAAATGGCAAGACAGTATGGTGTAACTTATCCTACAGTGAGATTACGGTTAGATAAGTTAATTCAAAAAATTAAAGTGAATGAAGATTTAGAAAATGAACCTTACGTATCATTAATAAAAAGAATGGTAATAGATGAAAAAATTGACTATGATGTTGCAAAGATATTAATTGAAGAATATAGAAAAAACATAAGTGGGAAAGGAGAGAGAGAATGAAATTTTTAATGGGATTTATTATCGTTGCGGTAATAGTCATTGCAGTAGTTATGATTGCATTATTTAAGCTATTTGGTAAAAAATAGGGGGAAAAATATTATGCTTATGACCGTTTTGTATATTATAATGGCTATAATTTTTCAGATCATATTTGTAATGTTGATAATTTTTGTTGTTAAAAGATTTATAAAGTATTACTTGCGACAAAAAAAGGAAAAAAGTTTGTTGCAAAAAGAAATACAAAAAATGAAATTAGAAGACTTATGAAAAGAGTTGATGTACTGAACATTAATTGCACTCTAATAGAGATATAATAAATTTTGAAACATAAGTCTTTGAATAGAAAAGTCAGTTCCGGCAAAATGTCGTTTCTTTGTTTTCTTCTTTTGGCTTGGAATGAAATAGACATTTCTTTATGAAAAATTGATACAGTTAATAAGCACGGACGATAACTGGTTGATTTTTATATTTAAATTTCTGAAAGGAATAAAAGAGGATGTACTCATTTCAGTGAAATGGTATATGTAACGAATGTTATAGCTACAGAATATATTGATTTTTGCAACGAATATATTCCATTTTTAATGAATGCAAAGAGCATTACTTTAAGGGAGGTGAGGATGCGGGCAACATTCTGGACTACTATAGGGCTTCGAAAGGAGCCTTTTTATGTATTCAAAAGAACAAAAGGATATTGCACTACGGATATATCATCAAACAGAGTCTGTAACTGAAACTATTAGGATTCTAGGTTATCCAACACGTAGAAATCTGTACACATGGATTGCGGAGAAAAATATCCCGCCCAAAACAAGGAAAGAATACCCTGTAATTGATAATCCTCCTGATCATCCTCGCAATCCTCCATTAGAAGTAAAATTAGATGCAATTCACCGTTGCTATGAGCTCGGAGAAAATATAAAATATGTTTCAGAAGACATTAGGTATAGTAGAACTAGTATTTATCAATGGCAAAAGAGTTATTTAAAAGAAGGTACATTAGGTCTTATGAATCGCAAAAATATTACTCCGGGAATATTAGTAGAAGGTTCAAATGTGAGATATGCAATTAGAAATAGACATTCTTAAAGAAACGATAAATGTATTAAAAAAAGACCCCGACATCGATCAGAGTGCTCTCAGCAACAGAGAGAAGGCGGTGATAATCGATGTCTTGAAAAATAGATACTCACTGCTATTATTACAAAAATTACAATTATCAAAAATGATTATTATTATCAAAAACAAAAAGAAGATAAATATACACTTTTACGTGTTAGAGTCATTGAATTATATACAGAGAATAGAGGGTGATATGGTTATAGACGAATTAATACCTTACTTAGGCGTGAAAATATAATTGCCTCAGAAAAAGTTATTTGTAGAATTATGAAGGAAGAACAACTTGTAGTAAAGCTCAAACGAACTCGTAAATATAATTCCTATCAAGGTGAAATATCTCCAGCAGTAGATAATCTAATTAACAGAAATTTTTCTGCGCCTAAATCTAATAAAAAGAGGTTGACAGATATAACCGAGTTTGCAATTCCGGCAGGAAAAGTTTATTTATCACCTCGTATTGTAGATTGTTTTGATGGTTTATTTGTTACTTGGAATATAAGCACTTCTTCAGATGCATTACTTGTCAATTCTATGCTTGACGATGCAGCTAAATTACTATCTGTAGGAGAAAAACCAATCATACATTCAGACAGAGGCGTACACTACCGCTGGCCAGGCTGGATTGACAGGATGGAGAAAAATGGTTTCATACGATCAATGTCAAAGAAAGGCTGTTCACCTGATAATGCAGCTTGCGAAGGATTTTTCGGGAGATTAAAGAACGAAATGTTTTATGGGCGCTCGTGGGTAGGTGTATCAATGGACGATTTCATAAATGAAATTAACAGCTATATCGAGTGGTATAATACAAAACGAATCAAGCAGTCACTGGGCTATATGAGTCCGGCAGAGTACAGACATAGTCTTGGATTAACAGCATAAAATAGTCCAAGAATATGTCCGCCCCCCAACTCCAAAAAACAAGAGTAGACAAAATCATAAAGATTTTGTCTACTCTTTAATATTATCTCCAAACTTCTTCTGCGATTTCTTTTACCAGCGCAAGCTTCGCCCACTGTTCTTCTTCCGTCAGTTTATTGCCAATCTCACAGGATGCGAATCCACACTGCGGACTTAAGTAAAGCCGGTCCAGAGGAATGTATTTTGCAGCTTTTGCAATTCTTTTCTTTATCACTTCTTTTTCTTCTAAAATCGGTGACTTGCTGGTCACAAGACCAAGTACGACTTTTTTATCATCGGAAACAAAGCGGAGTGGTTCAAATCCTCCGGAGCGTTCATCATCAAATTCCAGATAATAGGCAGATACATTTTCATTGGCAAAAAGAAACGGCGCGATCGGTTCATATCCGCCGGAGGATGCCCAGGTGGAATGATAATTTCCGCGGCATACGTGGGTTGTGATCACAAGATCTTCAGGTGCATTTTCCAGAGCGAGGTTATTCAGCCGCAGATATTTTTCAGCTTCTTCTTCCAGACTGACGGAATCTTCTTGTCTTGCCTCCCAGTAATTTTTGTCGCAGAACATTCCCCATGTACAGTCATCAAACTGGATATTTCTGCATCCTGCATCGTAGAGATCCCGGATGACAGTCCGGTATGCCTGTGCAATGTCCTGAATCAGTTCTTCCAGATCTGGATATACGGCCAGAGTCTGTGTTCCATTGTCTTCCCGGAAGAGTTCTGCAAGAAGCTGGGCAGGTGCGGGAATGGTCTGTCTTGCAATGGTATGCTCATCTTCAAACTGTTTGACAAATTTGAAATGTTCCACAAAAGGATGCTGTTTTCCGCTGATTTTTCCTGTCACGTGGACAGAGCCGTGAGTGGTTTCTTCCCCATGGAAAAAATAGCCGTGATCCAGTTCAATGTGTTTGATTCCCTCAAGTCCCCACATAAAATCCAGATGCCAGTAGCTTCTGCGGAATTCTCCGTCTGTGATGACAGGGTATCCGGCAGCTTTCTGCTTTTTGATCAGATTTGTAATTGCTTCATTTTCAATGGATTCTAGCTCAGCTTTTGTGATCTGTCCGGCTTCAAAATCAGCTCTTGCCTGTTTTAAGTGTACAGGTCTTAAAAAACTTCCAACATAATCAAAACGAAACGGTGCGTTAAAATTTCCCATAGTAATTCTCCTGTTCTGTAAATTCGTGATTCTATGGGATTTATTGTAGAAGAGAAGAGGTGTTTTGTAAAATACCGGAAATAAATAGCTTGCTATAGAATTAAACTATAGCAAGCTCGTTGCATTTTATGAAAATCGTGTTTTATAAATAAGGGGTTCCGGGAACTTCCGGGTAGCTTCCCATAGAGATCAGAAGCTGAAGTCCCACTTCTCTTGCGGTAAGGACTGCATTTTTTACGGCACTGGCATCTCCGGTTACGGCAGCGATGATCTCATTGGAATGACTGGTTCCGCGGTTTGGGGTCATGTATTTGATGATCTCTACCGGGGAAGATTTCAGCGCAAGGTCTGCCATGACAAGACCGATTGCAGCAGGGGAACCGCAGAAGAATCCAAACGGTTTTCCAATCGGGGCGTCAAATGCCATGTTCAACGCCTGAGAAGCGCTGGCAGAATAGGTGAATTCCAGATGTCCTGCTTCACTGATATAGAGCTCACCGGCGTACTTTTCCGTATATTCCAGAGCAATCTCTACGGCACGGCGCACATCGGATACACTGTAGCCGCCGATGATGATAAAGTTTCCGTGACCGCCCCATCCTTTGGTATCCCTCGGAAGTTCGATGGAAATGATCTCGGTGTTGGTAGATTTTACGGCTTCGTCAGCTGCATTGATCTGTCCGGCTGCACCGGTACGGGAGCTTAACAGCCCCAGACTTTTGTAAGGCTTGTCAATCTGCATCTGCTGAAGCAGTGCGTCATTGACGCCCGGAATGACAAGTCCGATGGTATCCAGAACGGTTGTCCCGACAAATTCTGTCATGGAACAGTCCATGGATATTTTTTGAATTTCGTTGATATCTAACATAATGAAAACTCCTTTATGACATACTTCCAAATTAAATATAACCGCCGTCCAGGCCAATGATCTGTCCGGTCAGGTAAGAATGACCGGATGCAAGGGTGAGCGCCAGCGCAGCCACTTCCTCGCTGTCGGCAAAGCGTCCGGCGGGGATTTCTTCTCTTAAAGCTTCGCGTTCTTCTTCCGAAAACTGTGCGTTCATAGCAGTGTCGATCACTCCGCACGCAATGGCATTGACTTGTACATTACTTGGTGCCAGTTCTTTCGCAAGAGCCTTTGTCAGTCCGTTCATACCGGACTTAGTCGCAGAATAAGCAGCCTCGCAGGAGGCACCGACGGTTCCCCACATGGAGGAAATGTTGATGATCTTTCCGCTTTTCTGAGAGACCATGTGACTGATGGCGCTGCGGCAGCAGTAAAATACAGAAGAAAGATTGGTATTTAAAATCTCGGACCACTGGGCATCACTCATATCCTGCAAAAGGCCGACAAAGGAAATCCCGGCGTTGTTGACCAGCACATCCAGCCCCGGGCAGATAGATTCGATGATGGCAAACATCTTTCTCACATCATCGGGATTACCTGCATTTCCTGGGAGCAGTGTGCAGGAACCGTGTTCGTCAAGGATTTCTTTTTCTACCTGCTGCAGGGCATCCAGAGAATGCCGGCAGTTGAGAAATACATGAAAATGATTTCTGGCAAATGCAAGTGCGCAGGCTCTGCCGATCCCGCGGGATGCACCGGTGATCAGTACATATTTCTGGTTCATAACATACTCCATTTCCAGAAGGAGAACAGCTGTAAAATGCTGCTCCTTCAGCTCTCAATTCTGTAGTTATTATACAGGAAGCAGAAACGTTTGTATACCATATTTCCAGAAAATCCGAATGGGGAAAGCGGGTTGCGGTTGTGATTCACAGGCCCTTGTGCTATTATTTTGATAGAGAACCGGTGTGTGCACATAGTAGGAGGAACGGATATGGTAGAGGAAGCCCGAAGCTTTGCAGAAAAAGCACATGAGGGACAGTTTCGAAAGGGAACGAAGCGCCCGTATATTGTACATCCGCTGGAGGTGGCGAAGATTGTGTCAACGATGACGGATGATGAGGAGATTATCAGTGCAGCCTTGCTTCACGATACACTTGAAGACTGCAGGCAGGTGACAAAAGAGCAGATCAAAGAGGCGTTCGGCGAGCGTGTGCTTGAGATGGTCAGGCAGGAGAGTGAGGACAAGTCCAAAACCTGGGTGGAGAGAAAAAGTACGACAATCCGACATTTGAAAACAGCGCCGAGAGCGGTGCAGATGATCGCGCTTGCGGACAAGCTGTCTAATATCCGGGACATTGACCGGGAGTATCCGAAGGTTGGAGAAGAATTCTGGAACCGCTTTCGAATGAAGAGTAAAGCTGCAATGGGCTGGTATTATATTGGGGTGAAAGACGCATTGCAGGAAGATTTTGCAGGAATTCCTGCATATGAAGAATATAAGATGCTGGTAGAAAAAATTTTCGGCAGTACATCAGACTGGCAAAGGAGAGAACAAAATGAAGAAGACAAAGACCATATGTTTTGCGAATAATAAGGGAGGAAGCGGAAAGTCCACGACTTGTTCCAATGTCGGATACGGACTGCGGGAGCTGGGATATAAGGTGCTTCTGATTGATGGAGACATGCAGCTGAACTTGTCTTTATCTCTGTTTGATGAGGATCAGGTGCTTGCGTTTGCGCAGAGTGAAAAGAACCTGTATGAGGGATTGAAGCGCCAGGATGATCTGTCCGGTTATATTGTACATTCGGAATATGAAGGGCTGGATCTGATCCCGTCTTCCACATTAATGAGTTCGATAGAGTATGAATTGTTTACAAAATGGCAGAGGGAGTTTATTCTCCGAAAATGTCTGACACAGATCAAAGAGTCGGGAGCGTATGATTACATTCTGATCGACGCGCCTCCGACGTTGGGCGGATGGGTTATGAACATTTTGTGTGCGTCGGATGAGATCATCATTCCGGTAGAATCTACACCATGGGGATTGTTCGGTCTGGGAAATATGTTTGAATTTCTGGAGGAAGTCCGGCAGATCACACCGGATCTGAAACTGGGAGGAATTGTGATCACGAAGGTGGATACCAGAAAGAGTTATTTCAAACAGACATTGGAGACTTTAAAGAGTCTGGAAGATGTGCCCGTATTTGATACCTATATCCGGGTGGACAGCGGGATTGAATGGTCACAGGATAATAATGCACCGATCATGGCATATAAAAAAAGCAGCCGCAGTGCCACAGAGTATATGGAACTGACAAAAGAAATTGCCAAAATGGAGTAGGTGAGTCATGCACAGGGAATTGTTGGACGCCTTGTCTGTCATTACAGAGGAAGAGCAGCGGATACTGGATGAACAAAGAGGAATTGATCCACAGCTTTATACAGAGAAAAAGGAACTGATCGTAGACAGCGAAAAATTGTTGAAAAAGGGGAAGCTGATACAGGTGCGTCCCCATACGAGATTTGTTAATTTTCCGAAGCATAAGCACAATTATGTAGAAGTGATCTATATGTGTCAGGGAACAACCACTCACATTCTGAATGGAAGCAGAGTGGTTCTGGAAGAAGGCGATCTGCTGTTTTTAAATCAGAATGTGGAGCAGGAGATCCTGCCGGCAGGCGAACAGGATATTGCGGTTAACTTCATTGTGCTGCCGGAGTTTTTTGACACGGCATTTTCCATGATGGATATGGAAGAGGAAAATGCATTGAAAGAATTTCTGGTAGGTGCACTGTGTGGGAAGAATGACAATACTTCCTATCTTTATTTTCATGTGGCAGAGATCCTTCCCATCCAGAATCTGGTGGAAAATATGGTGTGGACCATTTTCTATGATCAGCCAAACAAGAGGCGGTGTAATCAGATCACTATGGGGCTTCTGCTTTTACAGCTTTTAAATCATGTGGATCGAATGGAGACCGGAACTGCAGCATTTGACCGGGAATTGACTGGAACAGTGTTTAACTATATCGAAGAACATTATAAAAACGGCAGTCTTTCCGAGTTAGCGGAGATTATGGGATATGATGTGTATTGGTTAAGCAGGGAGATCAAAAAACGGACCGGAAAAACGTACAAGGAGCTTCTGCAGTCAAGAAGGATGCGGCAGGCAGCATATCTGTTGAA
>ERZ773276.2633-NODE-2633-length-10724-cov-3.351017_pt1 | contig 10724 bp, 7 predicted proteins | sample MGYA00511386_ERZ773276 | MGnify/ENA primary metagenome ERZ773276 (study PRJEB29015, sample SAMEA2737778) | human gut metagenome | biome: human gut; feature: human-associated habitat; material: faeces | place: China | collected 2012 ...
TAATTGATAATGTAAAGTCCAAATGTTGCTACTGAAAATCCTGCAAGACTTGCAAAAAATCTTGGAATTATAGATACTTTCTCACGTTCGTGCGGGTCATTTGTCAAGTTCGGAAGCCATGACCAGTAAGGGACATCCATGATCGTATAAGTCATTCCATATAAGATATACATAACGGATACATATACGTACAATGCTGTTCCTGACAGATTAAAACTGTGGAATAACAAAACAAATACAACTGAATTTACCAATGTTCCGATTACAAGCCAGATTCTGAATTTACCAAAACGTGTATGTGTATTGTCAACAATCATTCCCATCATCGGGTCATTGATCGCATCCCATATTCTTGCCACAAAAAACAGTACACCGACAAATGCCGGTGCCAGATACAATGTATCTGTAAAATAAAGCATTAAAAATGCTCCTACTAAATTGCAAATTGCATCTTTACCGATTGCCCCAATTCCAAAACATAATTTTTCTCTTGTAGACGCATATTTATATTGCGGATTTTTCTGAGTTTCTTTTTGATTTCCCATGATTCTCCTCCTCTAATACTCCTTTGTTTATTTGTTATTTGAGTGAAGAAACCTGTGCACGTGTTCCTTATGTTTGTTGATACAAGTATAGCGTACAAAAAAAACATCCGTTATACCTTTTTGTTAAGGATTATATCCCAAATGTTAGGTATTGGATGTTTTTTTAAACATTTTATCTATTCTTTTTCGATGTTTCCTACATAAATTGTTTTATGCTTCTTATATTCTTTCAGTTCATTTTGTGCACGGATCAATCGTTCTCGGGCATCCTTTCTGTTGTCATTACGATATTGGGTCGGCGTTATTCCCACTTTCTGCTTGAATATTTTACCGAAAGCAAGGGAATTACGATAGCCGCAGGAAACTGCAATCTCCTCCACAGACAGATCTGTAAGTGCGAGCTGCTCCTTTCCTCTGGAAATTCGAAATTCCGTCAAAAAATCTTTTGGAGAGATTCCGAGACTGTTCATAAATATTGTATATAAATAGCTTCGATTTAGTGCCAAATAATTTGCTATATCTTCCACTGTGATTTTCTGTGAATAGTAATTCTTTATATAGGCAATTGCTTCCTGCACATGTATGCTTTCTTTTGTATCATTCGAATATTGCTGAATTTCAATCCCGCGAGCCAGTACTGAGAAAAACTGATAGAGCTTCCCCTGGAGATAGTAAAGATTTTCTGCAGTTGAACATGTATGATGAAGCATTTCAAATACAATTTCTTTCAGTTCTTCCCCATATTCACACTCGCATGTAAGCTGACGACTGTTCAGTCCAAGATCTCTGACAAATCTCTGTGCTTCCGTACCACCAAATCCTACCCAAAGGTAAGACCATGGGTCCGTTTTATCTGCCTGATAAAAGGTAAGGCTTTCTGGTTCAATCAGAAAGGCCTGTCCTTCTTTCAGCGGATACTTCGTTTCACCTACCTGATAGATACCTTTGCCCTTCATTACATAATGCAAAATATAATTGGGTCTTGCGGCTGGCCCGTAGCTATGTAATGGCTTGCATTCTGCAAATCCGCAGAAACACAAATGAAAATCTTTAAACTTTGGTTTCAACAGTTGTAATACGTAAGAATCTTCCATAATCTGTATCCTCTCTTAATCCCTAAGATCACAAGCACTTTCCAGTCATGCTTACTTTTGCTGTTGCTCACTCAGCAATAGTTAGTTTAACCGTTTTCCTTATTCTATCGCAGTATCGTGTTATTCTTCCATCAGTTTTCAAACCAAGTATTAATATGAAAATAGATCATACGCTCTCTTTTTTTGCAATATTTTATTATCTTGCGAATTTATCATTGTAACGAATATGCATATCTTTCCAATCCATGAACAATACGTAAAATACCTTTCCGTATTGCGGGTTCTCTACAATTCTTCCATGATCAAGCACAGAAAAATAAGTTCCGTCAGCTTTTCGAAGATGGAAGTGAATATAGTCATTTTCATTACCACTGTCAATCTGTTCCCAGATACTTGATTCTATCTGTTGCTGTTCATCTTCCCGGATCAAGTTGCGAAAACTTTTCTTAGTAAGTCTGAACAGTTCATCTATATCTTTATATCCTGACATATGAAGAAATTCATCATTTGCAAAAAATAGTTCATCATCTTCTTTGTCAGCTCTGTATATGATGAATGCACCTGGAAGATGTTCCGCGATATCCTTGAATGCGAATCCAAGCTGTTTGCGGGCACCTGACCGAAATCCTTCTCTGTAGACCATACATCCATTTTTTCCATGAAGCTTTATTTCATAAAGAGCGGCATCTGCGCAGCGCATGAGTTGTGAACGATTGGATGCAAATGTTGGATATTCTGCATATCCTAGAGAAATATAAAATGCATGTTCCTTACCATGGTATGAGAATGATTTAGGAAGTTTGGTGAATTTCTGCAGCTGTATATCTGCTTCTGCAAAGGTACAATTTGGTAAAAGAATGCAGAATTCGTCACCACCATTTCTTCCAAGTAATGCATCGGATGGGAAAAAAGTCTTCATGCTGTCTGCAAGATTCTTTAATGCCCTGTCTCCGTAATTATGTCCATAGATATCATTAATAAACTTGAAATCATCGATATCAAGGAGCGCAGCCACAAAATGTGCTTTTGGATTTTTTTGAATCATTTTTTCTGCAAATTCATCAAATCCATAGCGGTTATAAATATTTGTAAGAGAATCTGTGCGCGCCAGTATCTGAAACTTTTTCTTATGTTCTTTTGCTACTAACCATACTCTGGTAAGAACTGACAGGAGAAGGCTTATTGTAAGAAATATTCCGATGATGATTATCAATAATGTGGCATTTCTCCATCCACTTTTAGGAGTTACTTCAAATTTCCAGTTTTCATCTCCTATTGTAAATGTATAAGAAACAGGACGATTTATTTGCCCATCTGATTGATAAACCACTTTATAAGTATCACTCCATGGAGCGTCTGTTTTTGAAATTTTGTATTCGTATCCAAAATTTGAAAGTGCACTGATTGAATCTGAAAAAATATCCGGAACACGCAGGATAACAATAGTAAATCCCCAGAAATACTCATGTCCGTTTTTATCTTTCAGGTATACGGGATTGCGGACTGCAATTCCATATCCTCCCTGTTTTAATTTGAAGGGGCCCTGCGTAATGATTGTATGGTTGTCTCTTGCGTAACAGGAAATTTTTCCGCGGTCTTTATCATGGATCAAATCAATCTTACCTGCCTCCTTTTCATTAGCCGGATAAATATCTGTAACAACACCATTAGGAGCGAGCTGTACACTTTCAATAGAATCAGACATAAGATTTCCTGCAATTGTTTCAAACTGATGGATTTCGCCATCTTCACTTATTAAGATTTGCTTCAAGGTATCTGTGATCTCAATTCCATTTGTAATTTCATTCTTTATTCGTTCGCCATAGGTGGCTACGTTTAATTGTGCTGTTATGTGTCTCTGCTCTTTTTCGTGGGTGTCTGTTTTGTATACAATCAAACTAACAAAGCATATGCCCAGTAAAAAAATAATAAGAGGCACAAGTGTTTTCTTTTTCACTTGGTTCACCTCATTTTGTCCATGGGAATTATTATAATAAAGCATTATATCACAGAAGTTGAAAAACAGAATAAGTTTTATGAAAAAACGGACTGTGCATAATCCTTATACATGAAATGAAAGAAATCCTTGCTGATGAAGTCGATCCAAAAGACAAAAGAAACATATTATGAACCCCTCAAACCATTATTAATGAAATGGATCAAAAGTTCTGTTCTTTCATGAGTGAAAGTCTGTATACACGTCTGCCGGTTTCTTCATAATGCTGATCCAGAAGATCACAGGTTGTCTGGAGATCGTTAATCCGGATGGCCTCCAACAGACATTGGTGTGTCCATACTGCAGTGCTTCCGTTATGAGAGGTATTTTGAGCCGGTGTGTTTGGTTCTAAGCATTTGGCATTCTGAAGCGTTTCAGCATCTCCGCTTAACTGTCCAAAGCGATTAGCATTTTGAACCGAGAGGAACATGGCACCATTCAGTGGACTCAGCAGCTCCCACATTTTGGTCAGTCGGTTAAGCTGGGCAGAACGAATGATCTGCAGGTGGAATGTCTCATCTGCACGAACAGCCTTCATAGTATTGCCTTCGAGAATAGCCTTTCGAAATTCTTCAATACTGGCTTCCATTATCATGAGACTATAGTCACTAAGGAGGCAGTTACTTTTTTGGATTGCCAGTTTTTCAAGGCTGCCGCGCAGAAAAAAGACTTCATAAGCGTCTTGTGGAGAAAGCAGTGCGACTGTACATCCTTTGTTAGGACAGTAATCGACTAAACCTTCGACGGCGAGCTGTCGGAGTGCTTCGCGCACAGGACCTCGGCTGAGTCCGAATTTCCGGGCAATTTCAGCCTCTACCAGTTTTTCTTGAGGCTGAAGGATCCCATTGATGATCTGCTCCCGCAGAGATTCAAGAACAATTTCTGATGTAGTAGTATTTGATATTTTTCGTTGTTTCTGCATATTTACCTCATAAAATTTTCAGAATAAGTACCCGTTTTCAATAGGTGCACTTGGTTCGTAGTAGAACATACCGCCAATTTTTCGCATGTTTCATTTCCTTACTCATTAATAGAAAAGATTACACGGATGTCTTTTGTCCGTTAGCAAAAAACTTATTATAATTATAGTGAATTGTTAACAAAAACGAAAGTATTATTTCCGTTGTTAACATTAAATTGAAATTGTTGACAATCCTATTAGCCTAGACTATACTTGTTTTATCAAGAGTGGCTCGGGAATTCTGCATTGTCATAAAAAAATCCTAAAGGGGAATAGGAAGCAACGCAGTAATTGATGGATGTCGGACTGTCTGGTTTCCGAATAGTCCGATTTTCAGCTGAGAAGAATAATTATAGTAGGAAGGAGAGAACTTATGAGACTTACAAATTTGACTTGGCCGAAAGCTCAGGAATATTTTGAAAAAAATGATATGGTACTTATATCTATCGGCAGTATTGAGTGTCACGGTCGTCACATGCCGCTTGGAACCGATACACTGATTCCAAATCATTTGTTGGAGAAAATCGAGAAGAAGAGTGATGTTTTGATTGCTCCGACCATTCCATATGGTTCCAGCCCAGGTTTAGCTCCGTATCCTGGTTCAATTGATATTGACAGCGAGGTACTCTATCAGTTTTGCCGTCAGGTTTTCCTGAGTCTGTATCGTCACGGCGCAAGAAAATTCGTTTTTCTGAACGGACATGGCGGTAACATCAAGATGATTCAGCGCCTTGGCATGGAATTCGAGGATAAAGGCTGTCTGGTTGCTATGCTTAACTGGTGGCTGATGGCATGGGATATGAACCCGGCGTGGAAAGGCGGCCACGGCGGTGGTGAGGAAACAGCTGCGATTCTTGGAATTGATCCGTCTTTAGTTGATAAGAGTGAGATAGGTGGTGAACTCCAGTTTAAGCACCTGTCTGATAATCTGAAGACAACTGGTTTTCGTTCTGTTGAGTATAAGGGAGTTACCGTTGAGATTCCCCGCAAAACTCCGCATGTTACAGACAACGGATGGATTGGACCGGATCATCCGAGTACCGCTACAGAAGAGTGGGGCAAGGAGATGCTTGAGACCACAGCAAACTATATTGTTGATTTCATGGAAGAGTTCAAGAAAGTTAAACTTTCATAAAGCAATGCCAGAGTGGATAAGAACGTGACGCTGAAAATGATTGCAGTAATTTTAAATACAAATGGCGCATAGTAAAATATGATACGAAAAGACCGCCGGTTCAGATTTCTCTGGTAACCGGCGGTCTTCCCTATGAGCAAAACAATTAAATGTAGAAGAGCAATGCATCGTATGTCGGATACGGGAGATAATCCTCCGGGATCAGGACTTCCGCATCGTTGACAGCCAGACGGATCGTTTCCATCTCGGCAAGGATCGTGTCATGGTAGTAAGTTCCAGCCTTTAAGTAGTCATCCATGCCTTCCGCGGTACCGATCATATCCTTTAAGGTATCAAGCTCATCAGAGATCGTATCTGCGAGTCCGGAGAGCTTTGTGATCAGCTTTTCTTCCGCCTTTGTTGTAATGCCAGGAACAAGCTCTTTCTTGGTGCTGCCTGTGCATGCGAGATCGTTTACATAGGAGAACAGAGACGGAAGGAAGTCTTTCTGTACCATTTCCTCCATAGTCTTAGCCTCGATACGGTTCGTTTTTACGTAATCCTCAAGAAGGATCTCGTAACGGGAGAAGAGTTCTTCTTTTGTCAATACATGATGCTTTGTGAAAAGCTCGATGTTCTTTTCAGCAATTAAATGCGGAAGAGCCTCCGGTGTTGATTTCAGGTTCGGGAGTCCGCGTTTCTTGGCTTCCGCTAACCACTTATCGGTATATCCGTTGCCGTTGAAAATGATCCTTGCATGGTCTGTGAAGGTATCCTTTAAAAGCTTGTGGATCGCCAAATCAAGCTCTGAGCCGGTAAGCCCATCTAAGACCTTGCAGAAGCCTGCGAGGGACTCAGCAACGGCTGTATTTAAGATCACGTTCGGACCGGACAGGGAGAGGGAAGAGCCCGGCATACGGAACTCAAACTTATTTCCTGTGAAGGCAAACGGTGATGTACGGTTACGGTCTGTGTTATCTTTTGTGAAGTGCGGGAGTACCTTCGGGCCGATGGACATCTGAACGGCACCCTTTCCTTCGAAATATGTTTCGGATTTAATGGAATCGACAACAGCTTCCAACTCTTCACCTAAGAACATGGAAACGACTGCAGGCGGTGCCTCGTTTGCTCCGAGACGGTGATCGTTTCCGGCCGTTGCAACGGAGATTCTTAAAAGATCCGCATAATCATCAACAGCTTCCACAACGGCTGCCAAAAACAGTAAGAACTGTGTGTTTTCTGCCGGTGTCTTTCCAGGATTCAGAAGATTTTCACCGGTATCCGTGGAGAGTGCCCAGTTGTTGTGTTTTCCACTTCCGTTGATTCCTTCGAACGGTTTCTCATGGAGCAGGCACGCAAGGCCATGGCGGTCAGCAACCTTCTTCATCATCTCCATAACGAGCTGGTTGTGGTCAACAGCAACATTGACGGTTTCAAAGACAGGAGCAAGCTCATGCTGTGCAGGAGCAACCTCGTTGTGTTCTGTCTTTGCCGGGATTCCAAGCTTCCAGAGTTCTTCATTTAATTCTTCCATGAAGGCTTCCACTCTCGGCTTGATGGAACCAAAGTAGTGGTCATCCATTTCCTGTCCCTTCGGAGCCGGAGCGCCGAATAAGGTACGTCTGCAGAAGATCAGGTCTTTTCTTAAACGGTAGCACTCTTTGTCTACCAGGAAATATTCCTGCTCAGCGCCTACCGTAGTGTTGACGCGTTTGACATCTGTTTTTCCTAAAATGTGGAGTAAGTGGGTAGCTTCTTTGCTGACAGCTTCCATGGAGCGGAGCAGCGGAGTCTTTTTATCGAGTGCCTCGCCGCTGTAAGAACAAAAGGCAGTTGGGATACAGAGCGTATGTCCCTTGATGAATGCGAAAGAGGTAGGATCCCATGCGGTATAGCCGCGGGCTTCGAAGGTAGCGCGTAAACCGCCTGACGGGAAGCTGGAGGCGTCCGGCTCACCTTTTACGAGTTCTTTTCCGGAAAATTCCATGATTGCTTCGCCGACACCGGTCGGAGAGAGAAAACTGTCATGCTTCTCAGCGGTGATGCCTGTCATCGGCTGGAACCAGTGGGTGAAATGGGTAGCGCCATGCTCCAGAGCCCATTCTTTCATGGCAACAGCTACAGAGTTTGCGACATCCAGTTCCAGATGGGAACCGCTGTTGATGGTCTTTGCAAGTGCTTTGTAGATATCCTTCGGGAGACGTGCTTTCATTTCGGAGTCGTTGAATACAAGACTTCCATACAGTTCAGGAATGCTTTTGCTCATAGATGTTTCTCCTTTCAACTCCGCTGGGGAACTTCTTTGCTCCCATATGCGGGAAATTATACTTGATTTGCTGCCTGTTCCGGGGTGGGGAACAGACAGTAGTCACTTTACGGATCGATATTTAAGTATAGGGGGTTATGGGGAAGATCCGTAAAATGCGAGAAGGGCACCGGGGTGTATGTATCATGCACCCAAGCGCCCTTGCTCTTATGGTGGTATAATATACTCGTTTTTCAGGATTTGTCAACACATTTTTTTGAATCTTTTTTTGATCACAGACAGCGTTCCTATTATTAAACATTTTTCTGTTTCGGATGGTCTTACAGTTGTTCTGCCGTTTCAAGGAGTCAAAACAGTTTTAAACAATTCTATGTCAGGACATAAGAATCGTCTTTTCAGGCTGCGGATCCCGTATGGAAGGAATTGGATGAAAAAACTTTAACAAACTGCGAAAAAACTACTTTACAAATTTGAAAAAATGGAATATAGTAGTTCCATATTTTTTTAGCGCAGTCAATACCTATGAGCAATTAATCCTGCGTAAAAATAAGTTTCATAGTGATGGAATGAATTAGACAAAGGTGTCAGAGTCTTAGTACTTCTGTCACCTTTTTTTACTTGAAAGCGTTGTCAAGCGGTTAGACATTCTGCGTGCCTGCATGCAGTGAAGAATAGGCATTTGACGACCAAGCCGGTATGGTAAGCAGGGCGATAGCCCGGATTACGAATGCTGGCGGTAGCTGCGGGAGTGCCGAAGCCACGGAGCAGCTGGCTTTCAGCATTATATGAAACTACAGTTTCCCCACATTAACAGTAATATAAATTTGGAGGTAAGGTATGGCAGTTAAATACGTATTCGTCACGGGAGGCGTTGTCTCCGGACTCGGCAAAGGTATTACCGCCGCATCCCTTGGACGTCTCTTAAAGGCAAGAGGTTATCAGGTAACGATGCAGAAGTTCGATCCTTATATCAATATTGATCCGGGTACCATGAATCCGATCCAGCATGGAGAAGTGTTCGTCACAGACGATGGAACAGAGACCGACCTGGACCTTGGACATTATGAACGCTTCATTGATGAGAGCCTTGATAAGAACTCCAACGTAACCACCGGAAAGATCTACTGGACCGTTCTTCAAAAAGAGCGTCACGGAGACTTCGGCGGAGGTACCGTACAGGTGATCCCACACATCACAAACGAGATCAAAGCAAGATTTTACCGCGCGAAATCCCCGGATGAGGACCGCATCGCGATCATTGAGGTCGGCGGTACCGTCGGCGATATCGAGAGCCAGCCGTTCTTAGAGGCAATCCGTCAGTTCCGCCACGAGATCGGATACCAGAACTCAGTTCTGATCCATGTAACGCTTGTTCCATATTTAAAGGCATCCGGCGAATTAAAGACAAAACCGACCCAGCAGAGTGTTAAAGCCCTTCAGGGAATGGGAATCTTCCCGGATGTGATCGTATGCCGTACTGAGGTTCCGCTTGAGGATGGCATTGAGAGCAAGATCGCATTATTCTGCAACGTCCCGGAGGATCATGTGCTCCAGAACCTGGATGTTGAATATTTATACGAAGCTCCACTTGCAATGGAAAAAGAGCGCCTGGCCCAGGTCGTATGTGAGTGCCTGAACATTCCGTGCCCGGAGCCGCAGCTCGGCGATTGGAAACAGATGGTGGACGCGTTAAAGAATCCGACGAGCGAAGTGACCATCGCCCTGGTAGGAAAATATATCCAGCTTCATGACGCATACCTCAGCGTTATGGAGGCATTAAAGCACGGAGGCATCGCAAACCGCACAAAGGTATCCATCAAGTGGGTGGATTCCGAGTTCTTAACTCCGGAGATCCTCGATGACACCTTTGCCGGTGTGGACGGAATCATTATTCCGGGCGGTTTTGGTTCCAGAGGAACCGAGGGAATGATCCTGGCAGCCAACTATGCGAGAGAGAACAAGATCCCATTCCTCGGAATCTGCCTCGGCATGCAGATGGCCATGGTCGCATTTGCGAGAAATGTTCTGGGATATGAGGATGCAAACAGCTCCGAGCTGAATCCGGATACAACACATCCGGTGGTTGATCTGATGCCGGATCAGAACGGCATTGAGAACCTTGGCGGAACCTTACGTCTTGGTTCCTATCCGTGTGTTCTCGACAAAAAGTCCAAGGCATATGCCCTTTATGGAACAGAATTGATCAATGAGCGTCACAGACACCGCTTTGAGATCAACAACCATTACCGCGATGATTTTACATCCCATGGCATGATGATCTCCGGTCAGTCCCCGGACGGTCATATCGTTGAGATGATCGAGCTCCCGGATCACCCGTTTTATGTGGGAATTCAGGCTCATCCAGAATTAAAATCAAGACCGAACCATGCACATCCGCTTTTCGCAGGCTTTGTTGAAAGTGCGGAGGAGCAGGGCGTACTCAGACGTGCAAAGAAGCTTCTCATGAAGAGAAATCATCTTTCCGAGCCGGAAGCGCACCGCTATCTCCAGAAGACCAGCATGGACACAGGAAGAACCATGACGGAGAGCGCCCATATGGTCACCATGCTGATCCATGAAGATTAATGTTTATCCCCGCCGTGTGCGGAGAGCCAAGCTGGACCTGCAAGTCGGTAATCATCCGGCACTTTACCTGGTTATTGCAAAAAAAATTGTTACAGTTCAGTCATTATATCTTCTTGTTTTCATATTCATGAAAACAAGAAGCTTGGTGGTTCCACCATATGC
>ERZ773276.2635-NODE-2635-length-10722-cov-26.264085_pt1 | contig 10722 bp, 8 predicted proteins | sample MGYA00511386_ERZ773276 | MGnify/ENA primary metagenome ERZ773276 (study PRJEB29015, sample SAMEA2737778) | human gut metagenome | biome: human gut; feature: human-associated habitat; material: faeces | place: China | collected 2012 ...
GTCAGATTCTCCTTCGTCGAATCTTGGCGCTGACACAAAGAAAACCTTTAAAACCGGCTGACGCAGGAAAGGTGTTTTTTTCCTCCTACCTCGCAGGCTCGGGTATAGAGAATATCGGAGAATATTTTAAAATATTCTTTATATCCGAGCTTGCGAGGTAGGAGGATAGAACCAAGGAGGCTATACCAGAAAAAGGGACAGGCTGCGGTATCGCATGTTTTTAAGGTTTTCCTTGCTGTGATGCAAGCCTAAGGAACGAAGGCGGTTTCTTCTCCGGGACCGGCATACCGAAGCTTGCTTCGGAGCATGCCGGCACCGGAGAAGAAACAAAGGGCGCAGCCCTTGCATCACAGCAAGAGTTTTCCTGGTTTTTGTAAAAGGAGCATCATTCTGAAAGTTAAAAGGAAGAGCCTATTTTCCTTAAAATCTTTTCTTCGTGTCCTTCGTGCCCTTCGTGGACAATATGTGCCCTTCGTGGACAATACGTGACCTGCTATCCACGTGAGACCTCCGAGGTCTGTCCTTAAAAATTCTGTCGCACCTGTCTGTTGCTAAAATCTTTTAAAATTTTGCTTTTGTTCCTCTGTCTTCCAAGGAAATTGTTTACTTTTGCAGAAAACTAATTCAAGACTTTAATTATGAAGAGAATTGTTCTTATTCGCCACGGCGAGAGCCAGTGGAACTTAGAGAATCGTTTCACAGGTTGGACCAATGTAGACCTCACAGAGAAGGGTAAGCAGGAGGCTTTTGATGCCGGTAAGCTCATGAAGGAAAAGGGCTTCCATTTCGACATCGCCTACACCAGCTACCTCAAGCGCGCTGTGAAGACGCTGAACAACGTCCTCGACGCCATGGATGAGGACTGGATCCCCGTGGTGAAGACCTGGAGACTCAACGAGAAGCACTATGGTGCCCTCCAGGGTCTTAACAAGAAGGAGACCGCTAAGCAGTATGGTGACGAGCAGGTGCTGCTCTGGCGTCGCAGCTATGATGTCGAGCCCCATGACCTCGCCGCTGACGGCACTGGCTCTGCCCTCGCTGACGTCCGCTACGCTAAGGTCCCCACTCAGTACCTCCCCAAGACAGAGAGCCTGAAGGACTGCATCGCACGCGTCATGCCGTTCTGGGAGTGCGAGATCTTCCCCAAGCTCAAGGAAGTCGACAACATCATCGTCGCTGCTCACGGTAACAGCCTCCGCGGTATCGTCAAGCACCTCAAGGGCATCAGCGACAAGGACATCTCGGGCCTGAACATCCCGACAGCAACACCGTATGTCTTCGAGTTCGACGACGACCTGAACCTCGTCAAGGACTACTACCTCGGTGACGCTGCCGCCATAGCCGCTAAGGCTGCCGCTGTGGCTAACCAGGGCAAGGCATAACATTATCCTGAGCATTTTTCATTCGAATATAGTTTATTCAGGGTAATAGATTATTTGATTAACATTTCGGGCAGCAAGAGCGCTTGCTGCCTTTTTCTATTCTTATGGAACAGAAGAAACCAGCGGGCGACGGGTTGGCGCGTCGCTTCGTCCGCTATCTTAAACTCGAGCGTAACTACTCGCCGAACACCATCGCTGCCTACCTCCATGACCTGCGCTATCTCTACGACTTCCTCGACAAGCGCGAGCTCTCACCCCTCTCTGTCAAGCTTGCTGACTTAGAGGCCTTCGTGGCGTCGCTCCACGACTATCAGATTGGTGCCACCTCTCAGGCGCGCATCATCTTCGGCGTGCGCTCTTTCTACCACTACCTCACCCTCGACGGCTACCTCGAAGTGGACCCCACGGAACTCCTCGAGACACCACAGAAACCTCAACATCTACCGGAATATCTCACCACCGAGGAGGTCAACGCCTTGGAGGACAGCATAGACCTCAGCGAGAAAGAGGGACAGCGTAACAGGGCTATCATAGAGGTGCTCTTCTGCTGCGGCCTCCGCGTCTCCGAGCTCGTCAACCTCCATCTCTCCGACCTCTATCTCTCCGAACATTTCATCCGCGTCTTGGGCAAGGGCAGCAAGGAGCGACTCGTTCCCATCACAGACAGTGCCATCACAGAACTACAGGCGTGGTTCAAAGACCGTAGCCTGCTGAAGATAAAACCCGGCGAAGAGGACTATGTATTCCTCAACCGTCGCGGGCACCACCTCACGCGCACGATGATCCTCATCATGGTGAAGAAACAGGCTCTCATGGCCGGAATCATGAAGACGATATCGCCACACACCCTCCGCCACTCCTTCGCCACGGCACTCCTCCGCGGCGGTGCCGACCTCCGTGTCATCCAGGAGCTCCTCGGACATGCAGACATAGGAACAACGGAGATCTATACCCACCTCGACGATGAGTCCCTCCGACAGGAGATACTCCTCCACCATCCCCGGAATAGACAGAATAACACCAGGGAGACTGAAGAGACAAAAGATACAGAGTAACAGAGGAGACATAATAATATAAAGATGTATAGATAAACGATGAAGACACTACTCATCCTCGTCGGCAAGACGACAGACAAACTCTATGTCACGGGCATCAACGACTACCGCGACCGTATCAACCACTATATGCCCTTCGACATCCATGTCATCCCCGAGTTCCGCAACACCCGCAACCTCACCGAGGACCAGCAGAAGGATAAGGAGGGCGAGCTCATCCTCTCCCTGATACAACCCGGCGACACCGTTGTCCTCCTCGACGAGCACGGCATCCAGCGCCGGAGCCTCGACTTCGCCACATGGCTGCGTAAGAAGCAGCAGGGCGGCCGACGCCTCGTCTTCGTCATCGGCGGCCCCTACGGCTTCTCCAAAGCCGTCTACGACCGCGCCCAGGAGATGGTGTCCCTCTCCCTGATGACCTTCTCCCACCAGATGGTGCGCCTCATCTTCACCGAACAGCTCTACAGAGCCTGCACCATCCTCAAAGGTGAGAAGTACCATCATGAATAAGGTGGTAGGTGGTAACACCAAAAAAGGCGGCCCACGACAGAGTATCGTGGACCGCCTTCTATATAAATATGTTGCCTTTCGGCGTCTGTTCAGCCTAATTTAAGCTCCTGCTAAGCCACGGCCATTGCTAATGGCCTCACCATAGTAGTTCATGGCCTCAACGTAGAGCTTGACGACATTCTTAAGGCTGGTCGTCATTTTCTCAATCATCTTTTTCATAATGTTATCCTTTCTCTCAATTTGAACAGGCGGTCGCGCTTTCCGCCTGAGGTTAATAATGTTGTTTATCTCTGAATACGCTGCAAAGTTAGGGCCTTTCTCCCACCTCGCAAGCCAAAAAGGCGAAAAAGGGCCCGAAAAGGCTGTATTCTTGACAATCGTCAAACGGCATAATCTATATCAAGCCGTGCGCATGTGTGCCAAACTGTCAGCATAAACGTATGGCTGTCAGTAGGTTACAAGCGCCTATACGTCCGCGTTGTCGAGGACCTTGCCGCTTAGCATTTGTGGCATCTACGCTTTTTATCTACCTTTGCATCGTCGAAAGGAAACAAGCGCGCAAGTTCTCAAGGGACGACAAATCCCGGAAATCTCGACGAAACATGTCTAACAATCTAAACGTTTAAAATTATGAGTATCAGCTATCGTAAAACCCAGAACAAGATGACTGGAAGCAAGAACTACAACAAGTGGTACGGCCAGGCCGTCATCCTCGGCACCGTCTCTACTGCCGATTTGGCAGAGGAGATCTCCCACTCCACTACCGTGACCTACGCCGACATCAAGGCCGTCCTCGATGAGGTCTCCGTGACCATCAAGCGACATATCTTGAACTCTCAGAGCGTACATGTCGACGGCCTCGGCTCCTTCCGCCCCTCCATCCACTCCCAGCTCGTGGACAAGGCCGAGGACTTCGACGCCACGAAGATCAAGGGCTACCGCATCATCTTCACCCCAGAGCGTAGCATCGTAGGACGCGTCACCAATACCGACGGCATCACCAAGAAGGTCTACGGCGCCAAGCTCCTCCAGGGTGCCAATGTCAAGGAGCTCGTCAGCGGCAACGTCAAGAGCGTGAAACCCGCCGACAGCACCGGTGACGCCGGAAACACCGGAAAGTAGACGACAGCCGGCGTGAGGTCGGCATAACGAAAGACAACCGGTACTACGGCGAAAAAGCCGCAAGCCGGTTACAAACCGAAACAATCTCTAATCAATAACTAACCGTGAGCCCGTCGCTGGGCGGGCTCACCTCTAAATCTCACTACTATGGATAAAGACAAATGGAAGATGGTCATCAACATCGCCATCAGCATCCTCACCGCACTCGCCACCACCCTCGGTCTGACGGCATGCCGGTAGAGAAGACAGAGTAACAGAGTAAACAAAAGACAAAGTAACAGAGTAAACAGAAGACAGCGCAACAGAAGTCTTATGTTTACTCTGTTTTTTATGTTACTATGTCTATAATATGTCTACTCTGTTACTATGTCTTTCCGTTTACGATGTCTTCCGAAAGCATTAACAAGCGCAAAGTGTTGTAAACGTAATTAAAATGTTTGTTGTGTCCGTGCACAGCCTTTTGATTTAAATCAAAAAGAAGTTCTTTTTGAAACAATATTCGCGAAATATGTTGTGGGGTATGGAAAAACGCACTACCTTTGCACACGTAAACGAGAGGATAACACAAGCGATTGAGTTTACCTCTTGAATATGACAAACCTCATCGGAGGGGCGTCAATATCTTAACTCATTCGACTGGTTTTCAGAGTTAAGAAATAGGTCTTGTAAATAGTAGATTATTCATATAGGTTTTTAGTTTTTAGGTTTTGATAGATTGTTTTTTAGGTTCAAAGGTTATTAGTTTTTAGGTTTAAAGATTGGTTTTTAAAGGTAACAATGATGCAAGATGGTTGGTCTACGCCGTGAGGCGGAACCTTCAATCAAGCTTCATAAAAATAGAATTTAGTTTTTTCAATTCTATATAGGAAAGGCAGAAGCCGTGAGGCTGCTGCCTTTCCTGTTTTCATACAGATGGATTAGCCCCAGCAAAAATCCCGCAAAGCCCACGCAAAAAAGGGGCGGCTCACCGGCCGCCCCCACGAGTTCAGCATCCCCCAAGGGACACATCATTAACACCTAACACCTATCACTTGCTTACCTAATCACAAACTTCTTTCCATTGCAGATGTAGATACCGCTCTTGAGCGTGTACTCGGCATCGCTGAGCTTGCCGACCACAGCTACACACTCACCGCGAAGATTGTAGATACGGCAAGGACCGTTGTTGACTTCCGTGGTGACGGTACCAATACCCGTCAACTCTGACTTCAGCTTCGTAATCTCCTTAGTAGCTTCCAATGGACTCGACTCTGTATAGTAGCCGTGGTTCTTGAAAGTACCATCAGCATTATTGTACTTATCGCCGCCATTTTTAGTGAAGATGATACCCGTAGGCAGTGCCATACTGGTAGCGCGTGTCTTAGCACCAGCTGTTCCCGTGTACGTCCACTTATAAACTTTGGCACCGGAGGACAGCGTGCAGAACAGCGTCATGGGTGTTCCAGGCCAGGCATTAGTAAGATAAGCCTTACCATCCTTCCACGTATAGACATACGGCGTCTCCGTTCCATTCGTCTCGAAGAAGACGGAGATCTCGTCCTTGTCCTCAAGGTATACCTCGTCATTAGACGGTGTGGGATCCGGTGTGGGGTCAGGGTTCGGATTCGGCTTCTCACTAGGACGGTCTGAGGTCACGTCAGCCTTACCATTCTCGACTTTGTAGTAGACATCACCAGTCACGCCGGTGACGTCGCCCGTGAGCTTGTTGTCCCCACTCAAGCCCGACCTAAGGATGAAGTTGAACTTCGTCACGCCAGCCGGAGCGACATAGGAATACCAGCCCGATGTCGACGCCGTCATGGCCTTTATGTTAGCCCAGGCACCATTAGGCTCCTGCGTTTTACCGTTAGCGTCTTTATACCACACATAGATATACGGTGCTGTCGACGACTCCACCCATACCGTGATGGCAGCGTTGGGGTCCTGCTTGGTGAACGACACCTTGTCGCTGTTCGTCTCCGTACCGTCGTCACCCTGACCGGTAGCGCTCCAGGTAATGGTCTTGGTGTCGCCGTAGTTCATGTCGCTGCCAATGGTGAAGGTAGCGGAAGAGCCGTTGATAGCCACCTTCTCACCGTCACCAATCTGGTACCAGCCACTGGTGGCATTGACGAGCTTGATGGTCACCGTCTGCGTGTCAGAGGTGAAGGAACCACCGTTCGGTGTCACCGTAGCCGAGGGATGTGTCGTAGCCACGATGTCGTTCCATGTCGTACCAGGGTCTGTGGCCAGATCGCTGTTGTCGGCAGAAGCAGCGGTAGAGGTATAGAGGAACGGACCGTCCTCACCAATCTTACCCGGACCGTCGAGGACGTAGACACGGGCGTTACCCTGGGTGGTAGGACATGACACCGTGAGGGTACCATCGGAGACCGTCTTCACGTCGCCCGTGACACAGTCCCTATACGTGCCGTTGGGGATGCCGGTGAAAGTGGCATCACCGTCCATGGCTACACAGACATAAGAGTTCTCGCCATTGGCATTATACGCCTTCTTCCATGACCAACCACTTGTCGACTTGCAGCCTTCGGTGGTGTACTGACCCTTGCGGAGAGCCGGGACAGCCTGGCGGATGCGGTTCAGACGCTCCAGGTGCTTAGCCAGCGGGTGGTTCAGGGTCTTGGCAACCTGACCGGTAGCGGTGAAGACACCGAAGTCGGTAGCGTTGACCGTTCCCTCAAGGTTCTGACCGAAGTAGGCACGACCGGTGGCGGAGAGCGGACCGTTAGGACCTTTATCAATCGGCTTACCGGCCTGGAACTCTACCTCAGAGCCATAGTAGAGGCAGGGGATACCGCGGAAGAGGAACATCCATGTGAGGTTGTCGGCCCACTGTTTGGTACCGCCGGAGAAGCGGATGCCATCGCTAGGCTGCGGACCGTAGTCATGGCTGTCGACATAGACGACATTCCACGTGGCGTCGTTATAATATTTATCCCCCGTGGTGGCGAGACCATAGGCCGACCCCACGTTGCTGAAGTTATAATGTATGGGGAAGTCGATGACATTGAAGCCTGAAGACTGGCTGTAGTCGGGCTTATGATAAGCGCCGTTAACCATCACAGCGTTGTTGCTGTTGGGTTCACTGTTGGCATTGTCCTGGAGACACAGCTTCATGTTGCCGAGGACCTGCGCGTCAGTGCTGCCCGGCAAGACCTCCTGCTGAGCCCACCATGTGGAGTCGCTGTTCCACTGTGAGGCCACGGTGGGGTCCGACTTCCACGTATAGAAATAGGGTGAGAGGTTCGGCTGACCGCGGTAGACGATGCCACTATAACGAGCGCAGACCTCACCGAACATATAGAACGGTGAACCGGCCTCCTTGCCGCCGTAGAGGGCGCGCTTGCCGATATTCTCCTTACCGAGTTCCGTGAACTGCGGGATAAAGGCCTGGTTGAAGGTCAGACGCGCGATGTGGCCGGAGGTATCGATACGGAAACCGTCGACACCCATCTCGATAAACTTCTTATAGCATTTGATGAGATAGTCGGAGACGGCGGGGTTCTCAGTATTCAAGTCCACACAGTCACCGGCGATCTGTGCCCACCAGCGGTTCGGAAAGTCCCAGTTGAATTCGGCATAGTGGTGCCAGTAGTTCTTCGTATCATGGTTCTGGTTGTCGGTATTCTTCATCATGGCTAAGCGGCGCTGATACTGTGCCGAGGGCAGCAGACCGTCGTAGTCGGAGCCGACGACAGATGTGTTCGGTGTCAAGCAGACGATAGAGCCCTGAGTGGAGAGCTTCTCACTGCGCTTGAACTCCGGCAGGAAATGTGCCTCACCGAAGTTGCCGGTGTGGTTGAGTACGATGTCGAGGATGATCTTGATACCTTTCTTATGAGCCTCGTCAATAAGGGTCTGGAACATCACGTCGCCGCTCTTGCCGTCGCTGCTCTGATAGCGGCAGTCCACCTTGGAGAAGTCGGAGGCGTGGTAGCCATGGTAGTCATAGCCTGAGGCGTTCTGCACCACGGGAGTAATCCATATCGCCGTGAAGCCCAGGGCCTTGATGTAGTCGAGCTGGTCGATGAGTCCTTGGAAGTCGCCACGCCAGCATGGGTCCTTCGTCGACGTCTGTGCAGTCTGGTTATCCCAGCAGAGGACGTTGTTGCCAGTGTCGCCATCATAGAAACGCGTGGTCATGACGAAGTAGATGCTCTCGTCACGGAAATCAGTACGATTGGTCTTAAAGGTACTATTGTCTGCCATCGCCGTCAGCGGCGTGGAAAAAGCGGCAACAGCAGCCATAGAGCAGAGTATCCTGATCCCTGCTCGCTTGAGTAACTTGTGATTCATTAAATTTGTTTTTTGGGTTACAGCGACAAAGTTAGGGAATAAACTCCATCCATTCTCAGAATTTGTAACAAAAATATGTGTTTTCGTGCGCAATCGTTAGCACAACGAAAAAAGTTAAATTCTCTTTCCACCTGTCCTTCCCCGTTTTCGCAACGACAGCACTTGCAAGAGATGATTTAAAACCGCTTGCTGTCCTTTACAAAAACCAGGAAAACCGCTTAATGTCCTTTTACAAAAACCAGGAAAACCCTTGCTGTGATGCAAGGGCTGCGCCCTATGTTTCTTCTCCGGTGCCGGCCTGCTCCGAAGCAAGCTTCGGCATGCCGACCCCGGAGAAGAAACCGCCTTCGTTCCTCAGGCTTGCATCACAGCAAGGAAAACCTTAAAAACATGCGATACCACAGCCATTCTGAAAGATGGAGTGCAGGAAGCAGGCCGGCGATGCATATTATACCTCTGATACACACTGGTGGTATCGTAGGTTTTAAAGGTTTTCTTTGTGTCAGCGCCAAGATTCGACGAAGGAGAATCTGACATTTGCGGGGTGAGGGCGGGGAGAGGCAATGCCTCTCACAAGCCCTCAACCCGCAAATGGCAAAGGGCCTAAGCCCTTGGCGCTGCCACAAAGCGGTTTTCTTGGTTTTGGTTAGATTCTCTGTCTCCTCCGTTCCTCTGTCTCTACTTTTAAAAATTCTAAAACGCCGTGACAATTCGTCGCAAATATTTTGTCTTTCACTTGAATGGCATTACTTTTGCAGAGGCGTATATGAGAACGGTATTGTGCCGTGTCATCAACCGACAGATATTTTTAACCATATAATTCATCAAAGCAATGAAGATTCAAAAGATTCATGCTCGTGAGATTCTTGACTCACGCGGCAACCCTACAGTAGAGGTTGAGATTACTCTTGAGAACGGCGTCATGGGCCGTGCCAGTGTTCCATCAGGTGCCAGCACCGGTGAGAACGAGGCTCTGGAGCTTCGCGACGGTGATAAGAGCCGTTTCGGTGGCAAGGGCGTGCTGAAGGCTGTTGCCAATGTCAACGACGTCATCGCTCCCGCTCTGGAGGGTGACTGCATCTTCGACCAGCGCGGTCTGGACTATAAGATGATTGCTCTCGACGGTACTCCTACTAAGAGCAAGCTGGGTGCTAACGCTATCCTGGGTGTCTCTCTGGCTGCTGCTCACACTGCTGCCAAGGCTCTGGGCATGCCTCTTTACCGCTATATCGGTGGCTGCAACACCTACACACTCCCCGTTCCTATGATGAACATCATCAACGGCGGTGCTCACTCTTCAGCTCCTATCGCTTTCCAGGAGTTCATGATCCAGCCGCGTAAGGGCGAGAAGGTACAGTCTGAGAAGGACGCCATCCGCTGCGGCGCTGAGGTCTTCCACGCTCTGGGCAAGCTCCTGAAGAACCGTGGCCTCTCTACCGCTGTCGGCGACGAGGGTGGTTACGCACCTGCTCTGAACGGCATCGACGACGCTCTGGAGAGCATCTGCCAGGCCATCAAGGACGCTGGCTACGAGCCGGGCAAGGATGTCACCATCGCTATGGACTGCGCTGCTTCTGAGTTCGCTTATCAGAAGGACGGCAAGTGGTACTACAACTACAAGCAGCTCACCAACGGCATGCCGAAGGATCCTAACGGCAAGGAACTCGACGACGAGGGTCAGATCGCTTACCTCGAGGAGCTCTGCAACAAGTATCCTATCGCTTCTATCGAGGACGGCCTCGACGAGAACGACTGGGAGGGCTGGCAGAAGCTCACCGCTAAGCTCGGTGACAAGATCCAGCTCGTCGGCGACGACCTCTTCGTCACCAACACCAAGTTCCTGGAGAAGGGTATCAAGATGCACGTTGCCAACGCTATCCTTATCAAGGTCAACCAGATCGGTTCTCTGACAGAGACGCTCGAGGCTATCGAGATGGCTCACCGTCACGGCTACAACACTGTCACTTCTCACCGTTCTGGCGAGACAGAGGACACGACAATCGCCGACATCGCTGTCGCTACAAACAGCGGTCAGATCAAGACTGGTTCTATGAGCCGCACAGACCGTATGGCTAAGTACAACCAGCTCATCCGTATCGAGGAGGAGCTCGGCTCTGAGGCTAAGTACGGTTACACACGTCTCGACCGTAGCCTCTAATCTTCTGAGGTAACAGATATCAGCCTGCAAGACATCAGCCTTGCAGGCTTTTTTTGTGCTCTTCAGCGCATAATTCCTTTTACAAAAACCAGGAAAACCCTTGCTGTGATGCAAGGGCTGCGCCCTATGTTTCTTCTCTGGTGCCGGCATGCTCCGAAGCAAGCTTCGGCATGCCGACCCCGGAGAAGAAACCGCCTTC